>Ga0209367_1002685_pt1 | contig 23707 bp, 14 predicted proteins | sample WorMetLIZISLAND2_FD_187412 | JGI IMG/M metagenome (GOLD analysis project Ga0209367, IMG submission 187412) | Marine gutless worms symbiont microbial communities from Max Planck institute for Marine Microbiology, Germany - Olavius geniculatus... ... | reverse complement strand
GAAGATGATAACGTGTCCTGATGATGTGACAATGACGTTATGATGAGAAAGGTGATGAGACAGGCGAGCAGATGCATGATGAATGATGATATGATATGACCAAATACAGAAAATTCTTTGAACGCAGGAAACCGAAATTTTAACTAGTAAAAACTATGTTTAATGCTGAAAATTTCATACGCAGATCGCTTGGGTTTATCTCTAGTTATTTCGGTGCAATTCGCTCTTGAAATAGGCCATGTGTGTCGCAGGCCAAATCGCCAGGCTTGCCGTGGATATGAAATTTGCCATTCATATCTATATTCATATCCATAAATTTTCCGTGGATATCCATGAATATATCCATGGATATCAATGGATGCATCCATATCTACAGACGCCTATCGTGCGTGCATATAGCCACTAAATTTTCGCGAAATACAGCAGTCCCAGAGCGTCCATTCCCCAGGCATTTCTTTTGTGAAACTGTTAAAAATAAATAAAAGTAAAAAATAAAAAACATTTGAAATATGATTTTAGAAAAGTATTTCCCGGCTGTCATGAAAATCTACCGTAATTATTTTATCGCCCTTGCTACAGCCGACCGTTAGGTTGAGCCTTGGGTATGATATGTCCTCTCTCAGTCGTCTTTTTAACCGTAACAAATGTATTGTGGCTAAACGTTACGTCGTAAGGAGTTGGCGATACCGTTGGATATAGGGCGATAACGACTACCTATAAGCTGTTGAAAGTAACCATGTCTCTATCTGCAGCTTTTTGGCCGCAATTTTGAATGCAATGCTTTTGCCTGCAGCCGTCACTGACGTGCGCCAAATTATACCGTATCTTATCCTAGCAGTGATTTTTGCGTCCAGTATAGCAACGTCACCAGATCGTGTATGGGACTGCAGTCACTCTGGAAAATCGCTATCTTTCCGCAACCGGAAGTCGGACACTGGCCTTCAGATATAGGCGGTACAGTCGGCCCATCGCAGCAACAGTTGGGATTTTTGTTTTTGTTCTCAAAAACGCATGTTGCATTCATGCATGTATGCCTACAGGTATAGATAGAGTGAACGCTTTGAAGAACACTTGGTTTGTACTTCCTACTACATTAAATTTGTTAGGAATCCAAAACGTTTGTAATTTTGTTATTGTTTGATAAAAAAAGAATAAAAATAATCTCACAGATTGATAGACCGCTCTTACAGACCCTGTAGGCTGTAGCTGCATTAAGGGAGCCTACTTCTAGGGTAGAAAACAAAAGAAAAGGGAAGAACAGAAGGGGAGTGGCAAAAAGGGATGGCTGAGAGGAAAGGAGAGGGAGGCCTTGAATGACTTTCATGCTGAGGGGGCGAAGTTTTAAGTTACGCCACTGGACGGACGGACAACTTACGGTGGCTATACGTACGGTGTTTTTGATCTAAGCTCTCAGATATTTGACGGGCGGTTTTGACAATTTAAACAATAACGCCGCTGTGCATGGTGTGACCGCGTCGGTGTGATACCCCGGTTCATGGGCCCTGCCGACTAACTATCCAGATCCAGATTATCGCATTCGCAGAAGGCCTATCCGCTAGGCCTATCTGAATGTACATTTTCCTGATTACGCTGACCTCCGTGGCGGTTACTTATTATAAGAATGTTAAAAAAATTATATTTCACAAAGCAGCGTAGCAACGCAGTTTGTTAAAGTATGGCTAGATATTTAATATTAATGTTATGGCAGATTCTGCACAGAATATGCCAGTGAAAATTTTTTTCAAATTTTTGGCGAAGATTTGGAGGCATACATTTTTGGCTCACCCGTTAGAATGATGCTATGCACGTCATGCACGTAGATTCTAATTCCAATTCAGTTCAGCCGCTGCGAGTCCGTGATACAACGTGACATTGTCATTTCTGAAGGCTAATCTAGTCAAGTCAGCGTATGTTAGGGACGAGGCGGTGAGTTCTAGCGCGCTCCAACAGTCAGCGGTAGATTGAAGTCTACGACACATCCGGATTCAGGACCTTTACATCACAGCGCACGTCGAGCATGTCGTGTCCTTCGATTTACTCGCGTGTGTTCTCCTGATAATGTAGCTGTCTATATGCGAATGACTATAAAAACGATGCACTGTTGTCACCACTTGAAGAGAATGTGTTTGCAATGTTTGTATCTTTAGATCATATGCGCCGTGCTCGTAGTACTTTGACTACTGTCCGTTGGACCAAATGTTGTTACTTTTCGGTGACATGTCTGAGATATTTGAACAATTACTTGCAATTACAATGGGCTATACACTTTTATTTTAATAGGCCCAATGCGATTAACATGCACGTCGAAAAAGTTTAAAAAAATAACAGTATCACCAAAAATTTGGGGCAGGGCCCAACGTCAGGCCGCCCGGTGCCGTAAGTCCGATTGTCTATTTTGGTCCACGACTGTTGATTCACCAAGCCGTCGATTATGAATGTTGCAAAATGCCTCTTCCCCAGAATGCTTCAACTGATCTCGCTGAAATTTGGCCTCGATTTTTTACAAGCAAGGATCGTCATTTATACGGCGCGTGACTGTCTGAATTATCTGTGTTTTTGTCTTGTTGTTATATTTTTTGGTGTTTATTTTTCAGTGTTTGCATGTGTTTTTATTGTGTTGTACGTAACGTGTTCTTGAAGTGCAGTTTGCATTTATAATCTGTTTGTGATGAAGATGATAATGATGATTTACCCTAAGTTTGGTCTTGCTCTATTTTGTCCAGTTTCGGAGAATTGAAAAAATAAAAAAGAAAAAAAGAAAGAAAAGCAACGCAAAAAAATTAAGACCTCTTGTTACTACGTATGGACGGCCTAATAATATTTGACGTAGCTTACATGTTTACGTGCAAAGGGCGGATTAAGCACTGAATGCTTCAGTCGCAGAGTGCAAATAACTACTTACTGACAACGTTGGAAAGGCTTAGCAACTGGACCGTTGCATATCATGTCGGCAGTCGGCGCCAACATCTCTTTGTGGTTTTTTCGTTGTGTTTTAAGCTGACCGTATTTGAGTAACGGTCGAACTTATGGTACGGATGTCGTCTGTCGTCGTTTGTCCGTCGTCCGTCCGCCGTCCGTAACAAAATGTATTGTGGCTAAGCGTTAGGTCGTGGGGGGAATTTTTTACACGAGTAATTAGCCATGTGTCTTAGGCATGCACAATTTCAGGCTCAGCGATCTAGTGCAAATGGAACATTTTTAAATTCGTGGTTGAATGAAGGGGGTGGGAAAATGTGCGTTTTCAACGAAAAACTGCGTATATTTCGATAACGGCGAGAGATGGGGCCAAAGTTACTAATACGGAGTGGCATGCGCCGTTTCAGATAAGATAAAAATCATCGACCTTGAATAACCTTGAAGCGCTATTGTGGCTAAGCGGTGCGAGATAAAGCCCAGGTTGCTATTGATTACTAATAGGAAGTGTCATATTGCTTTCAAATGAGATGTAAATCATCGACTTTGGATTACTTTAAAAATCACCAGTGTAAGATTTGAAATCAAACGTTAAAAATCGTGATTTAAAATCGATTTTTTGAATTGTGATTTTAATTCAAAATTATTTTAAATTAACTGATTTTGATTTCAAATCAATTATTTGGCGATTTTGAGGATTTAAAATCGTAGTGAAAAATGAAAATCAATTGGTGACCACGTCTCCATTTTAAGTCGCCTTGAACGTTATGCGAGCAAATGACTCGTCCTACTAATCGCAGATTAACTTCGACTACAATGGTTGTCAGTGATCTAAGATCTAAGTGATCTAAGTTAATCTGCGAGGTTTTTTTAGTGCATTCGTATGCTAAGCGGCTTGAGTTTAATTTGAAATCTGATTGTTGACAAAGAATTAAGCATAGTCCACAAGACCTATCCACATTGCACATTTGTGCAAAAAAAAACGATCGCTTAGCCTGCTTAGGCCTAACAAGTTACAAAGTGACTGTGTAACTTTTCGTCACTATGTTAAAATTTTTAACAGAGTTAGTTTTTTTTCCAAATCGATTAATTCCATACCTTAACGAGTTAGTCTACGCGTTGTGGTTGGACAACTCTAAATGATCGTGTCATGATTCATGACACACAGGCCTCCACAAAAATACGGGGAAATATTTCAGTGATTAATTCAAAAAGTCGACTGTACTGCAGTTGTTTAATAAAGCAGAAGAAGAACACAACAGCTACGAAGACAACAACGATATAGGCCTAGTGTGTTGAGTGGGCGACTGTGCTCTGAGTGCAACAGCAGCAGCAGCAGCAGCAGTACTGTAACGTTGCTAGGTGCGCCTCACGGAACGCGGCCGACTGTCGCTGTGTCCATCGCGCAATTGTCGTCTCAGCTGAGTCGTGGTTGTCGTGCGGCGTCGGCGCAGCGGAAACGCCAGCGGAGAATGCGACGACGACGACGGCTTCTGCAGCAGTTCAAACAGTTTACACGTTTACACAGTGACGTTGAGTTAACAAGGCCGTCACAAGGTCAAGACCAAAGGCTCGGCCTGCAAGGCATTATCATCACTTCGTCATCATTTTTGGCCGACCGTGTCTTTGCCGCAATAATGTATGTGTCTGTCGTCTGTCTGTAACGCACGTATTGTGGCTAAACGATAGATCTTACCGGAAACTATCTGAAAAAGTCATTAGGGTTGCTTGACGGTTACTCTGTGGTACATACCAAGTTTGACCCCCCTATAACGCTACCGTTTTCCCAAACGGGCTTAAATTATTTCTTTTAACATGATATAACGCTTGACGAGATGACCACGCGTCATGCCTTTTACACTAGCGTTGACTGTAACGTTCCAAAGCAGCATTAACGTAGCGTTCATGGAACTGTAGTCACCACTGGTAATCGTTTTCTCTCCGCGACCGGAAGTCAGAGCTGGCCTTTGGACATAGGCGGTACGGTCGGCCTTTCCTAGATACAGCTAGATTTCTTGTTTTGCCAGAAAACACAGCTTCAATCCGCGGCGGCAGTGCGACACGTTTTGAGATCGAAGCACTATGAATACGCAGTAGCCTACAGCGCCAAAAGACTAGTGTAATGACCAGTGCTACTAGTGGCTAGCACGCTGATTTCAACATTCTTCCACTAGCCAGATTAATAGTGAAGGTTAGAGATCCCACCACGTCTTAAAGACGTCGTGAAAAACACAGTCAGCTTTAGATTTACTATTTTTGTAATACTGGACCAAAAAATGAGCGGTTTACTTTTTGAGTCTCTAAGACTCAGCCCACTCTGCATTATAATGTCAGCAAAGGCATTGAAGGACGAGTAATCGGGCCTACGCAACGTCACGTACAGCACAGGCATCAAAAAAGAGAATATAAATTATCCGGCTCGCTGATAGAAACGCGTATGAGCGACTTGCACGTAATATACACCAGTCATTGCGTATCGGCATAATGGCCGAAAGCATAACACGCAATGAATATAAAGTAATCGGACCTAATGGCACCGCAAACAGCCTTCCGTCACGTTGTAATCCTGTAGTGATACAGCAAAGAAAGCCGCTTAGAGATATATATGATTTGATTATGCCATTGATCTGCAGTCGAGTGTGAGTTACCGCTTTTATTTTTTCTCAACTGCCATCACGTAATTAACGAGCCAGTAGACAGTGAATACAGTGAATCCATTGACACGAACGTCGCCGTACGTCGACGCATCAGCGGTGTGAACGGGGCTTAAATCAAAATGAGTCGGTTTTACTTTGGCCTGCCATTGCCGTCGCTATATGTATGAATATCATCAATACTTAGCCCCGTTATCGCACATGGTTGGTTTGTCGTTCAGTCTGTCCGTCAGAGACGTTAAGCGGACTTTCCATCCAATTCAACGCACGCAACATACGTAGCGAACGCAAGAAAACGCAGCTGACGTAGGCCTAGCTGACGTAGCTGATGCAACGGCTAAACCGTAAGAACAACAAAAAATTTGAGCTAATGCTCACGAGACGCGCGAAAGCCTACAGCACTGTTCTTGTTCGCAAATTGTTTTAGTCCATCTCCACTCTCCAGCCATTTCGTCGGAATTCACTTTTGAAGTGTGCGACGCAGCAGAAGATCGCAAAAATCAATAAAAACCCTTATTATGGGAGTTCAGAGTCTTCCAAAGTCATCGATGTAGATACGACTAAAAAGCTTGTCACTAGTGCTTGTACTGGTAAGCAGCATGCTCATGCCTATTCGCAACCGTTTTTTACGCGCGAAAGCAGCTACTGCTTTCAGCGCGTCTTAGCCATCGCAATTCTGTCCGTCTGTCCGTTTGTCACACGAGTGAATCAGTCAAAAACGGTCTAAGCCTAGGATTACCAATTTTTTTTTACTCAAGGTACACTTTCTAATGATGATAAACGTGATAAAATCAGACGAACGGACAGACAGAATTGCGATGGCTAAGACGCACTACAGCAGTACCCGCTTTCGCGCGTAAAAACGGTCGTTGCGCCAACTTCGTCAGTTGCGTAAGCACACTGTTTACATTACATGTCTTCAAAAACATTTAACTTTGAAATTATTGTCGTCAAAAATTGTTTTGCGGCATTTTGAATCGTTGTGTAGCCTACTTTGGTTGAGTGTGTATTTTCTGTTTTCTTAGCAAGCTACTTACAAACTGCTTATGTTGATGGCTGTTTGTGTTTGTGTTTTTCTTTTTATATGCAGTTGCAACTGCCATTGACTTTTTTGTCCATTAGAATACTTTGCAATGGCTATGACACTTTTTATAATTTTAATAATACATGAAACTTGAGTTTACATTTGAGCACCCGGTACTTTGGCGGTGTGTGGTCGAATAACGGCAACTGCAGATAAGAATAATCACAGGCGCGCGGTAGCGCAGCCCTGTGTTAATGGCGACCGGCTAAGTCAATGGAGAATGGCAAAATTTGACTCCGCGTAGATCCGAAACCCCTCAATCGATCGACACGAAATTTGAAACAAGTGATTACGTCCGCGAGACGACCCTCTGTCCAAAATTTTGTACAAATTTGTCCATTGGGGGCTTCTCGGCAAATGGGTGAAATCTGACGAAAAAATTTCTAGTATATAATTATATATAGGCCTACTTTTTTGTTGACCGACCTACAGGTCAGACCGCCCGGCGGATTTTCACGCGCATGGCTCGGACAACGCGTCCTTACGCAAGGGTCAAACCTTTTCGGGGACCGAAATTCGAAGTTAATATCTAACCCTTGAAAATCCCTTCAAAGTCGAAAATTGGGCCTAAAACGGACAGAAATTTTTGGCCAAAAACGTTCCTGGATAAAAATTTCACCCATAAACGGCCCCTAGTCGTCATCGTATGCCCTCAGAAATTCCAAATATGTGGTCATTTTGGACCCCCTACTCACAGGTCACGTGACACGAAGCATGCGCAGATTGCGCAGTGAACTTTTGGTCTTTAACATGGGCAAATGCAACTTTGTGGTTTTTCTATCTCCGTAACGGTGCAAGATAGACGCATGGTTCCACCAATAGGAAACCACATATGCCGAGTCCAATGGTCCCGTGACCGATGACACCACATGACCCCAAAAGGTAGCTTGGCCTGTCACAAGACACGCGTAGGTGGCATTTTACCCTAAGCATAATAGTGTCACGCTACTGACGTCATCAAAGCAACCGTCACAACGTCACAATACCAGACGCTGTACGGCGGCGCTACATGCAATCGTTAATTTTTTTTCTCTTATTCACTGTTCTGCTTTCAGCGATTTTCACGGATGCACGTTTTGGCTTTTGCATCGCTTACGCGTCACTGAATGCGTAAAAATTGAATGCAACAGCCTTACGTTGCCTGCGTTGCGTTGAATGACAAGTAATTTGAGAAAAGCTCACGTGACGCGCGATAGCAGCGGTCCTGCCACATGGGCAATCGTGTACAGCATGCAATAAAATAACAATGCGTTTTGAAAGAGTACCCAAATTTGAGGCCTTTGTACGGAAAAATCCTTGAATTTAAGAGGTCGAAATTTAAACTGTTAAAAATAGACGTTCTATGCTAAAAATTTCATAGGCCTACACAGATTGTCTAGGTTTATCTCCAGTCATTTTGGCACAGTTCACTCTCGAAATGTGCACCGCAGCCGAAAATTGCAAAAAAAATACTAGAGTTTAAGGTTCAAAGTCATTAAAGGTTATCGATGTTGACACCATTCAAAAGTTCGTCATTAGCGATGGGTATGATAAGCAGCATGTCTGTGCATATGCAACTGTTTTACGCTAGTCGAGCTAATAGCGGTAAAATAACCACTTTTAGGAGGTACCCCTCTTTGATGCTTACCTGCGCATGTCTCCTTAAACTTAGCGGGTCGAAATTTGAATTGCTAAAATCTGAGTTTAATGCCGCAAATTTCATTCTCAGGTTGTATTGGTCTATATTCAGCCATTTCGTCGCAATTCACGCTTAAAATGTGCGCTTCAGCCAAAAATTGCGAAAAATTCACTAAAACCCCTTTTTGGGAGTTCAAGGTCGTTTATGGTCTTGCTAATGAATCTAAAAAGCTCGTTGCCAGTGCTTGTTGTGACAAGCAGCATGTTTGTACCTATCTGCAATCGTTTTCACGCTACACGAGCCAATAGCAGTAAAATTACCACTTTAGGGGGTACCCCTCTCTGACGTCCGCGTGCGCAGGCCTCCTTGAACTTAGGGAGTCGGGACTTAAACTGCTAAAATCTACGTTTAATTTTAATGTGCAAGTTGTCTGGGTCTATCTCCAGCCATTTCGGTGCAATTCACTCTTAAAATGTGTGCCGCAGCCCAAAATCACGAAAAATTCACGAAATTTCTTAATTTTGGGGGTTCAAGGTCATTTAAGGTTATCGATGCTAATAAAATTTAAAAGTTTGTGTCCAGTGCTTGTTGTGACAAGCAACATTGTATCTAGCTATCTACAACCGTTTTTACACCAGAAGAGCCAATAGCGGCATAAGGAGGTACCCCTCTTTGACGCTTTTGTTCGAGGGGAACCCTCTCACCTAGGGGCACGAAATTTCGTCACGATAAACTAGTGTCTTTGAGGCAACGCATAATAAAAATTTCGTGATCCTAGTTTGCACAGTTTTGATATAATACAGCAGTGTGACGGACGAACAGACGGACAGATGGACAGACAGACAGACGCCCAGCCTATGGCTAAGACGCGCGAAGCATTCTGCTATCGCGCGTAAAAACCAGGCTTGAATTTTTAGAAAGGCTTATCTGAATTTTGGTGCTCTTTCTGGTTATATTCTGGCCCATTCTGTCGTTAGGTAGGCTTCGGTTTGGATCCCGAGGTTAAATTGAAAACGTCGTACTGGAAAATGTCTGCTGTTGAAATGAAAACGGAAAAAAATCAGTTCAATTTTTTACTCTTGTTCTTGTTCAATCTCATATTTTTTGGTCCTGCATGCCTTATCGACCCACCCTGGTAATGTCGTAAGGTTACGCGAAGAATTATCATGTCTTCAAAACATTCAGAGGAAAATAGAGCGTTAGCCGATGAAGCAAGAACCAATGGGCCGAAAATCGAGACCAAAGGACGAGAGCAGAATGGGATTTTGGAGAAAAGGCAGCCAGCACGGAGAGCACTGTAAGACTGTAAGCTCCCACAGCAGAGCTCGGGACAGAAGTTAAACTGTTGGATGAGTTTTTTTTAACAATTTTAGCACCCAATATAAGCTCCATATACGTGGCTAATCTCAAAGCGCAAAGCCTGCTTGTCGGTGCGTTCTGGAGTAAAACTGGACACATCGGAGAGACAATTTTTCCAGTCATGTGTAGAATAAGAAACTCTAGATTAAAACTACCAGCTCTAGCCATGATGTAGTTCGGCAAATATTCTACACCACATCCCTCGCGCCTCAAATTCGCCCGTTTCTTGTTGACATTGCATGCTATACAAATTCACTTACTTACTTACTTGCTGACTGGTGTATCGTACGTAACCTGGCAAGCGACGACGAAGCCAAGATGTGGCGCGTCGTCAGTCACAAACTCCCGTAGTCCCGGACAGCAGGGCGCCTCACACAACACCACGTCCATCAGGTACTTGAAACCCTCGTTACAACATACCACCTTCACACACACATACGTACATTGAGCATCAATTGACTACCGTTAGTATTATTAGCATTTTACCCCTGGTAGTTAAAAACTAAGCCAAACGTTAAAAACTACCGGAATGAGCAGGGAATCGATGTGTCGCACGCACAAGAATAGCGTCGACGGGCTGCAAGAGTACTATTATTAAGAGTACTATCATTATTAAAAATTGCAACAGAGTATACCATGCAAAATAAAATGACTAACCCTACTACTACTATCAATACTAATAACCGCAATTAGCGCCGTGCATACGGTAGTCCGACTGCGGCCGACTTCTCCGTACTTCAGCTTAAAAGCTTAAAGCTGGTCAAAGGTCAGGGGACGGCCGCATGTGTCAGCTCATTGTCAGATTATGTCTCTGATTTAATAAGTGATTAAATGCACATCTTAAGGCAATAAAACATGACATAATACTCGGAAAAATTTGCAGTGAAATGCCACTAACGATCCCACCTCACCTTAAAAGCGTCTCTACGCAACCTTGGGACATACTAATGTTGGCGCAACAGGGGCGGGCTGTCGCGATGTCATATTTTCCACGACTGGATTTCTATTACGTCACATCGAATGTGTCTGTAATGCGGTGCTCTGACATTACAGGCTTTTAGTCGGTTTTACATGTGTATACGCTACGTGCTTCAATGCAGAACAAAACCCGATGTATAGCAGATGAAAAATGAACACCTACGATGGTTTGCTTCTATTAGTTCTTTATGTATACGCTTTATGACAATCTGTAATGTATAGACCTACAAATGTAACGAGACATAATAATCCTCAGATAGTGTTGAAACGTACGCCTACTAACAGCTAAGCCTACTTATTTAATGACTGATTGGCAGTATGTTTTGCGTGGGACGAGAGAGTGATAAACAGACGCGATACGAAAAAGTTGTAGTTGGACAGTAATATTTCGCAAGATAGTGTGCCTACAAATTTGAATTGCTGTTACATCAATGTTATAATTTTCGGCAATTCGCATAAAATACAAAAAGTAATAAAGTGGCTCTACCATTCAAAAATATCGTCTAAGATAAGTGGCATTTTTGGCTCGCTGGGTGGGTCGCAGCGAGAATTAAGCCAAAATAGCCCTGCTTGAGAGTCTATATAATTCCACGAATTCTCGATAACTATGGCGCGATATTTGCGACTAGTTTCATGATTCGAATCGACCAGATATCTCAAACATTCGCCAAAAGTAGTGCCGCAAAAAGTTCCCCCCACGCACAGTACATTCGCGTTGGGTAAATGCGGGGGTCACAAATCTAGGCTTTTTCAGCTCACCAGCACATGCTTTCGCTTTTCCGCGAGCAGAAAATCCTTAGTTTATCCCGCTTGATTTGTGGCTGCTAAATTCATTCAGTCTGATATTTTAAACCCGCTTTACTGCTGTGGACCAAGGAGCATTCTGCAAGAAAAGTTGTGTGGAATTCGAATTGCAGACACAGACGAACGTGAATGCAAATTACTTCGCGAATGGACAGAATTGAATCACGGAATCATTGCATCAGAGATCTAGCAGTGACGGTAAACGGGCAAAGTCTTGAGCGATGACCAAATGTGCGATACAACTAAACTAGTTTCAGTTTGATCGCATGCGATTTTGCGTAGGCCCTAAGTTTTGTTCTAGTTTTATTGCACTCGTAGAGCTTGGTGATCGTTGATTAACACTTTGAGCAATCACTGGTGTATAATTAGTCCCGCCCTGACGACAAACTGCAGAAGTCTGATAAAAAGTAAGCTGGTGTGGCGTAACAACTTATCCCCCAAGAAAGTGGGCTTCAGCATCGCTAAAGTATCCGAAAAATGTTTCCATGCAAAATATTGCATTCGGGCAGATAAAAAATCCTAACAACCCCAACAACAAAAAGTATCGTTTTGAGGGATAGTTTTTAGCGTGCGGCATAGGCCTACGTTTGGCCTAATTACGAATTTTTTTTAGAAAAGATCAAACCTTCGCGCTTTGTGCAAATAAAACTGATTATATAGAGACCTATACTGTCTTGTTTGATGCAGTACTCAACGGTACCGATTTACTTGTGATCAATTTACGCCTACGATGCCGACGCGGCTTAACTAAACAGTTGAGTCGAGCTAAGTCGCGTCGGCGTCGTAGGTGTGAATTGGCCATTAATTACATACAAGACGTTGCATGATGTCAGTTTAAAAACACCAAATATAGTGACAATAACAGCAATGTTACTGCAAAGTTAATGTAAAACACCAATAACTTTATTTAGATTAGGACATCACATTAAAATAAATACTTTTTCGCATAAGCACGAAATATATAATTAAACGAATATCAAGGAAAAATAAAAGCATATTGTACGCATGCAGTAAAAAGTTAATGCATAATTCGTCTTTACAAAATAAGAAAAAAGCTGAGTAACTGCAGAGTTTGGTAGGATATGTAGCATTTAGGTGAGGATATTACATTTAAATACACTTTACATACAAACCACAAAATGTATATCTTTGATCACAATTTTCGTAGGTATATACGCCTTATGATGTCACGATTTCCACACACGAAGCAGACTACACGACTGACTTGGGAAACATTAATTACACGGCTTATGTCTAACAGTGTAATCAGATAAAAAGTATCGACGTCAATTTGATTACTGTTTGGAAGCATCGATACGCAGCTGTGTGGCGTGTAAATGACTTGCACATGAAGATTTTTTTTGTTAGAGAAAGCAATAGCTAATATTCTACTGTGGACAATAAAACGTTGTCAGAAGAAACGTATGAATGGCAAAACCGGATGTGTACATCCAAATATTGAGCGAGCAAACGGATCCGCGCAACGGATAGGCCTACAGTTTGCTATTCATTGCAGGCACGTGCGTATCTGACGAGTTGTCAGGGACTCGATACTTTCTGTGGAGTAAAATGCTACAACGCAACAGAAAACGTGGACGACAAAGATCGCTGTCCAGCGTTTATTATATTTTGTCAACGAAAAAACAAATTTAGTCTGCATCAAGATTCCAGGAACTTTATTCATTCGCACTCAGTCCTTGACAAATCTTGGAAAACTCAAAGGTCAAGGTCCCAAGGTGGTGCAACCTTCTTTGCAGGAAAAACGTTTCAAGTCGGTAACGGATATGCTTCTGCATACGGGGCCCATTCAGACCTACTACAAATCAAGCACTCTAAGCTACTCGAACGGTTTTATCGTTTCAGATGTTTTAATTGCGATGTCAATTTCCTAAAATAAACAGCACCACCGCCTGTTTTAGTCTTACTGCTGCCTTAATATGCTGGATTTTGCGACCCAATTCTCCCGTTTGTCATAGGCAGTGGCACGCAGTTAAAGGCGTGATCCAGTAAAACGTTTAATAATTTAGATTCGTGCAGTTAATAACATGAAAATCTATCTTGAGACCTCCCTCCACGGCAAACTGATGGGCGATATCGACTTACTGATTAAGTCCTTCAGAATCTTAGATGAAAGCTGTAATCGCGGTTTAGTCTTCTGTATTTATCTAAGGAAACAAGTATAAGCTCAATTTCTCACACTGCAATACTCTCAGCAGTGTTTGTCTGTCGCCGATTGCGACGCTGCGTGACTAGTAAGATTTGAGACTCAAAAATGGACGACGTCGTCTCCTCTGCAACAAAATGCGGAGTGGAACAAGCGTCAAACAAGAAAAACGTAATTTTCCAGAGTTTCAGTAAGCATGTCTCAGATCAGGATTATCGGTGTATTTACTGTTTAAATGAGATGTAATAATTTTACGTTTTGGTTGCAGTTGTCCTATATCTGCATGACGATCCAAAGTTGGACGACTCGAAAAACTATAAATATAGTCTCATTATTGTGAACTGCAACTCTGGGCATTGGCTTCCTGTGAGTCGAGTTAGGATATGGTTGGGTCAGATGAAGCCACCCATTATGGCTAACTCTGACGTCTATGCGTTTCAGACACAGTGCATACTGTTATACGCCCACTTCAAGTTTTGATCGACAGAGAGTGCCTCCATCGCTGAAACAAACGACGCTGTGCTGCCGAGACGAACATCTCCATTCTTTGCCAGGTGACATATTTCCCAAACTATTGATGGAGTAAAAATATATGACGTGTGTGCGTGACACCGTATCTCTACTATTCGCGTCTTTCAAACTCGTAACTTATCAAAACACGCCACGCGACAAAAACGATTGCACACTTACGTCAGTCACAACCATCACGCAATGGTGCTCTAACCTGCAAAATCCGCAGAAAAAAATTATTAACTACAAGTCCAAAATCCAACGAAAATCCCCATACGGCCTTACATCTGTAATAGCCTAGTAGGTTTATCAAGCTGCCGCAATTAGAAATTGTGCGTTTCAAACTTATTAGGCCTATTTGCGACAAAAAATGCAATTCGTAGTATTGCGCCCGAATGCGACGCAGAACGTTCATAAAAAGTTTAAGATAAAATATTAAAATTATAAAATAATTTTCAAACATTTTCATCGTTTTAGTTTAAATACCGTTAGCAATAATCGACAAGTAGCCTATAGACTCCTTATACACTTCGTTTCGTATATTTTGTTAACTACTTTAATTTACCTTAGCACTGACTTTTTGACTTTATGCACTTTTGATCAGCAAGTTTTGTATCGATCCTTTTGTTTTTGAGTTACAAATCTTTGTTCGCTCATAATAACAATGACAGACACCGTTTATACTCGGTGACCTTTATTAGCTCTCAACTATGCAAGTGTTCAGCAAGTTGCATCTATTTAAAGTAACATTCGCAAATCGTTTTAGAATCACATAGGCTATGCCTACTCGTTCGTTAGCTATGGCGCATTTCGTGCATGAACAACAATATATGTAAAAAAAAACCTTAACAGTTTAAAACTGTGTGTAAGGACGATGTGATGATACTAGTCCTCTAAAACAGCAAAAATCATTTGGGTAACCTTAGATGGAGCTATGCATATGGCGTTCCTACGAGCTGACTTAAGTTGGTAATCACTAACATAGTCTAAATCCTTTTTCATTTGATGTTATTTGTCGTATTAGGCCTACTTGCCCAATGGTTACTAATTAGCGTAGCAGCCGAAAATGTTTCTGTTATGGCTTAGCTAATAGTAACAAGAAAGCGAATATATGACCCTGTGCCGACACAATATTCAGCTAACCGCGCATTCATATGCTATTACAAACTGACCAGCTGCACGGCACAAAGCTAACCCTGACATTAGATATTTTAAAACTGAAAGATGGTGTAGCAGCTAATGTGCCATGGAGAACATTTACATTTATCTTAGATTTTTATGCCCTATTGCTTGAGTTATGAACTCGTGGAAAATGCACAGATGGATGGCCGGATAATAAAATGATGGGACATTGTTGATGTCTAATAAAAGCGTGAACTTATCCGTGTGTTTGCCATTTATAGGCCCTAACTGCATGCATGAATGATCCGGCTGTCGTCTTGGCCTTACATTCGCTGTTAGTGTACTTAATTTTGGCCTGAGTAGCCTATTATGGCAATGACCATCCGATGCAGGAGGTCTATAGTATTTTGGTCCAAAGTGAAAGCAGCTATATGAGATCACCATATCGTCATTACGCAGACCTTTACATTAGTTAAGCCTATATTATAGGTTTATATATGTTGTTTTACGGTGCACATTGTAGGCTGTCCGCCAAGTTGGTAACCATTGGGCAAGTAGACCTAATACGACAAATAACATCAAATGAGGAAGGCTTTAGACTATGTTAATGATTACCAACAAAAGTCAGCTTGTAGGGACGCCATAAGGACCACGACCACGATCGGTCGGAGGAACTTTGCCGTGGCTGGCCCGACCACTTGGAACAGCCTCCCCATCGACCTGCGGACTTCATCACTGTCCAGAGATGCATTTGCGAAAAAACTCAAAACTCATTTATTTGGCTGCAAGCGCTCTTAAGGTATTCTTTAATTGGGCGCTATACAAATTGACATATTCATTCATTCATTCATATGCATAGCCCCATCTAAAGTTAGCCAAATAATTTTTGTTGTTTTAGAGGACTGATATCATCACATTGTTCTTACACATAGTTTCAAACTGGTAAGTTTTTTTTACATATATATTTGCTGTTTTATTGCCAAAAGTTGGGAAATGAGCCTCACACATGTAAAAAGCGCTATAGCATGACCCGTATCTTTACCTTTTACCTTTTTAAAAGCAGATCAGTAGGCCTATACCTTCAGTTGGGTACAGAACGTTGGATGTGTCTATTACTGCTGCTGCTCCTTCTACGCTGCTGCTCGTTATACCTGGAAATCAGGGTTGCCTGTGGTGGACTTCGACTAACATCATCTAATTGCCAAACCCTCAACCCGCACCTCCGTTAGATGCAAGAATCTTGGTGATATTTGTTGTACAAGCCGAGTTATAACCAAATTTGTCCCACAGTTCATTGCCATGGCAACGGGGGGTCGGTCGGGGAAATGCGATTGGCATCATTCAATGGCCCATCTACTAAACCCCCCTATAAGCGCAAAAATCTCGCTGATATCTCTTACACAAGCCGAGTTAGCCAGTTTGTCCCAAATTTCGTTGCAATGGAAACGGGGGTCAATCGGGGGGTAAATATAAATGTCACCGTTAATTAGGCCGTCCTCGAAAACCATACCCTATAACCAAAAATTACGACTCTATCTTGCACACAACAAAAGTTATAACAGTTTAAAGATTTTTTAATTTTCCCCATAGGTACCATTGTTTTTTTTTATAATTTTTCGAATAAATGAGTGAAAAATAAAATTTTTATTTTATAACAATAAAAAAACACTTCCTTGCGCAAAACCGCGTCATTCGACGTATTAAGCGTAAAAATCGGTCTAAAGGACTTGCCTGTAGGCGAGTTCAAGTACCAAAAAAGTGTAGTAAATTTCGAAGAGGAAAGGTATTTCACCTATATGGGGAGTAAAAACTCCTGGGCGGATTGAGCCCAAATTTTGTTTTGGTGGTAGGCGTCCACGACATAATCAAACCGTTCAAATTTGGTGACGATCGGTTCAGAGGTTTTGGGTGGGCTGAGGGTCAAATTTTGCCTTTTGCAATAGACTTTGAAGGTCGTCCTTACAACACTCACACTATCGTGTGAGGTGTGATATTTTGCTTCGTATCCCATACCTTTGTTATTTTGACGTCAGAATTGATCCACGAGCTATACGTAAATGTACGTAACGTATGCATTATTTTGTCAGTTTTATAGAACGTTTTGTTCGTAAAATTAATTATCGGGAAGGCCGATGCATGGACAGACAAACCAATAAAATCAGCAATATGGGCTGGTATAATTTAACAAGTAATCAATCAATTAGTTAATCAATCAGCCGACTATGTAATGGTGTATCGCTGGTCCGAGCTCATGAGTGCTGTACAAATAAAACTTGTAAAATTATTTTCAAACATCTTGAAGTCTGCGGTCAGCGTACGTATAAGTAGTTAATTGAAGTGTCAAGAGTCGGACAGAAAATATTTCTTCTATACGATGTTCTGCCGCGCCATGCCGACTAGTGCATTTTTTTCCGCGCTCATTGCATCGGTGAGTTACTGCACATACAGTATGAAGTCTACTGCGCCAAGTAGGCCTAGCGTGAAGATAAACAGTAGCGGAAATTGGATCAATATACTGCTGCATGAGAAAAAAATGTCGACATTCTGCTACAAATAAAAAAAGTAAAGCGTAACGAATGTGTATGATCGTTATGCCGTGGAAAATGTAAAAAGAAAGGTTTGCCTAGTTGTTTGCTATATCGCTGCTTACATGAGTCGGTCTCGCAACCAGAAACGCTTTTAGAATCCCGGAAGCAGCTGATTGGGGTGTGTGAGTTGGCGTGACATTTTCGTGCACAATGCGGTCATTTGCGCTAAGCCTCCGCAATCAGCCCCCAACAGGCTTTCACCCAGTTTCTCTAATGGTAGCGGACTAAGTTGGTTAAACGCGGATAATTATATACATCTGGAATAAACCAACACTTCCAAAAATCCAATAATGTACGTTTTCATTGCACGATAAGGCTCCAAACATGTGGTCCGATTTTAGAAAAACGTTGCTCAGATCTTGCAAAAACAGAATAGAACGCACGTTGCAGATACCGTCTAACATAAAACATGTTTAGCAGCATTTTTGCATGCGACCATTGCTCTACGAAGGTGTGTGGCAAACGTGATACACGTACATAGGTCTACATGTGTGTAAACTCTCTGATTACTCACTCAGTTAATCAGCGTTTACCTAACGACTGACTGCACGAACGTTTGCCATCGGCTGCTAGCCGCATTAACCTTGCAGAATTTCAGTCAACGAAGCATTAGTCTGTCCGTCGGAGTTCATCATATGCTGTAGACATGTAGGCAATGGGAGCGATACCACCACGATTAAAAATCCGTTGAGACCCCCAGATTAAACGCACGAAATAGTCCACTGACTAGCTAGAAATTGCTGTTCTTTAGTTTAGCTCTTGAAAATTATTATCATTTAACGAACAGTGTCTTTTTTGCAACTGTGAAATTCTGAGGTTAAAAGGCCGCTAATGCCGGGACCCTGGATGACGAAAGCGGCCGGGATCCGCATAAAACCGATTAAACTTACGTATGGTAGCATTAATTGCCGAATGAAATTAGGAAACACATCTTTTTATGAAACACGAAACACAACCCGTTTTTAGCTCTAATTCTGGCAATATAACGTAGTTCGAGTAAACGGTTTCTAATCAAATGTGGGTACAACTAAATATATATTATAGCAGTGAATACACATCTTGATTGATACTGTTGCAGAAATAGAAGCACGTGCTCACACAGAAGGGTTTACGTCACACACACACACAGAGCGAACTTCGTGATCCAATGAGAAGCTTCCAGTGTTCTCGAGCACAATGCTAGTTTTCCGGCGTAGTATATTTTGGCTCAAAATCAGCAGCACAAGCTGTAAGTCGGTGAAGTAAACAGGGTTTAGATGAAGTACGGTAATTCGTTAATACTGCACAAGGTGCCAGAATAGTGTGGGCTTTAACGAACGAAAAGATAATAGTCCTCCGTGCACGCTCCAACTATTCAGTGTCCATCCGTTTTTTTCACGACTCCAGCTCAACTAATTCCAGCAAAATGCCACGTTTCTTTTGAAAAAATAGCTATCTATACCTAAAAAGGTTTTAAAGTTTACAAATCTTAAAAATTACAAATCTTAATCACTTTGCTACTTAAAACACGAGATGCTAAATCTAAATATTTTCACAAAATTTTTTAAACGTTTTTAGTTTTTAGCAACGTGAAAACTGGGATAGATAGCGATGTATTTAGCCATAATCCAAAATTGCATTGTCGTATATGCAAAGTTTATGGTTAAGATTAAAATTTATTCTTACAAAAATTATACAACAAAATTTGAAATTAAATTCTGTGTTTTAAAGAGCACAAGAAACATGGACGTAACGGAATCTAGTGGAGTCTGCAAATTTACGTTTAATCAATAAACGATTCTAAAACTTTTGCGCAAAATGGATTCAGTTACAATGAAGACGTGTAAACTGTATTTTACTTTCGATAATTTTTTTTCTCAAGCCAGCGACACACAAGCCGTTACGACGGGGGTCGTGGTCTTGACGGACAGTGAGAGCCAGAGTTGTCGTTCTTCGGTTTCGATTACATTTTTAATTCATGTTGACATACAGTCTGATCGCACATTGTCGTCAGGATAATTGACGTAATTTATATTTAGTGTTAGTTAGGCCTACTAATCTTTACAGCAATGACAAAACGTGCATTGCGGAAAGAATAGAATAAAACATTAGTTGCACTCTCTGAGTGTTTTGCACCGTTTACTTGCATGCGTATGTAAATCGTTGTCAATTTAATTAAAATATCATGCGTGTGTCTACCAGAGACACACAAGCCCTTTTAATAGACGTCGGCCACCAAAAGCATTTAAAAGTGATGCTTCTTCCCTAAAATTTTCGTCTTGACATGTGGCAGTGGCACGACGGCTCGTGTGTCGCTAGCTTCACTGTTGAAGACTTAACAATCAGGCGCCAGAGCGATCTGCTTTGTTCTCTGGACCGTGCCTTTGATCACCTCTCTGGCTGCACTCATTTTATTTAGCTTACCGTTGAAGTTCAACTTTTATCGTCCTGTCGCTCTCTTCTCTTGTCTAATTTCACTACACATTTACTACCAAAATATACAAAATACTCATTTTACGCAGGCCTATCGAGTTAAAAAAAATCAAGATACACGACATATAGGCCCCCTCGGTTAGTCTGAATAGAAGCAAACATACTAGAAATTACTTTCGAGCAGTCACCGAAAAACGCAACTGATTCTAACTCGTGAAGCAAAACAAGATAGGCCTATAAAAGTCAATGTTACAATGTTAAGCTATTGGCCAGCAATTCGCTGCAAACGGTCTATGCTGGCGAGTCACAAAAGGCAACGTTAGCCTACACTTCGCACATAGTGTGTGGCACATCGTGGGTGGCATGTGCAGCGAAGACCCAATCAAAAGAAACCCGCCGTCGACCGTCGCCTGCTCGATATGCCAGCAGTATTTATAGGTGCGCTGCATATACAGGACCATAGATATCATTTTCGCATGACAAAACCGTAGAAAAAACTGTAGTTTTCGGCTGAACTTCCACACTAGGACGTCGTTGTCTTGACGCAGAAAATCTGCACTATAGGCTAACCAGAAAAAAAACATAAAAATAAGAATGATGACAATAAAATCAACTTGGCTACACAACACATAAACAGTTCTTAAAACAGTTGCACGATTGTGTCAATATATTAATTGAAAGAATAACGATGACAGGACAAAGATGCTAATTTTGCGACTGCTAAAAAGTCGAAATGACAAGCAGGCCTAATAAAGCCGTATTTCATGTGACGATGCAAGACGCTGCTTTGTGTGCAACCTCTAACGAGCGGCTCATAAAAACCTGTAATCGGCTTTGTCTGTCCAAGCTTAGGGGCCTAACGCATAAACATCCACCGACTAAATTAGATTAGTAAATGTAATATTTCAAATTAAAAATAAAACAAACAGGCGTAAGATTTAAGTTTAAATGTCGACGGGCGTTTTTCTATAGCGCAACTCAAGTCAAATCGTTGTAGTGTCTGCAAGCGGAGCATCAGTGCATTTCCCCAAGCGTCTGCTGAATTGATCCATGCATATATCCAGCCAGATGCGCCCGACCGTCTTCTCATATGACATCTTCAACTGTGTCCACTGTGCCGTAAGTTGGATTTCAGAAAGGCCACTATTACACTGGCAAAATGACCAAGCAGTTAATATAATGTAACCATAGTAATTTGGTAAAAAATGGAATCGTTAATCGATGCTTACACCCATTAGACCGCAAATTTTTTATATATTTTTTTTTCTAATTTTTTCCTTCCCTGTGAGTCAGAATCTTATCTGACACCGCGTATCGCTGGACCCTACAAGTGCATTATTTGCAAAATTAAATTTAAAACTGTCAAAGGGTTTAAGCACGGTTTACGAATGTGACACACAGACGACAAACAGACCACGCTACAGAGATTTAGATGTAAATTTTGACGTTATGCGCTATAGAGGCATAAATTCACGTTTTGCTCACACACTTACTGACTAAAGGTGTACAAATAAGTGGAATAGCTTGTGCTGCCAGAGTAATTCCGCCCAATATAATACCACATCCACAGAAACAGTCGCTATTTGTACGTTTCATTGTGCAGCGGTCCTAATGAGTTGCAATCCGTGCCTTGTCGGTCAGTCTCGTATAGGCCTATAGGATCGTATCTCGAAATATCTAAAAAAAAGGTAAAAAATAAAATTGATGTAAACGACTGAACGCTGTTCTGGACAGTAGTAACCTGTGTGCTAACGTTCAGTTCAAAATGTCAGAATTTGGAAGTCAGGGTGAAATTAGAATAGCGCAGCTCTAGGCTCACAACCACATAATATGTCAACACTCTGCAGTATCGATCCAACACACTTTTCAAACGTAAATTTCATGCAACAAATTATACGAAATAGTAGCACTTTACTGCTTATTGACGACGGTCTGTAGTGAAGTTAACCTATTAGCATTTTGGTATTTCGCCAGCAAGCATCTGTATACAGTATTAGGAAAATGACCAGCAGAGTTTCTCAAAACCAAAAATTAAAACATAACTATAACTGGATTGGTAATGGCACATCGACCACATTTCAACTATGAACAGAACGCAATGGAGCAAATGTTGCGAGCAAAAAATTTTCAGAAAATGAGAGATGAAGACGATATAATGCAAATATATGCTTTGGCTAATTAAATATCTTTTTTCACCAAGAATACGTAAAAATAATATTCATCGTTCTGTATTTTTGTTCTCGGTTTTTATTGGTGGCGTTGATGTTCGTATGAAGTAGTTGCATACTCGGCCTACAGGAAGCATCGTGAACAGGTGCAGAATGGCGTGACGTCGAATCAGTATATACGAGCCGACAGGGATGCCCCCGCGAGTCCATCGACCGTCGTACAGTACTAGGATCAAGAAACATGCCAATTGGACATCGACTATTCTGCAATGACGCACAACCCTTCTTTATGGCTGTATGTTATGTGTTGGCGTGGAGCACTGCACTTGCGATGAATCTAAACTAGAGACGCGTGGTCGCAAGTGCAAGGTGGTAAGCCTACGACAAGACACGAGATCGTGCTGTATCTCGAATATTTTGCGCTGACGGCCTAACGGTCGTTGTCCAGCTCTGTGTCTTTACCTTACCTTACTTTTAGGGCGGGCAGGCTGCTACGCCTGCCCAGCACTGGGGCCGTATCAGTTCGGCCAAATGCGCATTTTCGAATGTAACCATACAAGTAATTTGAGCAAAGCTCACGTGACGCGCGATAGCACCGGTCCTGCCACTTTGGCAGTCAGTGTAGGCCTACAGCAATAAGCTATTAATGCGTCTTGAAAGAGTACTCAAACATGAGGCATCCGTATGGAAGACTTGTTGAATTTAAAAGATCGAAACTTAGATTTTTTAAAATGTACGTTCTATACTAAAAATGTCATACGCAAGTTGTCCAGGTCCTTCTCCAGCCATTTCGGTGCAATTCACTCTTAGAATGTGTGTCGCAGCCGGAAATCGCCAAAAATCACTTAAACCTTTATTTTGGGGGTTCAGGGTCATTCAAGGTCATCGACGTTAACACCAATAAAAAGCTTGTCACTATTACTTGTTACGATAAGCAGCAAGTATGTACCTATCTGCAATCGTTTTCACGCTACACGAGATAATAGCGGAAAAAAAATAACCACTTTTTAGGGAGTAGCGGTTTTTGTCGCCCGTCTGCACCGGCCCCTTGAACCTAGGGGGTCGAGACTTAAACTGCTAAAATTTACGTTTAATGCTGAAAATTTCACATGCAGGTTGCCTATTTCCAGGCATTTCGTCGCAATTCAGTGTTGAAATGTGCGCTGCATTCAAAAATTGTGAAAAATTTACTAAAACCCCCATTTTGGGGGTTCAAAATCGTTCAAGGTCATCGATGTTAATAAATCTAAAAAGCATGTTACCAGGGCTTGTTATGATAAGCAGCATGTCTGTACCTACATGTATCTGCAACCGTTTTCACACCATACGAGCC
>Ga0209367_1002683_pt1 | contig 23710 bp, 7 predicted proteins | sample WorMetLIZISLAND2_FD_187412 | JGI IMG/M metagenome (GOLD analysis project Ga0209367, IMG submission 187412) | Marine gutless worms symbiont microbial communities from Max Planck institute for Marine Microbiology, Germany - Olavius geniculatus... ... | reverse complement strand
CTTAAGCCCATAACACACTACAATATTGAGTACCTTTTGACGATTTTCTCAGCTAATCATTATTATTATTAGGCACAGTTTGTTGGAGTTATTTCAAAACGTAATAGGGGTCCGGTTTTTTTGAGACACAGTGTATAATGTTATTTTAAAATAGCATCAAAACATCTTAGATATTGTTATAAAACGCACGTGCTAAAAAGTAAACAGAAATAATTCAATTGTGCGAATGATGCATTGCGATCACTGAAACGCTGTGGAGCAGAAAATGTTTCCTTAATATTATACTATAAAATAGACACAACTCAAAAAAACATCATGCACGCTCAATTTGCCAACAAAATTTGCTTCGCCAACTTAACATTGTGGTAATAGTTAAGCTTCGGCGCTTTTGCTGCTAGGATAATTTTTTTTCAGCACGAATTCGTCTGCGTGTGGTCCGTCGGCTATAGCTGTAGACAGGCCAAGCACGTAATTCCTATTTGTATGATCGCAGTGCTAAGCCAAGGAGATGCGTGCCCGATTGAGTCAACGTGAGTCACGTGCGACGGACGACGGTCAAAGAATTGCTCGACTTCGCGGCATTTGGAAAGAAACGCCGCTCCTCGCTTTTCTCAATTTCGATTGTACGTGGCCACATAAAACTCACTAAGCTCGACCAGTCTGTGCCTAATTAGACTGCTTAGCCAGCTACAATCTCTCAGTCTAGATCTTCACTTTTTGCAACAATCCTGTACGCAGTGGGGACAAATTTTCATGTCCGTTATATCGCACTTTTGTAGTGTGCAGCAGAAAAGATGATAGCAATAATATGCAAATTTTGCAACAACAATTATTAGCAAATCATTAGCACTACAGCTGCGTGCAAAATACGGTGTCATGCAAAATTATCAGATAGCCTAAACACGTTCATTTAATTCGTAGTAAAACGGCATGCGTGTGCAACAAGTAATTTGAACAAAGCTCACGAGACGCGCGACAGCTTAGCAGTTCCTGTCCGCAGGTTGTTTTGGTCTATCTCCATCCATTTCGTCGCAATTCACTCGAAATCTGCATGCGCCGCAGCCACAAATTGCAACAAAAAACAATAAAAAGGGATCAAGGTCATTCAAGGTCATCGATGTTGACACCACTAAAAAGCTTGTCACTATTGCTTGTTATGATAAGCAGTATGTCTGTGCCTAACTGCAACCGTTTTCACGCTACACCAGCCAATAGTGGTAAAATAACCACTTTTTAGGTGGGTAGCCGTCTTTGACGGAAACCTGAGCAGGCCCCCTTGAACCTAAGGGGTCGGGACTTGGACAGAAAGACAAAGCTTTTGTCAGTAGCATCTGGACTACTGCAAAGGCATCCTCGCCGGCCTTCCACAATCCAAGCTCACCCCACTCCGAATGGACCGCACGGCCAGTCTTTGGCCTCAGAGCGGCCTCAAATACCAATAACTTGTTCAGCAAACATGTGAAATGACCAAACAATATAATCTGCGACTTTGTAAACAGTACCTATAAAATTGTATTAAAAAAGTGTGACTGAATGGCGAGCCACGAAAACTCCCCCACTTGGAGCTGATAGCTGATAGATCTAGGACTATAGCCTAGACATTTTTGTTCGGGTGTTGAGGGCGCGGCGCTAACTGGCTAACTGTTATGTCCCGGTCACACTTAGCCGACTTGAAGCCCGACCTTTCCCGACCATTTCACAAGTAGACTTAATGTATAGATGTAATAAACGTTTTTACGTTTTTTTAATTTTGGTTTCTTTTTTTACTTTTTCTGAAGTTTTTTTACGTTTTTTATTTAAAAAACCTTCATTAAAAATTTTTTATCAAGTTGTCGGAAAAGCAATTTTAAAACCACAAGAAAAGATTTTATATGCCATAGATGTGGTAATTTACTTAGTTTAGTGATACAAAGTCTTATGACTGTACAGTTGAATTAAATTTTAACTCTATTTCCAGCTATACTGAACCTACAGCATTAGACATTAGGTTAAACAAATAAGAGCTACCGTTTTTATTCAACGTTTTAAAACCTTTTTATGTCACTTTTTAACGTTTTTTTACTTTATTATGTTTTCTGGAAAGTTTATTACATCTATGATTTGATTTTTACAACATTAGCATGGATGATGTCAAAAGTCTGGAACTTATGCATTACTATGTAGCACTAGATGCAGACATCACAGAAAATGACATGCTCACCGCAAATCTGATTCATGATAGAGGAAAAAAGACATCAGGAGGAAGAGAAGGTTTTGGCAAAGAAACTGGCTGGAGAGAAGACCATGATGGTCAGTATAAACGCGAACGCCTCATGACAGAGCTTAAGGACGAAGATGTAGCTTCGTTCAGGAATTTTGTGAGGATGGACCCCCCAAATGTTCCAAGAGCTGTCTATCAGGTTGGGTCCCAGAATTGAGAGCACAGACACTTGAATGAGGAAGGCTTTAACTCCTGAACTGAAGCTGGCCATCACACTCAGGCATCTTACGACAGGAGACAGTTACAGGAGTCTCATGTACGGCTTCAGAGTGGCTCACAACACTATTTCCTTCATTGTACGTTAAGTATGTCGGGCCATCACAGACGAATATGCTCAGGAAGTCATCTCTACTCCAACAACGCCCGAAGAGTGCTGCAGATTGCTGCTCAATTTACTGCGAGATGGCAAACATGCGCTTTTAAGTTATCTTACCTACTTACGTGGCAACCTCAAAAAACAAATTCTGAATCGTCATCCGTTTATGACATGTTGCTAAACAGAACTGATTACCCACTCTAGTAATTCACCCATAACCTTCAGGCATTCACTACTTAGAAGCATATTTCCATCAGTCTTTTTATCACCTATAGATGCCAACTAGCTGTGGGCGTAAGAGTTGCTACCAAAAGCGTCCAATCCTACGCTGAACCGATGACAATCAACACCGTTTTACAAGCCCAAGGCAAAACGCAACTGCAACCACTGCAGCTGCTCTACGCCTACTGATCGTACACTGGACGGACCGCATACAGCGCTAATTGCCGCAATTATGACGGCAAAAAAACGCAACAACTTTTTACGTTGACGTCATTTGTGTGGAAACGCGGCAGCGGGTCCGAGTTTACTTGGTTCGTTTTCCGCGAGAGTTTTAGCTTACTGCCGTTGCTTGCCCGCTACTGATGGCTTCCGATACATTTTTACGCGCGAAAGCAGCTACTGCTTCCAGCGCATCTTAGCCATCGCAATTCTGACCGTCCGTCCGTCTGTCTGTCCGTCCGTCACACGGGTGGATCAGTCAAAAACGGTGCAAGCTAAGATTACCAAAACTTCACCATCTGCTGCCTGGAAGACTCTAGTTTCAGGAACCGTAAAGCTTTTCCATAAATTCGAAAGGGGTCACCCCGAACGATAGCGCTAAATGAGAAAGGGTGAAAAAAATTTGCTATTCATAGCCAATAAGTCGTTGTATCTCAATAACGATGCGAGATAGGGCCTAAATTACTATTAATCACTAATAGGAAGTCGTACACTGGCTCTCGATGGCCACCAAATTCAATGACCTTGAATAATCTTGAACGATAAAATAAGGGTTTTATGGATTTTTTGGCGATTTCGGGCTACGAGACACATTTCAAAAGGGAATTGCGCCGAAACCAATTGAGATAAACATAGACAATCTAATTCAAAATTTTTAGCATTAAGCGTGAATTTCGACGTTCTAAGTCTCGATTTTCTAAGTTCAAAGAAACCAGCGCACGAGGGCACCAAAGAGCGGTACCCCCGTAAAAGTCGCGACGAAATGGCTGGAGATAGACTGACAGTTTGCGAACAAAAACTGCTATAGGTTTTCGCGCGTCTCGTGAGCATTGGCTCAAATTTTTTGTTTATTTTTGAACTGCAACAGCAACGGCTAAGTAGGCTTCAAAGCAAAACTAGAAATTTAATGAACACTTTTAGGCTATTTGTCAAAAACCGACAGACAGACAAATAGAGAAAAAATATATAGGCCTACAATCAACCACAATTAGCTTAAATGTCAATAGCTTGTACACAGCAAGAAGCCCAGCTTTCACAAGGAAAAGCCGATCGTATGAAGATGTCGGTAGGCCAGCAAATACTTTTACGCGCGAGAGCTAGCATAGCTAGCTATAGCGAGTATCAGTTATGGTAACTCTGTCTTGGTGTCTGTCTGTCACAACCCGGTACCAATCGGAGCCCCGATGAGATAGAGACTTTTGGTTTTCGTATGAGAGCTTAAAGTCTCTAGTATTTTTGACAAAATTTCATGCCACTGAGTAAAGAGGGTCCACATGAACGAAAGGAAAAAAGAGGGGCACCCCCATAAAAGGCGTTATTCTACCGTTATTGGCTCGTTTAACGTGAAAATGGTTGCAGATAGGCACAGACATGCTGCTTATCATAACAAGCACTGGCGACGAGCTTCTTAGATTGTCAACATTGATGACCTTGCTTATCATAACAAGTACTGCAACGAGTTTTTTTAGAAACGTCATCATCGATGACCTTAAATGACCTTGAACCCCCAAAATAGGGGGTTTTAGTGATTTTTTTGCGATTTCGAGCTGCGACACGTATTTCAAAAGTGAATTGCGCTGAAATGGCTGGAGATAAACCAAACCAACCTGCGTATGAAATTTTCAGCATTGAATGTAGATTTTAGCAATTTAAGTCCGGATCCTTTAGGTTTAAGGAAGCCTGCGCAACGGGTGTCAAAAAGTGGTTTCCCTTTTAAAAGTGGCAATTTATCCGCTGCTGACTTGTATAACGTGAAAATGGTTGCAGATAGGAACAGACATGTTGCTTAACATAACAAGCACTGGCGACGAGCTTTTTAGGACTGCAACATTGATAACCTTGATTAACCTTGAGCCCTAAAAATAAAGGTTTTTAGTGATTTTTGGCGGTTTTTGGCTGCAAAAAAGTAAATTGCGACGAAATGGATGGAGACAGACCAAAATTACCTGCAAATAGAAACTGCTATAGGCTCTCGCGCGTCTCATGAGCATTAACTCAGATTTCTTGTTGTGTCATGTGGAAAGACTTATGCGACTTCCTATTAGTGCTTAATAGCAACCTTGGCCTTATTTTTCACCGTTTCTGAGATAGACTCCGGCCAGTTTTCGGTTGAAGAAAGCACGTATTTCTCACTTCCCCCTTTATTCAATCCCAAATTTGAATTAAAAGTTTATCTTGCACTGGGTCGCTAAAATTTTGCAAGCGCTGAACCATTACATTAAGATAGTTATTCGTGTAAAAAATTTTCGGTAAGACCTACCTCGAAACCGCAAAACATGCGTGACGAACAGAAAGCCAGACAGACAAACGACAGACTCCTCGTAGCAAAGGATCAGACCTTTAAACTTACAGCTTAACAATCGCGCTAAAACCACAAAACAAAATCACAGAACACAAAATCGCAAAACAACTTAGAAATTTACATAAAATTAAAATTTTTTTTAAACTAGTTTACATGCACCTTGACCCCGCTGGGGGCTACGTCGTCAGGCACCTGTTATAGACACGTGCTTCGCGAGCCATACTGCTAAATACGCCACTGCCGCAGTAGTTATACTACAACTAAACGTGGATTGTTTGCCGAATCACACCGGTCACAAGCGACCTTGACCAGCTGGGCAACTCAGCCTACTGTCCTCAGCTGGATGGAAAGTCAGTAGCAGCATACATGCCTAATTTAAACAAATATAGGGTCGTGGTATGTCTGCCAGCTGCACCGCTGGTTTAGTTGTCAGTTAGTGCGGATAACACTGCAGCTGCTCAAGTAGCATCAGCTCATGTCGACAGCTGCTGATTCTGGCTCTCCTGGTCATGAATCTAACACATGCACGTATGGGCAGCGCTATAGCACATGTCCTGCAGGTCTCTAGTCTTTACATATCTGTGCATGTTTGTACATGCCTGTAATGGTCGCCACTTCATAACTGGAGGTCGTGCACTATCGCTGTTTTGCACCGGACGAATGTTGCTGCAGTAAAAAAGCACCGAATTAAAGTCACGATCTGCTCCCCGTCAGCGACAACTAATCTTGTACACGTACTACATTATTATGCGCTAGCAGGTACGCTGTTACGATCCTTCGTTCTGTTCGTGGAGTGAGCTTGCGACTCAATCACGCTAATAAGCAGTCGTAAGCAGAAATTTTAAAAAACCAACAAATGCATTAAAAATCGCCGCAAATGGAGTCTGAACCTAACACGTATCGGTTGCTGCCAGCATACCGAGAACCCATGAAGTCAAGTCGTGTTTACACGAAGTAGACGTAGCAATGCGGAACCGGGGTAAAGGCGTCACTGGTATAGGCCCGGTAGTAGGTCGGCGTTACAACGGTTTATGCTTTGATTACTAGTGACGCAAACAGCACAAGACCGCAGTTACACTAGATGTAAGCTGTACATCGACCTTAATGTCAGTCGCTGTCCTTGTCCGCCGGCAATTCCTCAAGATGTGTTAGGTGTTCTTGAGATCAACACGCTAAAATATACCAGGCAGTAAATCTTTAGAATTTTTTTGTATAAAATCTGAAGCGAAATTATCAGCAGTGCAGCTACAGAGTTTTATCGTTTTGCAGCAGAATGTAAATACATAAATTTTTAAAAAATCAGCGCTCAAAAGCAAAAACCAATGCTGAGAGTAATACAATTTTTTAAAAACCTGTAGGGTTAAGACAATCGGCTACATAAGCATATGCTTTAAAAAGTTTTAGATCCGGATTGCTAATTAGATTGCCAACAGAATTTAATCAAAGTGTTCACGCCGTTCACGGACAACTTACTCACGCCCAAAAATTCCTAAAAATCTGTACACCACTTTTTAAGTAATCCAGACTATACAGACGGACAGGTGAACACAACTTCTTTCAGTTGACGAAGCTGGCTACTATCGATGCGCAGCGTTAAAGAGCGCATCTGACGGTAATCCAGCATGTGTGCATAGCACCTGTTTGTCTGGCTGCCTGTTCGCCTACGGGTCACATAAGTTCGTATTTAGTTTGACCGCACCCGTAAGCGGTTTGATTGGATCGATGTGTATACTTTCACCGTCTAATTTCTTTTTTAGCCGCGTGCTAATCAGCTGTGTGATGTGACTACCGTAACACAACAATGTACCTTATACACCGTGTATCAAAAATTTTTTTGGAATAACTTTGTGAAACATTAGCCGATTTATATATTTTTGACACGCAGCATCATAAAGAAACCTGACCTGAATGACTACAGTTTTGCTCGTTTCACCTTAATACTGTTGCTACATTTGCTACAATACGTTGTAAAATGCCAAAGTCGTAGTTTGGTGGTCATTTACGACAATGAATTGATACTGGGTAGCGCGTGCGTCGGCTCAGAAATGATTAACTGAATAGCGACAAGCAAAAAGTCACACGTGTCACATCACATCATCATGCTCAAAATGTCTGTTTCCAGCACGAACGCAAGCGCGTAGACGGCAACGCCACGAGCCATCAGAACGTTTAAAAACCGCGTGACTTAAAGCGGCTCGCTTACTGTTAATGCGTCGTTTCAGTTTGTCGATGAACGATTTTAAAATATATATTCGTACGATTAGCATTAAATAAGTAACATATTTTTAATGATCTTGTGGTCTCAATAATTTTTTGAGCCGTCGCTTGCGCGATCCATAAATTTATTGTTGTAAACGGCCAAAATGCGACTTCTGCATTTCACAAGGTAATGTAGCAATAGTACTGAGCAAAGGCATGCAAATTACAGTCGTTTACATCAAGTTTTTTACGATGTTGTATGCCAAAAATTATCAAAATCGGCCAATGTTTCAGGAAAGTATTTAAGAAATACAAGTGGCATAGCTTTTTAAAACACGGTGTAATTGCCGAAGTAGTTAGAACAAAACTACGTATAGAAATTAAATACTGAGGCTTCCAGTAAAACTATAATTACGTGTCTGACATTTACGATAGAGAATTCCGATGATAACGAAAACGATCGCGTATTACGTATGCAGTCGCCGCCGCATCTTTTTATTATTTGGTCGCGAAATCAAAACTAAACAAGTGCCACTGTCACATAAAAATACACTGTAGACCTAAGCTATCTCAAAACAAAAATACAAAACTACAGGCTGCTTTCTAAATTAGCACCAATAGTAGGCCTGGCTTCCATCTATAAACGGTACGATAAGCCTACTGTACAATCTGGCAATAGACATTCCGAATCTCCGACGGGAGCGAAAATACGCGGACCGTATCTGCCGGACGAAATGCTACTGAATGCCCAACACGGCACGTCATAGTAATTGGTTTAGAAGTGACGCAGTATCGAAAGGCGGGAAAATAAATGCCAAAAAGCATACACGGTTGGCATCAACTACATAAGATTTTGCATGTGTTTGAAGAATACTAAACATTTCGAATGTAGTATGAAATAAATATTGGTTACATGACGTTGTTGATCTAAATTGCCTTGTGTGAATAAAAAATCTCAATCACGAGAAAGATCTTCGTCGTTAAAAGTTTAAAACATCACAATGATATGGTAATATCGATATGGTAACACTTACTGTGCGCTCAAAATCTACTGTATGAATACGAAAAACAGCAGAAAAAAATAAAAATAAAAACGATAATCATAAAATACGTAATAGGGGCCTAGTCTCAAAGTCCGTAAAGATACAGCAGCAGTATGTAGCGAAAACAACGCGCTCAGCAAGTAAATTTTAAGCGCTAATTACAAGAAATACTAAAGATGACTAAGTGACGAAAATGCCGAGAGTTAAGATGATGAAAGAGAGTTGATGCAGTTGATCGTGCCGTGATGTAGACTACTGCTACTGAAGTTAATTACTCCCAACAGGTGAGGCGCGAGCGCACCAACTCGCTAGTGGCAAAAGATATTTTAGTAACTAAAACGAAAACAAAACGAAAATTATTGATCTTTGATTTGCAAAAACGTGAACTAAAATTTTTAAGTTAAAAAACAGAAACTGGATGACACAAAGATTACGGCAAGCAGAACGAACAAAGGAGGAAAAATATTTACGGCATAAAAATAAAGTATTTTGAAAAAAACTATAATTAGCATTGAGTGAAGCTAAGTGAAACGTGTAGAAACTGAAACTAAAATTAACTTAAAAACTAAAATTTTATTTTTTATACAGTGCCGATAATTAGGCAGATACGACTGATGTCTTGATGCATTGATGTCAACGAACCGTAACATTAACATTAGTCCGTGTTTTATACAGCGTAACAGGGACGGCTGCTGAAACAGGCGCATCAGGTGCAGCTGCCTTGATCCTAACATCATCCCAACATGTACAAAACATAAAAAACGAATTGCTATATTACAGAAAAACATTATTGAGTTGGACCAATAGTTTAACAATTATTGACACACACACACATCAATGTATTTCCGGTCTGTTATATAGCACGTCGTGTATTGTAATGCATTCTAAAACATTTTACAGCATCATAAAAAGTTGGTGGCATTTTCGTGTTAAGCGGCAGTGAACTGCTAATGTGCAATACGATTCTTACAGCTTCTGCTGTAAAGCCCTAATCTCTGTATAATACAAAGACCGAGATTTTTCATGAGACTTAAAATCTGTTTTCAGAACTCGTCATGCGCATATACAACGTTGTCAAACTTAACTGTATTGCGTTTTATTTCAGCAAGGCATTTTTTCGGCAGTAGAAGAGGTCCGCACTCCGCAAGGAACACGTTTTGGTTAGCTGCTGCAAAAAATTGGCAACGGCGGTAAATTATTTTAGAACTTCCAGTCACAAAGAAACGAAAAACAATGATAGTGTTACTATGCAGCAACCGTATTCGTAGGCCCTATCATTTTGATTTGAAACGAAGTAGACGCTATACTTAAGCCAATATTCAGATTTTCTCGTCATTCAAAGTTCAGCGGTGACAATAAATGATACACGTGTATAAATTCTATGCGTCTATGCGTCGATTTACATGTATTGCTAAGCTGGGACATTAGTTCGCTCCGTTCGTCCATATAACATGCACTTGCCGCTGTATTGCTGCTGTTCACCGCATGCGTAGGCCTACAGCCGTCTATGCAATATGCTCTGATCGGCACGCGATACACAGACGCATCGAGCATTCAACTAAGCGACGCTTTAATCAGCCGCCGACCGAGCGACCAACGGCAAATGGTTTCTATGCACAATCTGTTTTAAAAGTCCATTAGCTAACGCTATTAGTCTCAATGTATAGGAGACAGACGATAATGCTGATTGTTTTGCACACACGGTCAACCTAGCGTCATCCGCCAGCTCCCGGAAAAAGGCCCGTGCTGACAACGCAAAAGTGATCGATTAACTCTTACTGAGAATAAAAACTGTGTCCCAATAAAAAGTGGACTTTCGAAACATCGCCAATAACAACTATAGTAAACTTAAGCTATCGTTTATGTAAATTAATGTTCAGTAGCCTTAATTAACATTAAAGGAGTAGGCCATATTCAAAATATTTGGCTATAAGAATATACAATAAATAGAGAAATCGAATTTTGAAGTAGTGTCGTTTTTAGATACCAACTGGTACAAACAGGGCTTCATGGGCGCTTGCTATTATAACGTTATTGACTTACCACTGTTGGCGTTAATAATAACAAACAATGGTTTTTAGCAAAGAAGATAAAGTTGTAATTAAAGGTTTGCGTCGAAACTTAAACGGTTAAAATCTACATTTTAGGCCAAAAATTTTATATTCAGGTTGTCTTAATCTATTCAGTAATTTCGGTGTAATCCACTGTTACAGTAAACGTCGCAGCCAAAAATTGCCAAAAATCACCAAAATCTTTTCTTTCAGATTTCAACGTCGTCCAAGGTCATCGATGTTGGTACTTCTGGTAATCTCGTCAGCTTATTGCCATGCATGAGCAGCGTTATGTATGACACTGCTGTACAGGGGGATGCTTATTCGCAGTTTGGGCAAAAATACTTTTAGTGGATAATTCTAGCTATTTGTGTTTTAGCCAACCGTACTTAAGTAACGATCGAGTTTATAGTATGAGTTGTCGTCTGTCGTCTGTCAGTCCGTCTGTCCGTCTGTAACAGATATATCTACTGTGGCTAAACGTTACGTGTAGGGGAAAACTTTTTACACGAATAATTAGCCATATGTCTTAAAACTAGGCATGAAAAATTTCATCGATCTAATGCGAGGCGTTCTTTTTGTGAGAAAAATTTGCGAAACCTGCGTCCGCTATTTGCATTGGTTATTTACGGCTGAAAGATGACAGCTATTTGCGGCCTGCTGGTGCGTGAGTGAAAATGTAGCTATTTATATCGCCTGGCGTCTGTTATACCAGCGTTTATTGTAGCTTTCGAGAACAGCGTTCCGTTAACATAGCGTGCATGGAACTGTGTCACCTATGAAAAATCACTTTTTCTCCGTGGTTGAAAGTCGGACCCTGGGCTTCGGACGTAGGCGGTACGGTCGGCTTTCCCTAGCGACAGCTGGGCTTCTTGTTAAGCGTTTTTCGTTTCGAGCACCGAGTACCCAGTTTTTTTTATCTCGGCTGCATCGCACACTGCAATATGTTTCGCGGCATGCGTCCATATTGTGATGGTGTGGCCGCGAGCGAGACAGCAGCAAATGTCTAGTCCTACAGTAGGCCTAGACTGAATCAACACGGCAATACTGGTATGACAACGTGGCAGACCAGTAGCGTCTCTCCACCGATGCCGTGTTCACACAGCTCTGATGTCATCGGCACGATAGAAGACGACGACGACAACGAAAAATATTTATCTGCCAAACTGATTTACACATGTGTTTCATATAAGGCACCCTTTTCTGTCTCTCATAACTCAGCGAATGGCTATAAATTTACGAAATTTTTAGCAATTGTAGCCGGAAGAACCGGTATGTCAACACAGTGTGGATGTTTGTTAATAATTGTGTTTGCTAATCGTGACGTAACGCTGACGTCATGAAATCTGTCGTGTCAACGAGCTTCCTTGTTTCAACCGGTGCTGTCAGTTGCTGCATAGCTACCCTGCTTCGATGATGAACTTCATCTGGGTCACTGATGACAGACTGTTAAAATTTTACTTCGAGCCCCAAGAAACGTCCAAAGCGATCGCGTTTACGTGCTTGTTAACATAGTTTGACTTTTACCTAAGTACCGGTACGCAGAGATAGCGAGCTTGAGTTTTTGGCTCGCGAAACACCTGAGTGACCTGACTTTATATCTCCCTATAGTTGCTTAATGCTGACACAATGAACAGTTTTTTTGTCAACGAAATAGATGAAGTTCGTTGTGAAAGCAGGTAGCATCCCAGAATTACTGACGGCACCGGTCGAGACACGCGGTGGTTGAGAGAGCTCGGGGATAATCCTGCCTAATGTGAAAACAATTGCTTTCATTTTTTCGGAGGCTGCCTAGATTTGGAGGCGCGCATTGTCTAAGTGCATACATTTCCAATCATCCATTATAGTTTCACGACGATCGGTCGCGGAGCTCAAAGACACATAGACGCAAAGTGCCAAAAGAAAAATAAACATCAGCAGTAAAACTTAGAACGCCACGACTGGCTATCGCTGCCGAGAGAGGGGGAGAGCTAATAATTACTGTAAAAATATCACAGGTATATTATACCCATTTTGTCACAATTCTGACATTAAAACAGTCCCATGTCACCAACGTAGAGGGACGAGCATCATAGCATCTAAAGCGTCAGGGAGTCACTGAGCCGTGGATCAGACAGACACCGGCGAGCAACGTTGTCCTGACTACAACGTGTAGCGATTCCACGCGATTACGTTTCCATTTAGCGACAGCCGTCAGCTACACCAACCCCTCCCCGCACCGGTCGCGTTTTACGCTCAGTCTGCACTCTGACGTAATTCTCCGCATTGAATCGTTCTTTTGTACTTTATGAACTTTCCGTAGACGATATCGTCCGTTTTCAGATGTCTGCGAACGACCGATAAACTGGATGCAGTGCGAGAGCAGGTAGCTCAATAAAGGGTTCAACGCGAGCGACATGCTGAACGCTACCTAAAATTATCCTGAAAAAGCATTATTTTTCCATCGTCACAGACATCGTTTGTTGTTATACAGCCTAGGTCTTAAATGTATTCACCGACGTTTTTTTAAAAAAAAATTCAAGTGTTTTGAATCTGATAAATCATTTTGTGAGTGGCCTGTAGGCCTACATTTTTTCACGTAATGGCAGCTCCTTAACTGAAACAACTGTCGGAGCAATCCGCATTTTACGATTTTTACGCCCGACAGCACGTAGTGCTAAGCGCATCTTAGCAATCATAGAGGCGTCCGTCCGTCTGTCTGTCACCCCATGCTGCCCTAGCGGCTATTCATCCGGTTGTTGGATAAATAGCCGGTCGCATTTGGCTCGGCTATTTATGCAGCAGCCGTTTCTGGCGGCCTCATACGGTACGTACGAGCACCTTGGGTGGTCGTAGGTGACAGCTAACCGCCGCAGACATGCCCTCACGGCAGCCAGCCAACTGACGACCTCAACCCTAGCAGCTAGAATACGGCTGTGACAACTTTATGCAGTGATTCTTTTACGCCATAAATGTTTTAGCATTAGACGTTTGAAAGTCGGCTCTAAAACTGATGTTCGTCTGTGTGATGGCGTCATTATAAAACATGACTTTGATCATGTAAGTAATATTGCTGCCAACCGGCTGTGTGCGTGCTTTTATTTCTCGTGACATATTGCGCGCCTTTCCGATATACTGTATATTCGAGTCATTCATAGGCCTAAATACAGTTTTATTATTCAGTTACCTTCCACTGCACGTGGCAACAAGTCCAAACAGTTCAACGCCGCTGTTGCGCGAAGCGATTTATATGTACTTACAGGGTCGTATTAATATGGCTGTTTAAATGTTTGAATTTACCTCGTACAATTTTTGTACGAAGTAAATTCATGCGACATCTTTGCACAAACTTATTTTAATGTCGCACTTAACCATTTGTCGGTTTTCCGACGCAAGTTGTCACTATAGTACTCACGGCCATAAATTAAAGCTTTTAAAATCATAGATGTAAAAAACATTTTTTAATGTTTTTTTTATAAAAGTTTAAAAAACATGCTGTTAATGTTTTTTTTTATTTTTTAAAATGTTTTTTAATTTTTAAAATGTTTTTGTTATTTTTCATGTTTTTAAATTTTTTTAAAATGCTTTTGTGCTTTTTAATGTTGTGTTTTTGTTCTTGTTAAAACATAAACGTACAAAATTACAAACATAATTTGTTTCTCATAGGCAAATTGCGTTCAGCTGTTTTTGATCTGTACATTCAGTACATTCCAGTGTTTAGTCTTTACAAATGGTAGGTTTTTGTGTTTAATTATTTGAGTTAGATATTCTTTGCTTGTATAATAGGGAAAAAATAGCGATTTGGAAACATCGGCAGTTTAATGTTTTTATCCATGTTTTTATAATGTTTTTATAATAGTTTAAAAACATGTTTTTTCTTTTTATTTGCAAATCAATGTTTTTAACACCTATGTTTAAACATCTATGTTAAACAGACATCAGTTTACGTGATATTTCCTGCTTGGTAATATGTAAATATCACAAATTATCTCAGACATAGTAGTGTGCATTCTATTGTTGTATCGTAATTATGCAACGCATAGACGTCTAGTATATGACGCGTTATCGGTGCAAGTGTCAAACCGTTCTGACTCGATTTTGCCTACACGCAAATTATTGTCGTGCTATAGACAAGTAAAATAAAGATGGACATAATTCACAGACATGAAAATATTTTGACAACACACGATTATACAGTAAAACACATAATGGAGTTAACTCGAAAAGAAAGGTGAACATTCGAGCGATTCTTTTTTTTGTTCGAAACATATCCGCAGGTCTACATTTACCGGTGATTGGCAGACAGGGAGCGGAACGCGTCACGATACGGAGACCAGCGTCGACGGAAGATAGGCCTACCCAAAGAACGGCACGGAAAGCTAGCTAGAGTATACAAGAAGGTTGAGTAAGTGCAAAGAAAGAAAGGAATAAAGCAGAGAGGTCAGCGATCGTGTTTCAAAATCGTTGCCGTGATATTTCGTTTGTCTGGCAATCAGCGCGTGCTGTTACGGCTGCTGCTGTTGCAAGCGATCAGTTTCTCAACTGTTGCAAAGCCGCGTTCACATGTACAATAAGACTAACGATGGGCTACGAGTTTAATGATGCGATGGCTTTCTGGGAGTTTATCTTAGACTTTAGAGTGAACCTTAGCAGTCAAGTATGTCACATTTATTTACCTACACAATGACGGCGATCCGAACTAGGATCGCTTAGAGATTAAAAATAATAAGTCTAAAATAATACATAGGCCTAATAAAGTCAAATGATAGTAATTGCTATAATAATTAGAACGTATCGGTTATTCAATAATAACTGATAACTTTTTAAAACAGACTTTAGTCTTTTGTAAACTCTTGATTACAAAATTGTTTGTTGTTTACGGATTACTCGGTCTAGTTATATACTTGCTTCACATTTTAGAAAGTGTGCAGTATAAATGTTTGGGGTAACACAAGAGTAACCCAACGAAGTTGTTCCAATAATATCGTAGTTCTGAATTTCACTGTTTCGTCAAACATTTCACCTTTTTTGCATTTTTTTCTCCGGCACACAGAGCAGTAAAAGTACAGTACAGCAATACCGAACATCTCAGAGTAGCTTTTTACTACGCAACCTTGTAGATATTATTATTTAAAAGCTGACTGTATTATATCGCAAGGATGATTTGTAACAGTTACTTTCTTGCAAATATATTGCTGGATTTGTGGATAAAAACGAAAACAAAATTCTGAAAATTGGTCAGTAATGACATAAGTTGCAGGCGTACTCAATTCGGCGTGTTATACCAAAGTAGCATGTGACTAATGAACTGTCAGTTACTGACCTGTATCTAAGAAGAGCCGCCCACAGAGATGATGACGTTTGTTGTGGTTGTGAGTCGACTGAGATGCTAAACTACTCCGGCTGTCAGCATGTCGCGCGCAGCAGCTGCAGCAACCAGCAACCCCGGCCAATGACGTACACAGAGTGCTCAACACTATTTAGTGATGCACGCAGCGAACATTATTTTGTGTAGCACCTTTTACAAAAGTCTCTAAACGGCAGCGCTCAACAATAAAAAGTATGCATAAACGGTATTAAAAATCTATAATAATCCTTAAAATGCCACACTACCTGGAAAAACAAAAAAGACGAAACATGCATTTGAAATGTGAACAAAATGTGTTTTTGTGTGTTATTTTGATTAAGTAATTAAATCCGTAATACTGCTTTGTATAAAAATGCAATATTTCGTTGGTTTTGTTCTTCCAAGGTAGTGCAAAAACAAACATTGGGTAAAAAAACTACATGGTCATTTGATGGCTAGTTTGTCAAAAATATTTGTGTCAAAAATTATTAAAATCTGATAATCTTCTTTCAAATTACAAAATCAATGTCAAGGATTTTTTTCGATACGCAATGTAGTTGAAAAAAATTATAAAATTTTTTTTTGTTGCAAATAAGTGAAATGTAACGAACATGTTTAAGCAATTTATGTAACTGCTGTTTTTATCATCAATATCATATTCATTGTTTACCATTTAACTTTTTCCCAGCAGATAAGCTCTAAGCGGATCGCAGTGCACGCTACCGTATAACGTGCACTTACAGCAAAGCTTAATGAGCCGTTGTTTACGCAGTTTTTTCAAAAACTTGTCCAGATTTTTAACGTTTTTTATCTGAAATTTAAAAAACGTATTTAAACTTTAAACAAGACTGCCACAGTGCTAGCCTACGCTAGTTTTCTAATATTATTATAATTATTATTAATATTTCACAAGATAGCGACGATGCGTTTGACGTGCAGTGTGAGTAAAAAATTTCACACCATAAAGTTTTTCAACCTTATTTTTAAATCTAAAAATTTGTAAGCTATATATTACGCGCAGATTTGGCGTTTAAATTTATGCCAAATTACAAAGATTCATTTAATTATTCTCAAATTTAATTAAGTTATGCCATATTATGCGCGTTCACCCAGAAAATTTGCCGTTTTCACAACGCATTAACTACAAAAAGCAAATTTTTAATATTTGACAACAAACAAATTGCTAAGATATTATAATGAAAAACAACTAAGCATATTTATCAAAACATTTTTGCTGACGTTTAAAATGTTTACCACCGGCCAAAGCACACGCATTTAACGTATCTGCTACAGTGCAACTTTTAGCTCCAGAATGGTCTTCGGCTTTAAATTAAGTTTGTAAAATGTCTGCAGCATTGCACCAAGCACATGAATAAACAAGTGGTTAAAATCTGGTAAATTTGGCAGCCATTCATACTTTGCAGTGAAGTCCGTCAGTGGGCATTTAAGTGAAAATGGAAATTTCTGGGTGAGCGTTCATAATATGGCACAACTTTATCAAATTTAAGAATAATTAAATATAACATTGTAATTTGGCGTAGATTTAAACGCCGAGTATGCGCGTAAAATGTGGCTTAAAATTTTTAGCTTTAAAGTATAAAGTTTAACAAAAACTTTAGTGGTGTAAATTTTTCTGACTCACCCTGTAGGATGGTCGATCTTCAATAAAAATCTACAGGGTGAGTCAAAAAATTCTTTAATAATCGCTTACATATTAAGTTTCCTGGGATTATACCAGCTGAAAAAATTTAAAAATTGAAAAATATGAAATAATGAAATTATGTTAAATACGTGGTGGATCAGTTTTTTGGTTTGTAAAACAAAACTATATAGGCGGTAGCATAACTTTGTTTTTTTTGGAAAATTTATCGTTACTTTTTTTCTATTTCTGTAAACACTGCATTGTAATGGCGATTGACGAAATGTTACAAATTGCACTTGCCATAACAAAAGTTTTAAGTGAGTTTGTGCTTGCTTATATAAGAAATATTCCTAAAAAGTTTGATTTACAAATACCGGTAACTTGCATTAGCAGAGTTAGGCCTATGTGAATAAAATCTAAAATGCCCGGTAGCGGTAAACTATCGTGCATGTTCAGTTAACGGGAAAAGTGCCGCTAGACGCTAAACTCAAAATATGTGCTTTCGGTCGAAACAAAATACTAAAGGCGTGAGAATTCTTTAAGATAATCTTTATTTATTGCGCCATAGCAACGAATGGGCTGACTGAGTGACAAGTTTATATTTGGATTTTTTGTTTACATGTAATTAAAATAATCTAAATAAATCTAGTTTCAGGACAAGAACCTGGAATGTACAATTTATCCTCGAATGAGAAGTCACTGGTTGAAATGTAAAACGAATTTGCAGCTGACGACAACGGAGCTGATATGAAAGGTGGAATGCAGATGAGGTCGCTGCGGCAGTGTCCAAACACAAGAACCTCGAGTTAGCCAGATGTGAGGATTACGGCTGTGAGTCTGCTGCGTGACTGATTGGCCGGACGCGTAGTGCAGTTCTGTTTCGTTATGCGACGCCAATCAAGTTACGCCATTCTTCATTTGTTTCCGGCTAAGTCGCCGGTCGGCGCACACTTTGTTGTTGACGCATGCGCAACAGACGTCGCACCGATCCACCGACGTGATAAGTCGAGGAGTATTTCTGTTGTTCTACATCTGACGTGATGGGTATAAATGGAAGAGCAGAAAAATAAACTATTTTGCCGAGGTAGGCTTGAAACGACCAGATACTGTACGGTTAAACGTTCACAAAATTTCATCAAAACTGCTCACGGCTTTTTGAGTAATTTGATGAACTTTATCAGATTACTCAAAACGTCCAACAAAATAGAAAAACAGACAGATGCGACAATATAACCCCTTCTCTTTGGTAGTGATATTTCTAGCATGATTTCTATTGGGTTGCTGAATTAAAGAACGAAATTACCCGGTTAATGCGAGTGTATACTGTACACGGTGTTTCATAAAAAGGACCCCTTTTTTCTTTCGAAAAATTCACTCAAATGATGATAAATTTACATGAAAGTTTTACCAGTCCTAGCGGAAAAATGCTCATTTAAAATATTTTAGCAAAATATATGGCAGTTGATGAAATATTTTTTGATAGTCGTGACATAACGCTGACGTCATAATATGTCATGGGTACCAGCTGGCTAGTCTTAACTGGTGCTGTCAGTTGCTCCCTGCTCTGACGGTGAAAAATCTGGTTTGTTGATGACAAATTTTTGAAGTTTTACAGTTGCAAAAAAAACGTGCAAAACGATCGCATTTACGTGTCTGTGGGGATAGCTGGAATTTCACGTGTTCGAGCAAAACAGTGCAATCGCACACCGAGCTTGCAAAATGGTTGCATTTTTGGATCACGAGACGCCTGATTAGTGATTTCATGTCCCGATGTTGCTCAGTGCTGACACGATAAATATTTTTATTAGCGAACAAGATTAAGTTCACCATCGAAGCAGGGTAGCAACTGACAGCACTGGTTGAAACAAGCAAGCTTGTACTCACGACACATTATGACGTCAGCATTACATTACGACTAGCAAAGAATATTTGATCATCTGCCATATTTTGTTTAAATATTTTAAATTAGTATTTGTTTAACAACAACTGGTAAAAAGTTTGTGTAAGTTGATCATAATTTGAGTGAGTTGTGAAAAAAACAAAAGGGGTCCTTTTATGAAACACCGTGTACATTAGCATTTGTGTGTATGCCAAAGCGATTGGAAAATGTAGCACAGATATAAAAAGTGAAAATTGAGAAGCAAAATGACAAGGAACGTTAATAGCATGTAAAACTTACAGATTCTTAATAACATCACCAATTTTGAAATGACATCATCGTTTAAGTCTCACTGAGTGGTTTTGCATTGCACCGAATTAGAAATACATCTCATTCCTGCAGGCTTTTGACCAACTTCCGTCGTCGTCGTGTATACCGGAGATTTTGTGTTGCGACCGCTGTATGCCACAAGTCATGTTACAGATTCTCACAGCCTCCAGGGCACGGCCCAGATTTCGGCCACGGTAATGGAGTAGTTTGGGTGACATTTGGGAAAATTACAGTCGAAAAACCATGTCAGAAAAATGCCCAAGGACTTATTTATGCTGATGTTATTGTGGAAAGTTCAAATTATTTCATATCGTATGATAATCCTCAAATGTGAATCCTGAAGTTTTCATTATTTCGTACAAACTTTCACTGAGCATAATTTTTGCAGCACTGAAAATAGACACTATTGATGATAACTGGTATGCTTTTCACTCGGCGCTCAATTTTTCTGGCAAACTATTGTCTAATCAGTACTGCATAAACCCAAATAATTTAAACGTCCAAGAGAGATTTAGCTACAATAATATGTCACAGTTTCGCTTTACGGATATTAGCAACCTAACCATGGCGTCAAAGGTGAGTGTGGCTCTTTATGGGAACCCGTCTCAAAGCTACGGAGCCCTATGGAATCGCACATTGTTACCTCTCTTGACACAGGTGAACGCGCCGCTCCTCATGCTGAGCCAGAACGGCTGAGTTGGCCTAAATGGTTGGCTGCACACCGAGATGGTTTACCTGCTAGTCACGTCCTTCCAAGTGGATAACCAGCCCCTGCGTAGAACAACTTTGTCGATCGAGACCAACTCGATAACTATTGCTGCACCAAACCGTCGCCATACAGAGGTTCGAGCAATCTCCCAAGACGTCATAGAACCGATCCATGGAAGAAAGTGGCAGAGTGAAAATCGGACGCTAAAAGGCTGCCGACTACAACGAACTGTCGTAGAGAACGAATAATTGATCAGTCTCAGCGACAATGGACCACCGCCGTTCTACCGATCACCACTCGCCCACCAGCTGGTGCGCCATGCCTCCGTGCCACGATTTATCTGACGTCTCGAGAGGGGGTGGAAGATTGTGTACTACAGCCATGTTTTTGGGTGTTCTCTTGACGTCGTCGGCTCGACCGCAGTGTCGCCAAGACTGGCAATATTGGCCAGCTTCGGCAGATCTGCCATACGGCTATTTTGGCCGGTGAAACATTTGGCCGGATTTTAGCGCCTCAGATTCAGCGGTTTTTTCGGCCGATATTGTGCGCTATACAAATTTGCTTACTTACTTACTTACTTATTTAATTACAGCAGCAGGTCTCATGGTGGCGTCACGGTGGGGTGCTAGACTTATGATCGCGAGGTCGTTGGTTCAACTCCCGGTCAGGTTGCCATCAAGTGGTTACTACTTGGATGGGCGACTGTCTGTGGACAGGTGAACCATTTCGGCATAACCAACACCAAAGTCAACTCAGCTTATCATTTTTTCGGGACAGGTAAATCCAATACCGGTTTGTCTGGCTCAAGTTATGGCGGAGTGCGTTCACCTGTGTCGGGTGGCAGGTAACACTGTGTGGTCCCAAATGGCAAGTGACGCTACGTAGCTCCGTAAATTGGTTTCCAGTGAACAGATATAACAGTTGACCATTTGACGCTGACTATTTCCCGCTAAAAATAACAAAAATACTTTATCGATTTTCGTCGTTTGAGTGATTTCACCAATTGGTGTGTTTAACGTCGAAGAGCCAGCAGTCAGCAGTCTTGTTGCCAAGTTCTGCAGTTTTGCACGATAGAAGTTGAACTAGACCGTCAAGGTAAAGGTAAAGGTAAAGGCGCCATACTCCACAGGGGCGTAGGCGGGGTGCTCATCTCCCATACGTTGGCCGTTGAGCCCGTAGGTGGATAAACCACTTAAGTCGGTGACGCATGGCCAGTGCGACGCCAGACCTATAGACGGTTACCTTCCCAGCCGCAGAGCATCACCGCCCTCTGACCTGTACCAAATTATACTGCTTGGTAAACAGAGGCACATGTGCGTGAAGGTCGTCACTCGGCAATGCTCCGTCGAGGCGAAGAATTATTGTCGTTAAATTAACTGGCATGCTTCTCTCTGCGAAATGCCGCTCGTCGAGGAAATCCCGAACGGTAACTGTACCAGTAAGATGCTTTATCTAGTTCTACAGCGTAGACCACGTGCTAAATGATAAACGTGTCCGACGGGCGCAGTATGTTACACTCCAGTTCACAGCATCGCAACGGAGTGTGTCGTCGACGCAAGTGTTCTAATCGGCGCAGACGTTTGCCGAAACCGGCCACAGTGCATGGAAACATCGAGCCGGCCAGATACCGTCTTCCTCGACGTTTACTGGAGGCTGAAAATTCTATTCGAAGAAGCTATAGCAGCACAAAAAACTTGACTACTGCAGAGAAGAAAAAAATCCTATAATAGGGCATGTCACTTCATATCAAGTGAGGCGGTTGTTGACTTATTGTCCCGATCGATATTGTATTATAAAGCATTTCGCAGTTATAGCGACCATACTTGGTCTAAAAATCTAAAAATGATCACGGCTCTTGAGATTTTTTTGTATTAATAACGCTGGGCAATCCTTTCAAATTATTAACAACTGACGGTTATCAATCCGAAAATGTTAACGATTCGCTGTGCTTTATGCTTTACTAACAATTTCTGAAATGCACGGTTAGTTTGTCTGGAATACTGGATTTAGCTTGCTTTTGCTGCACAGCATGATGTCAATTACGTAATGATATAAACGGCACCTTGGGAAACAAATAAACTAAAATAAATTTAATTAGTAAAAATTTTACAGTTTATTATCTCAAACCAAAAACTGACTCTTCGCGTCTAAGTGCTAATTAATATGAATACCAGGTAAATATTGAGCAGTCGAACAACACAATATTTTCAAGGCGTTCCGAAAACAGATCTGATTCAATATGACAGCGTGCAGTATTCAGTTTTATTTGCAGTTTATTTTTGAAATCAGCAATAAAAATAATTAGAATTGGATCATATTTGTCACTGCTAAAGTTACTGGACGGAAGCAACCTTTGAAACTTCACAACATATAAAACTTACACTGTGTTCAAAAAAACACCCACTCACGTTTTGTTTTATATCTTTGTGGAAAATTTTTAGATTTCCACAAAAGTTTTAGCAAATGTTTGAAAGAAAACAGGTATTCCATTCATAAAAAGTTGGATATTTTTTTGCTACCGGTGACGTCATGCTGACGTCATATTTCCGTGTTTATAAATCATAGGTTTTACCGTTGAAGACAAACCTGTGATAAAATGTTTGCGAGTCAGCAAGGGTTATAGAGCAGCAAGTTTGCGCAAAATATTTTCAGACAATACAGAGACAATTGAATATTAACTAGAAATTTGGAGCAAAGCCCAACGTGAGTCCGCCCGGCGCCCCAAGTCCGATTGGGGGAAATTATAGGGGGGGAGGTAAAAGGGGAGAATTTCCCCGGCATCAAAGTCACGTGGCCTGAACTCAAGTGCATTGGCATACGCCGAACTCGCTTCGTCGACTTAGGGTAGATCAACATTAGCGCTTATAACTTGGTTCATGGTGGACGGAATTTCACAAATTTTTTTTTGTTAACGCCAAAAGGATCGCTCTCGTCAACGCCGTTTAGATTATGTCGTTATCTTCACCGGTTCTAGAGATATTTGCGCTCAAACTCGAAAGTTGTCGTAAATCGCACCGATTTTTGAACGTTTTTTGCCCTCCCAAATTTTAAGGGGGGCGGTGCCCCAAAAATTTGTGCTTGCGTTAACATTAACGCTTATAACTTGGTTCGTAGTGGACGGAATTTCACAAATTTTTTTTTGTTCAACGCGGAATTAACCGTGTTTGATAACGCCGTTTAGGTTATGTCGATATCTCTATCCAGTTTAGAGA
>Ga0209367_1002682_pt1 | contig 23710 bp, 12 predicted proteins | sample WorMetLIZISLAND2_FD_187412 | JGI IMG/M metagenome (GOLD analysis project Ga0209367, IMG submission 187412) | Marine gutless worms symbiont microbial communities from Max Planck institute for Marine Microbiology, Germany - Olavius geniculatus... ... | reverse complement strand
AGGTTGGCAAGGTTGGTAGAGTGGCGTCTGAAGAGGTTACGCTCCATTTGATTAAGTCCAAATGCATTCCTGTATTATTGTACGGTTTAGAAGTATGCCCACTGAATAAATCTCAGATTGTATCACTTGATTTTGTCATTAACCGCTTCTTTATGAAGCTTTTTAATACAAATAATATGGAAATCATAAGGGCTTGTCAAAGTTATTTTTCGTTCAAATTACCTAGTGTTCTCATTTTGATGCGAGTAAACAAATTCACAGCCAGAACTAACGCGATTTGAGATTTTTCAGGTTTTTTCCTGTTTGATATTGCTGTCTCTATAGCTGTTTGCTCAACATGACAATTCTGTGAGTCTAACTCTAAATTGTTGTTTTTTTGTTTAATTTTTGTCTACCAATATTCGTTTGGTAAAATAAAAATTATCATTACGTTCTCATCCATTGGGTGGATAAACCCCCTGGAGCTCGTCCAGCAAATCAAACACTGCATCTTCTTAGGGATAAAATTAACTTTAGTTCTTTATATGGTTGCTTTTATAAATCCCTCTTAGCACTGACTTCAGTGAGTATTTGACTAACTGATTAACTTCTCTAAGTATTTCATTTCTAAGTTTTGCAGTTTGTATTAATAAGTAAGCCAGTAAGTAAATACATTTATAAAGCGCACAATGTCAGCGAGTAACTCGCTGAATCTGAGGTGCTGGGGTGAGGCGGGGCACTAGAGATGGCTGGAGGTTGAAAAATGCGAATGTTTTGAGTTGGCAACAGAATGAAGCTATTGAATAACTATTGTGAATGTCAAAAGGCAGAGAATTTCAAATAGTGGGGGCAGATGCAGAAAACTTCTAGAACCAAAACATGTACGGATGCGAGGCACAGACCACAGATTAGTGTCAGATGAATGCAATGTACGAGCTGGAGTGTAATGTTTAAGAACAGAGTTTAGATAGGCAGGCATGAGATAGGTGTTTTTAGTTGTTTAGCTATTGCCAGTTTATACAGGTGCTGTACTGTTTATGATTTGATGTTTCTGGGCTTGGTTTTAAGGGCAGCAAATATGCTGTTTTTCTGTTCGGCGTCCCTGCCATGTTTGTCACATCTTTATGCATTATTGTACTAAGCAGTTAGGTTAAATAAAGATGGCTTGATTTTGGGGGTAAGCCCACCAAAAAACCCACCACAAACTTAATCCAATTTTAGTTTCTTGTTTTACTAATAATGACATATTTTATTGTGGCTAAGTCCTTGAAACATTTAAACCTACAAATTTGCAAATACTGGCATATATAATGCTCTGGGGAATAAACAGAATCTTGTGTAAGTCAACAAACTGAAAACCCGTAGAAATCCAGAAACCTATCATCAAGTTGGGCCTTTTTTGCAGAAAGCAGTTTAACCTAAAAAGCCCGATAAAATCCAAAACCCCGCCGGTTTGTGCTTTTGTTAAAAAGCTGTTATTCAACCCTGTTGATTGATTGCTTGAAGGACTACAAGCACATTCATCCAGTGGACTATGATGAAGACTACGATGACTCCGATGGAGGATACTCAGACTTCCAGCATAGCGGAGATGAGGCGGAGCTTGGTGAAGACCAGCAACACTTGAAGGATGACAGCGTGCCAGATGCTGAGTGTTTTGGTACGTTTATTCTCTGTCCGACATGACACCGACAGCTGTGTAGTTGCTGCTTACAGTGACAAGTAGTAATTGCAATTCCAGGGTGCCATCCATTTTTGTCAATCCCGAATCCCAGGATCGTCAGTATTCCAATTCTAGAATTTTGGCATTACAGAAAAATCCTCTAAAATAGTCTTATAACTTTTTTGAGTGTTAGATAATAAAATAACAATTTTAGCCTTTTCGTGAAAATTATTCATGCCATCAACAGTCATTGTCACTGTATGTTGCATTTTGACAATCAGGCACTTTTACTGATGCCTACTGCATCCCATGCATAAGGTAAGTCTAGTATGGCTACTGTCGTTATACTAAATATTGAATAACCTAATAAGCCTAATCTTGAAAACGGGAACCTGGGATAACAAATTTCTTAATCACAGATCTTGGGATTGAGAAATCTATCCCGGGATTGCAATCACGAGCAACTGAATTGTAGCTGTAGGTTTCTGTTTATTTCTTATCTTTTATGGCACTATAAAAATCTGCTAGTAACTTAGCTTGTTTGATTTTTCTTCATTTTTTCCAGTAGTCAAGCTGTCTCTCAGACAAGTAGTCATTCAACGTTTAGCAGGATGGGAAATGGATAATATAGCTTATCTTCATGGTTGCATTGAAGGCTTAGGACGGGTTTCTGGATCTTAACTGGCCGGTCAAGTTAGCTTAAACTGGCAGATTTACATAACTCGTGTTTCCCGTTGCACTAACCAATGGTCAAAATGGCCAAAAATTTAACTGGCCGAAATCGGCCAGTTAGCTAACCGTCGATCATAGTTATTGTATTTAACGCAACTTTTGTACCATTTTGCAAGCAGTTAATTGAAGAATGTGATGCTATAAAACAATTTTACCGTATAGCAATGTCTTCAAAATGCAGGAGGAGACGCTTGCTGCTACAAATTTTACTACAAAATCCATTCATGAATGGACAAAATGGCTGTCCGCAATTGCTTGGCTGGCTCGTGGGCTGGCTGCCCAGTGCTTGCGCTCATAAATATTCATGATGCCAGTCTGCACTAGGCGGAAATGAATAGGGCTATCCCCGCATTGTTGCTAAGCAACTATAGTTTACCATTCAGTTAGCTATCGGCCAGTCAAGGTTTTGTTCAGAAATGGACACAAACTTAACTAGCGAGTTACAGTTAACAGACGGTTTACTAACTGATCAGTTAACTCAAAGATCCAGAAACCGACCCTTAGTGTTGCTTAGTGATCTGCAAGCTGCACTTTCAGTCGTTAACATAAATTACATAATAACAACATAACTGTAGCAGGTGACTTATTTTCGATATCCAGAAAAGAAATGCCAAATCAGTAATTGACATTTGATGTTGGTATTTAGTCTGCTTGTGTGGTTATGTAGGTCATTGGAAACACCATAAATGTGAGACCTGTGAGAAGAGATATATTGGTACAGCAGGCCTGGCCCGACATTACCGGCTAAACCCCACACATGGCAACATGCCAACGCCAGTTAAATGTGAAGGTATTTTTTTTATTTTGTTGGATCTTCTGTTCTTTTTTATGCTGCAACTTAGCCAAAATTGGTGTGGATGTTCCCTGGCACAGGAGTAACTCGTGTGTCAGTTGTGGGCTCAGAAGCTAAAGGTCAAGGGACCAAACACATAATATGTTGTGATTGAGCTGCCAACCGGCAGTCATGTTGGTCGTGTCATTGCAACACAGTTTCGTCTGCCTTTAACGCGTGTATTGCAGTTGGTGGCATGGCGTAGCGGTAACGCGTCTGATCAAATCAACGAAGTTACTCTATGCCGGGCCGGGTTAGTACTTTGATGGGTGACTGCCTGCGGGCAGGTAAACCTCTGTATGTAACCAGCCGCTTAGGTCAACTCAGCCTTCCATCCCTCCGGGGTAGGTAAATCAAGTACCAGCCTATCTGGCTGGGGTTAAGGTGGGGCACGTTCACCTGTGTCGGGTGGCAGGTAACACTGTGTGATCTCATATGGCAGGTGATGCTCCATAGCTCTCAGATGTGCTTCTCATTAAGAGCTATGTCACCACCTTTAACCCTTTTAACCACCTTTAAATGGTATGTCTTAGCGAAAAGCTGGGTTCAAGCAAATAAGGTTGCCTGATTTCCACCTTGCGGTACCTTGCCTTAATTATATTGCTATATGCAGCAATTTGGCCGCAATTTGCAATGAAAGTTACTGTTTTCACTTTGCATATGTTATGTGTTTACGAACACAGTTTCTTGCTCACTGTAGCTGGAAGTAGTGAAGGTACCAGTATGGTTAATTGGGGTTACTATCTCAGTGTAAAATAATTAAATACAGTCAGCCTAGTGACAGCTGGGTTTTTTTGTCTAGTTCATGTTGTGTTTTGTAGAATCCAGCAGCGTGATGTTGACTGCATATGGCTCATCATCAGATCCTGCTGCACAAGATGCTCAGGGAGGCTCCAAGTCTAAAGACCTGCCATCGTTAGCCCCGAGTACCTCACACAGTGACATGTCAAACATCACTCGACCGTCCAGTGACCGCAGTCAGCCACCGTCTGTAGTTAAGAAGCGTGGTCGTGGGCGCCCACCCATCTACAAGTTGAGTGACAAGAGAAAGATTCAGCTGAAAGAGGTTAATAAGTTGTATAAATTCATTGATATTCTGCCTTTATTTTCATAGAGATTTTTAACGTTTTGGCAACCATTGCTGCCTTCGTCAGAACAATTGTCCACCAGGTGTCACTTAATTATTTGCTGTTGGCCTACAAGTCTTGTTAAAGACATGAAAGAGGTTAGGTAGTAGTACATCAGTCCACTGTGTTTTTTCACGCGAAAGCAGCTACTGCTTTCAGCACGTCTTAGCCATCACAATTCTGTCTGTCTGTCCGTCTGTCTGTCACACAGGTGGATCAGTCAAAAACGGTGCAAGCTAGGATCACCAAATCTTCAAGGGATTCAAGGGATTCGGCTGCCTGGAAGACTCTAGTTTTAGGAACCATAAAGCTCTTCCATAAATTTGATAAATAAAAGTGTGCATTTCACTTGTGAGCAGGTTGTTCAGAGATATCCACGCGAAGAACTACTTCAAGTTGCATTGCCAAGGCTCGCCCACATGGCAACACTGTGGGACTTCCTGTCTGCAAGTCTTCCTAAAGACAACAAGTCTGTCTCAGACATATCCCGAGTCTTACAGCAATTTGACAACTTCCGCTGCCAGGTGCTGTCAGTACGTAATATGTAGAGACAGTAGAAAATTGCGGCAAAAACACGGCAAACTTTTGTGAAAATTGCAAAAATCACATCAAAGTCAGAGCATCAAATCACAGGCCCAACAACCATTATAAAGTCTATAAAACTTAGCATCTAGCATTGACGACCATCATTGCATGTAGAGCAAATTTTTTATGTGTAAAAATTTGTCGCTGCAGAGTGCGGACTGTGGAGCATTAAAATACATATTTCTACGATGACGTCACAGTCACATATTGAGCCAGTTAGTAAGCAGGGACACTATACAGACACCATATCTGTAGACTCAACAAGTTTCATCTACGCTGCCTCGGACACACAGCCAGACTAAAGTAGCAAGACAGACTTCCAAATACAGACGTCCTTGAGCGATGCAACACCACAGGCATTGAAGCAGTGATATTGTGCTCGCAGTTACGTTGGGCCGGCCATCTTACACATATCCCAGACCATAGAATTCCAAAAATAGTTTTCTACTCGGAGCTTCAGCATGTTGTCAGTGACACCATGCTGAAACACCATGTCAGGCCTAGAGGCTACCCATAGATGCGGTACAAGGACAATCTAAAGGCAAATCTTATATCAGCTGGCATTGATGCTAGCAGTTGGGAGTCTGCCGCTTCCAGTCGCACGTCGTCAGAGGCTTTGAGGAGGAGAGAATTGATCAGGCCATTCAGAAACGTCAACGGCGCAAGAATGCTACCAAGTCTATGGCCACCCAGTCAAGTCAGCACATCTGCACAGTCTGTGGGCGCCGGTGTGCAGCAAATATTGGCCTGGCATCCCACATGAGAACACACAACACTGGCTCACGCCACTGACCAGATACTAATCTGTCTGTCAAGATGGAAGACTTGATTATCATTGCTGTTTTTCAGCCTGGTTTCGATCTTCCATTCAACATTTATTGTCAAAAATATCTCTCATTACCTGGGTGCCATTTCTAACTTGCATAAATTGTCTTCTCTTGTCAGAACTGTTCAGAGTCAGTTGTTGTTACAACTCTACAATATGGCTGTCCCTGCTATGCTTAAAATTAACTGGCAAAAATTATCAAAATCTGACAACCGGTTTTCAAGTTACAGTCAGAAATGTTGGGGGTGTTTTTTGGGACACAGTGTAGTCCCTTTGATGCCTTTTGTTCTCACTTTGCTTTTTTGAATTTTTTTATTTATTTTCTTTTTTGAATCCCGACAGCGGATCATGAAGGATGAGCCTCAACTGGAAGGAATTGAGGCCAAATTTCAGCAAGATCCGTTGAAGGGTTTTGGAGGGAAGGGCATATTTATAATCGACAGCTTGGTGAATCGGCAGCCGAGGACCAAGACAATTGGACTTACGGTGCTTTGCAGTCTCACATTGGGCCTTGTTTGAAAGTTTTAGTTTGTTCTATAATTTTTTTCCTGAAGTGCTTAGCGTTTGTTGTTGGTATTCTGTGTTCAGATAAAGTCGGTGTGCGAAGAACGGCTTTCACTGGTTAACACTATGGACAAGGAACCCAAGCCTGATAATGATGTAGCTGCCTCCAGTGCTGACACTGAGTTTACTGCACCCGACGTTAAGCCGGACAGCATGACTAGAAAATACTACGAGGTATGATTATTGCCAGTTTTTTGAAGTGAGATGCATTCGATGAGCAACTTGAAGGACTTTAAGGACTTTTTGCTTGTAAAAATGTGCTTCAGCAATCCCGATCAGGACACGACTTCACTCTGCTTTTAGGGATCGTTTTTCACAGTTGTTCAAAATTTTCTTTTTCTAGCTGCTTTCTCACTGGTGTTCCTCTGATCATTCACATATACGGCCTCAGCGCTGGGCAGGTGTAAGAGCCTGTCCACCCCGGAGGTAAGGTAAGGTAAGGATCATTCACATACTCCATGGCCGTGTGGAAAACCCAGAATACTTTGAACTCTGAAAGCTCCTGGAAAACTCTGGAAATTATCGTGTAGTTCTGGGCAACCTCAGGGAAAAATTGTAATGAACAAAATAATGTCACCAGATGCAGTTCCAGCGTGCAAGAATGCTCTAGAATATGTTTGTTTGCAGCTCTCCCCCATTATTGTGGTAACCTGTGGAAAGATAAGTTTATGACTCGGGAAAATTCAGGGAATTTCTTTTTCTAGTTTGTGGCTGCCATGTGTCCACTGTCCAGTGTACTGATTGTTGTCACTGCAGATTGCTCATCATGTGTTCTTGTTCTGCAAAATATTCCACGAGGCTGTCGCATTTGCTAAACGTTTTTCGGATCTATTATTTTACAGCTGCAGTAAGTTAATGAATACTCTCTAATAATCACTGGGTTAATCATTGAAAACTTTGTTAGCAATTAATATGATTTTAGTTTTTAATTTCGGAATAAAAGTCACATTGCTAATAAAACTTGACTAGTGGCTGAAATTATCTCGATCGTCTGTTTTTCAGAGAACATCCACATTCACTAATTATGTTTTAGTACATTATTTTCATGAGAGCTGTTAGCTGTGTAACTCAATATGTTGCTAAACAAACAAAAAGTTCTTTGACTAAAATTAGTGACTAGTTAATTATTAATTCCTGTAAATTTGACTATTATTTTTTCGTGTATGTTCAGCTGACGTCGTCGGACGTGGCCGAGAGCTTGGGTCTGGTGGTTGGACGGTACGAATACGTTGAGAAGCAGAAAGAAGAAAATTTGACGGCTGTGCCGAGCGTTAACACATCTGCAACTGTGAGTCCTGGTGCTGACATGACTGCAGACTTATCATGCTGTGTTGAAACAGGCGATGCTTCATTGCCAGATTATGCGGACAAAGACGGTACCAATACGATGTTAGCAGCACCAGTAGATCAGGCTAGCTATAAGTTACAACCAGCTTGTGAAGTGGATGACAGTCATCTAGCATCAAATGATGCTGCTACTGTGGAAGACTGTGAGGCAGGCTGCATTTCCAGCGCCGATACACAACCAGATGCAGAACTTATAGATGATAAGATGTATTTGGACCAGCCGGTAGTTACAGCTGCCGAATCCGAGATCGCGGGGCATGCAGACCTGAATAGGAGCACCGGCGTTATGAGTCACGATCTTTGACTCGGACTAAGTCATAGGTGTCCACCCACAGAGGCACTGCAAGCTGAGGGGAGCAGTTGCACTGATACGGATGGGTTGATGGTGGTAACCAGAGAAAAAATGCCGACGGAAGAAAGTGTAAGTAGTCCGGGCAACAATGATGATGCATTCTGTCAGTTATCGGTGAAGAGAGAAACACACAGCCTGTGAGCTCTGTCTTTGAAACTACTATTAGTAGACATTCCGCTATGGTGCATACCACTACCACACCTAGCTCATCGGAGACTACAACTACTACTACACATTGTGACATGACGCAGTCGGTGATAACAGTTCATCAGAGACTGCCACAGCGTTGCTGCCAGTGGACAAGGACACTGAAGGACCTCTCAAGGTCATCTCAAAGACAAATTAGTGGGTGTAGAGAGTAGACCAACTGGGGACAATGTCCCCTGTCTTTCTAGGGAATAAACGTTAGGGGCTTACTTTTTGTTTGACCACTGTTTAGATGCAGCATTCGCTGTATCGAACTTGTGCAGTATTTTTTGTATGCGGCAAGCGTGCAAGATGCAAACTGTCGATAATTTCTTCAACAAATTGTCGCTGATGTAAATCTGTGATATATTCACGTGATTACATTTAAGTTGATTTTTGCTAGAGTGGTGCACACTGATCCTGAAAAGTCATGAAATTTGAATTTCAAATTTTCATACAATCAAATTTAGGTGCTGCGGTTATGGAAAATAAAGCACTCGGTTGTGGTGTTTTGCCTTTATGAGTTTACGTACATTATTGTTGTCAGTGTGTTCTTATTACAGCTGTCAAAGCATCAACGCATTGTTAATGCACCCAGGTCCGTCGAGAGGAAGAGTAGGGAGTAAGTTACCCCAGACCCCGCGACGTTTGGGGAGCCCCGCGTCTAGAATATAGAAAGTTAGAAACACATTTTAAAATGTATAATTAGCAATAACTAACATCGTAGCTAGCATAAAAATCTATTAGCTTGTTGTCGGAATAATTATTTAGTTACAAGTAGTGATGGAATGGCAACTACAGTATGGTTACTTGAATTTATTTGATTGTCAAATAACCGCAGTTCAACAAAATATTGGAATTTTTTTCACGGAATTTAGTATTAAATTAACATAAATTTACATATCTGCGCTAATTTTTTTAATGCACGTTAATTTATTAACGCATTAACGTGTTAATTAATGCATTAATTTGACAGCTGTAGTTATTGTAATAAGAATTGTTTTATTCAACGTTTTTGTCATGTATTATGCCTTCGTCACTTGATTCGGTAAAGGTATATGAAAATCTGACTTGTCGATATCCACTAGATTAAAGAGTCAGGGAAAGACATGAAAAATGGATAAAAAATGGTCCTAGAAAATGCACATGAAAAGGTCCTGATAAAACCACTTTCACTGTACTTCGTGCAGTCTGATATAATAATTCTCTTTAAAAACATCAAATACTGAGCTAGAGGTCATCCATAAATGACGTCACGTGATTTCAAGGAAAAACTTACTCCCCTCCTCCCCCCTTTGTCACACTTCCCTGGACCACGTTTAAATATGACGTCACAAACATCTAATCCCCTCCCCCGGCAACCTGTAGTGTATAGTACAGAGATGAGTTTCAGCATATCCTAATTGTAATATATAAAAATATATCCATTATCAAAATTGTCTACTGTCAATTAATTGCATAAAATTGTGTGAAATTCCTAAATGTTCCTCAAACTGCCACATACAGCGAGTTGGCAACATGAATTAACTGTCTATTATGCCTTTCCACAGATGTGATGCGTGTGACGTCACACTGCCTATAACCCCCCCTCCTCTACGTCACACATCACAATAATGTAAATCCCCCCTCGGAGCATGACGTCATTTATGGACGACTCCCTAGTATGTAACTGAAATTTAAAAAGAAACTTTTGTTTATGTAAACGAGTGTGACATTGTGGTGATTATGAAAATCAGTTGGCCACCAGTACAAAATTCAAACTCCCAACATTACACAGTTGGTAGAGTTTTGCCCGTAATGTAAATTACCACTCCCTACATTTTAGCCACTTTTTTCTGCTACCCCCAAGCAAGCCCCTATTCCTAAATATTCCCACCCAACTTTAACAGGCTTACCGCACAATGAGTAGAATGTAATGGACTAATAATGTACACTGTATAATCGTGAAAATGCCTGTATCAAAGTACTGCACTGTAACTGTATATTTGGAATTGCAACAAACACACCTCCTATTCAAAATGTTAAAAAACCTGGTTTAATAATAGCAGATCATGTGACAAATTATGCAACGTAACAATTCAGATACACAGTACAACCTTCATATTTGGAATAGCATTAACATGACAAAAAAGTCTGGTTTAATAACAGCACATCATGCAACATGTTATTATGCAACATAAAGGCATGTGTACAGAGTGGCTTAACTGAACTGACATGGTTTAGTTTTTGACAAACTGAACGATGGGCAAGCAGTTATGCATTACAGTAGGGACCGTCCAACCATGTTGGTGACTACGCTCACATACCCATCAACCAATGACCAATGGGCTCACCCTCAGGCCCATTTGTCTGTTCGTCAAAAACTAAACCATGTCAGTTCAGTTATGTAACTCTGTACATGCCTTAAGAAGATGTCAGACGAACGACAAACTCGGCCGACTTTTGTAGGCGTAGTTTAGTTGCCCGACAAAATCGGTGAACCATGACACACGGCCGATGTTTTTGTCTGCTACTTCGTACAATATCAGCATTCAGCTAGCACAACAGCCAAATGCAGATCGCAAAATAATACTTGCATCACTTTTTCTGCATCTAATGAACGAAAATAAATAACAAACATAAGAAATAACTAAAATAAATATTCATTTAACGTTCTAAACAATCACCATGGCAACATAAACAAAATTCGTCCGATATACAAAAAGTTGCTCGACAAAATTGTTGAAGATGGAACATGCTCTATCTTGGCCAACAAAATCGGGCGAATTTTGCATGACACACGACAGATTTTTGTCAGGTGATTTTGTCGGCAGATAAAATCGCCGATTTTGTCGTTCGTCTGACATCCGCAGCAGTTCAGATATATAGTACATTTTTCTCATTTGCATAAGCTGATGCTTTTAAAAACCTGAATCTTGCGCAACAAATGTGGCATAAAATAACAATACTATTGCTCTGACATTACAAACAGTACTTCTGGAGAAAGCTTCAAAAATAACTGTTGCACATTTGCCGTGCAACACATAAGCCATATATTAGATTAACTACTGCAAATATTAACAGGTGTCATGTAAAAGCGCCATAAAACAAGAATGTGCGTAGTACAATAACGAAGAATTAATAGCATAAGTTATTAAAGCCGGTTGTGCGTGAGTGAACATTAGCACAGCAAATATATAAAACACGGCGGAAATTATTTAATAAAAGCCCTGAGAAGGAACATCAAACATCAAAAACAGACAACACGGAACGATAAAAAAAAAGCTGATACCAATGAATCAAACAAGTCGGAGCAATTCATCTGTCATGGCCTGAAATTTTAAAATATACGAACAACGTCTAAGCCGTAGTAACCATATCTTAACCATCTATTTTTAGCTAAACCTTTGTGCAAAATTTCTGGATGGCCACAGACGCATGTAACATGAAACAAAACATTTGCAAAAACTTCATTACACATGTAGGTTACCTTGGCTTAATGATGACTATAAGATCAAAATGAGGCAGAATGGCAAAATATCGTTATATACAGTTGACTATAGCAAAACATCCTTACTACAAACTACAAAGTTCTTCAAAAAGCCACTTAAATATTTTTCATTACACAGTGAAATATAGCAACAAATGCAGGTGTTATTTATTAACATACTTTTCAAGAACATAAAAATCACTGGGTGGGAAAATTTCTGAGAAAAATGTATGGCGTAAAAAGTTGTTTCTTATTTTTCCTGAAATTCAATTGATAACAAATAGTATGTTTTTGCCATTCTACCATCTCGATGTGCAAATAATTACATTCACTGAATAGACTGGGTGGAGAAGTATATATATTCCGTGGAAGATTGATTCACTGATAACACAGCAGAGCAGCCTCACTCGAACTGGTCCTTGTGCTTGAGCAGATATGACGCCATGAACTCGATAGGATTCGGCGGTCTGAAACATTACAAGAAGCCCAGCTATCGCTAAGAAAAGTCAAACCGCACTGCCTACATCTGAAGACCAGCATCTGACTTCCAATCACGGAGAGAAAGTGATTTCTCAGAGGTTACACAGTTCCATGCACGCTATGTTAACGGAATGCTGCTCTCAAAAGCTACAATTGACGCTAGTATAACACGCATTGCACGTGGTGAAATGGTGTCGTCTCACCAGGCGATATAAACAGCTACAGTCGTAAATAACCAACAGAAATATCGGATGCAGGTTTCAGAAATTTTTCTCACAATAAGAATGCCTTGTCAGGGAAGATGTGGCATAGACTATGCAGTTCCTGTTGCAGTACTGACCTTCAAGGTCATGCAACGGCAATGATTTTCACATCATTTAAAAGCCAATATGCAACTTCTTATTAGTGCTCAATAGCAACCTAGGCCATATCTCTCACCATTTCCAAAATTCAGCCATTTATAGCTTGAAACTTTCCATTGAAAAATGCGGCCAAACCACTGCAGATGGAGACATGGTTACTATCGACAGCCTATAGGAATTTGCCAGCACCCTATCCGATGGTACTATCGCCGACCCCCTACGACTCACCGTTTTGCGACCATACCGCACAATTGGCATACCACAGTGCATTATGACCAGAACCCACAGTTTTCTCTGGGCCACGGAATTTCAAGCCAAGCCGCTAAATGTGCCCTTTTCTGTGGAATTTTGACACTGCCGAAGAATTATGCAGAAGTTGAGAAATGACCAATAATTTGCACGATAGTGAGCTTGATAACATAATTAGACTAACTGTATTAGCGAGAAAAATCTAATTGAACTGCCTAAAACTTTGTCCCTACTATTAATTAGTTAATTAGAATCGTAATACGGCACAATCGTAAATAAACAATGCGACTAACTGGCAAATTAAAAGATCACTAATTTTCTTTGTTTGTTGCTAGCATAACTGAGCACCATGCCAGCGTCCAATAACTGCAGTTTTTTTTTAACAGAATAGAGCTCAGTTTACGCACAAATGGAGGGCCGCAGTGAGCTATGGAATTTGGAAAATTTTGCTGCAGTGAGCCGCAGAATTTTGCAATCTGGCCCATGGAATTTGGCAAAAATTTTCCGCAGAAAACTGTGGGCCCTAATTTCAAGGTCGACCTTTCAAGGTCGTCCAAGGTCCATGACTGTCATGCAATCTGAAAAGGTAGATGCCACTTCCTATTAGTGATCAATAGTAAACTTGGCCCTATCTCTCACCGTTTCTGTGATATGGCTGGTTTTCCATTGAATTTCCTACCTCTGCCCTCTTCATTCAATCCCCAATTTGAAAATGTTCCCCTTGCAGTCAATCACTGAAATTTTGCATGCTCGAATTTCACACGCATGGCTAATTATTCATGTAAAAAGTTTTCCCTCACGACCTATATGTCTATTACAGCCGGACGATAATGCGTACCAATAGGTTGATCGCTACTTAAGTATGGAGGTCAAGTATGGTCGTCTAAAAACCATTCCATCACAAACTGTCTACAATCTACATACTTACAAGTAATATAATTTCATCAAACTTTCACACCCATTTTGGTTCTTCTTTTACTTTTTGTTCTAAAGTTAGGAGTCAAAGGAATAAGCCGAAATGTGGCTTATCAGCACTAACAGAGGAGTTTACGGTGCTCAAAATTTCACTTTTGCCCTAAATTCCCCCTATATAGGGGAAGCATCAGCCCCAATCTTTGCATTTTTGGAAGAAAATTTTCAAACAGACTAAAATTTAGGGGGACAAGTACAAATGCCCCCTGCCACAGCACCACTGATGGTGTCCGTTCCAGCTAAGGAGAAACTGTATGTGCACTTGCAGTGCTTCATGGACTTGCCACAGAAAAAAGTAGTGCTTATGAGTTTAACATGACACAGCATTTAATAATAATTATTTTTTAGCACTAAAAGCATCAATAATTAATCAGATATATGCAGAGCCTTGTTTAAGTATTAGTTACTACTAACCTCTCCTTTGCCAGTGCGGACATGCCTTCCATGACAACAGGCACCACGGTGCGTTCCAGATACGCTCGTGACGGCAAAGACTGTAGCTCGGTTTGGCTTTTCTTGCTGCAAGCAGCATCCTTTTCTGACGTACTGCCTCGCTGCAAAAATATAACAACTAACAGTTATGTGTCGGAATCAATTATTAGATGGTGAAGAGATGTGACACTGTTGGTTAGATGAAACGACAGAAAAGGTACCCAATGGCCCAACCTATAAGTTCTACTCCAAATACTGCTAAAAATGTTCACTCTTGGAAGGATCCAGTTTAATCTGGCATTACCCTACCAAACCTGGCCAGTTATGCAAAAATCAAAAGTTGAATTTGGAGTTGCTACACACTTCCACTTAATTCAACTGCAGGTCTTCCCAGGGTTTCAAGGGAACTAATGGTTTGATCGAATGCTATCCTAATCCAATAAATTCCACTGAGCGACAAACAAACAAATTACACATTACAGTAATGGTAATAAAAGTTAAGACAATTAATAATTTTGTAAATGCTAAATTCTCACTACAAATCAGTCTTCATTAACTAGCAAACAGACAGGTTTTAAGCTGCTTGCTTCATATGAGTTCCTGTTAACTTCCCGCAAGCATAGAATACACCAATATTTGCAAATTCGTAGGTTTAAACATTTCAAAAACTTAGCCATAATAAGATCATTCATTATTGGTGAAAGAAACAAAAATTGCATTAACTTTAGGGTAGTTTTTTAGAGGTTTTCTCAGGTGGCTTATCCCCTCTCCTCCCCCCAAAAAACAAACCCGGTGGGGTTTCTGGTGAGTTGGGTTGGGTTTTTTGGTATCTGCCCACAGTGTCTCAACCCTACAAACAGCAAAAAAGATCAGCCGAATGAACCGCTTCGGAGCTTCTGCCAGTGGCTGCAGTGGACGATCGACCACGAGCTTCCATGACTGACTGGCAGACTGTTCAGTGTTCAGTCTTCAGCTATCGAACTGCAGCAGTCGAACAACACCACAGAGACGAGAATCACAACACATCGTGTGTTAGTTAACTTCACGTGTAAATTCACCGATTAACAAACACTAACTAAACTTTTAAAACTGGTCTTGCCCCACTGTCCACATGCATCCTCTCTCACAACTCTGTGACTGAAGTCAGTACTCATCTGTTTTTAAGCGACCCTGAGCCAGCAGTGAGTGCAAACACAACTCAGCTATATAGACAGTAAGCCAAACCTCCCCCATATACTGCCAATATGTTACCGGTGGTGAGGCCGGTACCAAACTATACTGCTTGATAACAAGAGGCACATGGAAAATCACAGACTTTGTATCTAGTATGGCTAGAGTCAAGGTAAAAGGTAACAGTCAGGTCAGGTACTTGCTATAGCACTGCTACAGGAATCAAACCCATTGCCGTGAGCACTTTATAAAATCTCGGAAGTGCCAGCTGATTAACGGTCTGACGAAACACTGCACCGGACCACACTGGCAAAAAAAATAAAGGCAAAAATAACACACAAAACCCTGAGACCACAAAAAATGCCCACACTGTGTTAGGGTTAGGGGTGAAAATTTAGTTTTTGCCCCTAATCTATATAGGGGTGTAAAGCCTAATTACCAGCATTATGTACCACAGCGTAACGCAACGCAACATACCATACCGTACTGTAATGCAACGCAAGCATGAACAGAAAAAAGTACGTAGCACTTTAGTGTTACGTACTTTTTTCTATTAACACTGTAAATTTCTAAGCGGAGGCAGGGCGCTGAGCAAAGAACATTGTACGCAATGCAGCAAAAGTATTTTCACAGGAGAAAAATACAGATTTTTTTTGTTTTGTTCAAGTTATTAAATTAAAGCTGCATCAGGTAGGCTTCACTATATTTGCATTTCAAATGTCGTCATTTTACCTTTGCCATTGTCAGCATGTTCTGTAGCAGCCAACGGTTGTGGGCTACGTTAATATTAATTTTATTACATGATTAATTCTTCGCTCTTTGTACTCTATGTTCATGATATTATTTAACGTTATTTCTATTTTCAGTTCGGCGAACTGACAAAAGCAAAGCAAAATTTGCTACCGTACTTTCAGTTTGGGGAAAACGGATAATGCCCGATGCCACCGGGCCGCTGACATACTGCCACCGTCACTGTCAGGCGCTGAGCTAGTCTCACGATACTGCAGCCACCGACACTACCAGACTTACCCCGTCGACAGTCGACGGTCTGGTGGAACTAAAATGTCACAGAAAGTTAACTACCTAATAAAGCTGAAATGAATAAATCTAAGTTGCACAGTAAGATTTTATGTCCATGCTGTAAGTACGCAGGCCACTATGGCTCAATTCTGCCATTGTCCAGCTGAGAGTAAACTGAAAGATTTTTAACCTCTCCTGCAGTATTTTGAAAAGATATGAATAAAAATTGTGGCACTTAATCATTTTTAGTCCATCTTGTATAGAGAAAGAACGTCACTCTGCACAAGTCATGGTAGACCTATAGCGTCACTCTCCACATGCGCAGATTTCATCTCAGCAGCTAGCGCTGGTAACGAGGAGTTTACAAGAACTCTGAATTAAAAGTCCTCCTAGTATTTTTTTTTACTTTAGGATAGTGAATTTATTCACCATCTCTAATGCAGTACTGGTAGCGGTGTGAAATTAATAGCAACATGGCCGAACTGATTTTAGTAGCCCAATTACCTGCACTTCAGATCGCTGAACTGCTTTTAGTAAATTCTGATTCTTTCCACTCAGTTCGACAAACTGACGATAGTAACTTTGGTCACCAATCTTTCTGAGCATTATTTAATTCTTTATCAAAATCTCTCCATTTGCTCCCAGACGGCACAGCTACGGCATAAAAGGCATAAACGTCTCTGTTGATGTCATTGGTCAGTAGTTACGGCTTCTGTGATTGGTTGAGCTGCTTGTGCCGATACGGAAAAAAATCAATAATTCTAGCGGTAGATCAGCGATCTTGCTGTTAGCACTGAAAAATTACTAGAGGTAAATCGGGTAGATACATTATTGATACATTATTGGGAAGATGGTAGAATTTATATGCCTGGTAGACATAGAAGGTCTACAAGCATGCCACGACACTGTCACATATTTAAATCAGGCTTATTCAGTATTACATCAGAGTCCATCTCAAGCCAAAGCTGTTTTCGTAACACGGACTTAAAACTATAGGCCTAGTACTTATGAATAAATTTTATTTGGTGCTTGGTAGGCCTAATTGATAACATCTCAGTTCCATCCACAGTCTTGTAGCAATGCAGTGAAGAAGAAATGTGGCTGCATTCTTACATTAACAACGAGATAAATGTAATTAGGTAAATGGCGATCTACCGCTAGTAATTTTCTGCTCTCTAGCGCAAGATCGCCAATCTACCACTAGCACTGTCCAAAAAAAATAGAGCCTGGTTCTATTTCTTGCGGAAGGGTATGACTGAAAACCGCAGGACACCACAGGACACTTTGAATAACCACCAAAAGTGCTGAAAACAGTAAAACTATACGTTTTCGTTAATTTTAGAGCATTACATAGCCACATTATAGCGGTTATGTGGCAATACTAATATTTCAGGAGGTGCAAGAAAACCGCAGGACACATACCGGTAAATGTATTGATTGTAAGCTTAGCCAGTACAGAATTTGAGAACGAGAATGGCGTGAATGAATGTGCAAACACTGACAACATGAGTGATGTACATTGTAAATTTAAGCGTTTTGGCGCACGTCTGACGTACGGCGTACGCACCCTTGGTGTCCAGGTATGAGGCCTGCATCTCAGCGTCGGCGTGTGGCATTTTGTCCCTGTTTCTAGGTGTCTGGTGGCGTGCTGATTTTGTTATTTGTTTTCACGTCTAAAAATCGTTTTGCGGTTATTATTTATGTGTCCTGCGGTCTTTCTATGGAGTCCTGCGGTGTCCTGCAGTTTTCAGGCATACCGTTGCGGAACGCCGCAAGGGCGCCTTGCAGCACCGTAATGGCATTTACGTTGCAGTATGGTACGGTTGGCAAGTTTTGTTTCCAAGCACGCCACAGTATATTTGGTTACCTTAAATGCTGCAAAAATTAGCAGATACGCGACATAAATAATAAACAAACTTGTAAAACCGCCGAACATAGAATATATATTATCACACCTCACACAATAGTAAAGACACTTTCAAAGTATATGGGAAAAGGCAAACTTTGACCCTCAACCGACCCAAAACCCCTGAACCGATCGTCACCAAATTTGAATGGCGTAATTACGTCGTGGACGCCTACCACAAAAATAAATTTGGGCTCAATCCGCCCAGGGGTTTCTGCTCCGATATAGGTGAAATATACACTCCTTCTGTTCGAAATTTACAACACTTTTTTGGTTCTTTTACCGATTTTTACGCTTAATATGTAAAATGGCGCGGTTCTGCGCAAGGAAGTGCCTTTTTATTGTTATAAAATAAAAATTTTATTTTTCATTTATTTATTCGAAAAATTCGAAAAAAAATTACAATGGCGCCTATGGGCAAAATTTTAAAATTCTTTAAACTGTCATAACTTCGGTTGTGTGCAAGATAGAGTCGTAATTTTTGGTTTCAAAATATGGTTTTAGGGGACGGCCTAATTAACGGTGACATTTAATTATTATTATATTTATCCCCGGTTGACCCCCGTTGCCATGGCAACGAAATTTGGGACAAAATTGGCTATAACTCGACTTGCGTAAGAGATTTTTGCGAGATTTTTGCGCCTATACTATAGGGGGGGTTTTGGAGATGGGCCATCTAATATGCTGCCAATTTCATTCTTCCCCGATCGACCCCCGTTTGCTATGGCAACGAAATTTAGGACAAAATTGGCTATAACTCGGCTTGCGTAAAAGATTTTTGCGAGATTTTTGCGCATAATGGGGGGGATTCGGGGATGGGCCATCGAATGCTGCCAATTGCATTTTCCCCGACCGACCCTCGTGCATGCCATGACAACGAAATTTGGGACAAAATTGGCTATAACCTTGACTTTGCCAAAGCGTTTGACAAAGTGCCACATCACCGACTGATGCTAAAGTTAAAAGCTCATGGGATTGGTGGGAAAATTTGGAACTAGATTCGAGAATGGCTCATTGGCTCTCAAATAGGAAGCAGAGAGTGTGCCTTCGAGGTTGTTGTTCGAGATGGCATCTAGTCTTTAGTGGACTTCCACAGGGCTCTTTGTTAGCCTGTTAGGGCCACTGCTGTTTCTGATCTTCATAAAATATTGATAAAGGAATAATAAATTGGATTCTCAAATTTGCTGACGATACGAAAGTTTTTGGTGTTGTCAATTAATAACAGTGAAGACTGTCAACGACTCCAGCAGGATCTGTCACAGCTGTTCACATATGGTCACATGATTGGCAAATGCTATTTAATGTTGAGAAATGCAAAGTTCTACATATTGGTGGTAGAAACCATCACTTCACGTATCACATGGGTGGACACGAATTGGAAAATTGTACTGTTGAAAAGGATCTAGGTGTCGTCTTTACTAGCGATATGAAGTCATCAGATCAGTGCTTAGAAGCATTATAAAAAGGCCAGCAAAATTTTGGGAATGATAAGCAGATCTAACCATCACTTACAAGAGCAAAGAGATTATGCTGATTCTGTACAGGACATTATATAGTTAGGCCACACTTAAGGGAGTACTGTACTCCAATACTGTACTGTACTGGTCTCCACACCACAAGAAAGATAAAGTTCTGCTGGAGAAAGTCCAACGGCGCTTTACTCGCATGATACCTGGTTTCAAGGATATGGAGTATGACTGTAGACTACGTAAGCTGAAATTATGGTCACTTGAGGAACGTAGAAATCGAGCTGATCTGATAGAAGCTTTTAAGATATATATTCTGGTTTGTCGACTCTGACATTTGACTCATTGTTTGAGGTCAGCAGAAACGTCCACACTAGAGGCCACAGCGCCAAATAGCCAAACATCGGTGTCGAATGGATCTCAGAAAGTATTTCTTCTCAGAAAGGGTTATTGACAGATAGAATTCTCTTGATCAGCGAACACTCAACAGTTCAAGTCTGAATTGCTTCAAAAGTGCTCTGACAAGAATGAGCAATGCAAGGATGGGTTTTTCGCGGATCATTCCGATTAACCATATTCGGTCTTCTACTGGGTTGTGAAGATCTGTACTTCTTCAACCTGGTGAGGACCACACCAGGTAAATCACCAAGTAAATCATGCCTGAGATTACTGATCGACCCTCCCTGAAAGTCGTGTTGCGAATTGCGGCCGAACCGCTGCAGTTAGCGTCAAATAAAGATACTTCATAATCTCACTAACAGAACAATTCGTTTCTGGCACTATAATATAAGACAAAAATTCACGACGGAAATTGTGCGTATGGTACACGTCAGCGACGTAACTAAACTGAACTTAACACAACTTAACTGACACGGGAGAGTCCACTTATTGGCTGACGCGTACGTGCGCCTAGTCACGTACGCCGTTAGACGGTGCCTACGTGTAATGCATTACTGCTTGCCCATTACCCATTGCCAAAAACTAAACCGTGTCAGTTCAGTTCAGTTCAGTTCAGTTAGTCGTCTTGTTCGCGCCTTTTTGGTTACCGCGTACGTTTCGCTTAAAATTAAATCGTCGCTTCGGGGACGCGACAGTCAGCGCCATCGTGAAATATACATCACAGCGTTAACCCCGCTGCCGAGGTTATTAGTCACTGTCACTCGGCGCAAAGACCGATAGCTTGTCTCCAGATTCCGTTTGAACAAATAGGCTACTATAACATGACATTGGCCAGTACCTTGGCCTTAGGCCTAAGCCAGATAAATTAGACATTGTCAACTGTCATGTAAGAGTGATGTTTTCAACAATTTTTCTCTTGTTTTTAGTAGATCGTACTTAAGTAACGGTCATGCTTTTGGTACGGTTGTCGTCAGTCCGTCTGTTCGTCGTCGTCTGTCACGGATATATTGTGGCTAAACGGTGCGAAAGGTTGCTATTAATCACTAATAGGAAGTCGCATATTGGCTTTCAAATGACATGTAAATCATTGACCTTGGATGACCTTGAAAGATCATAACGCACTATGGTAAACCATCGTGCGGTATTTTGGCTAAACGGTAAGTACTGTTGTAAAGAATCGAAAATGGTACCATCAGATAGGGCGCTGGCGACTTCCTATGACTGTCAGTAGTAACCATGTCTCCTTGTGCAGAGGTTTGGCCGTAATTTTATGGAAAATTTCAAGCTATAAAGGCCGTATTTCCAGTGGCGGTTCTAGCCCGCAACATCTGGAGACACGGCCCATGGCGAGCGCGGTAGTGCAAGCCTATAACGGGGGTCTAGAGGCAGAGCCCCCAGCGGTGTTCAGGGGCTCTAGCCCCTCGTCAGGGGAGACAGGGGGCGAAGCCCCCTAAAGCTGAAGGACTTTTGGTTTTTGGACGTTCAATGAAAGCCCCAAATTTGCCCATTTTTTACAATTTAGAAACGCAAAGAAATTAGATATTTGTCTTATCGTTGCAAAAATCATGTGTGGCCACGAAACTGGGGGGGGGACTGGAGCAAAACTGGGAGGCCTGTACCCCTGGCCCGGGCCTAAAACCGTTACTGCGTATCTCGGAAACGGTGAGAGATAGGGTCTACTAATAATCATTAATAAGAGGTGGCATACGCGTTTCAGATTACATGAAATCATTGACCTTGGATGATCTTAAAGGTTGGTACGCGGTATTGTGGCTAAACGGTGCGAGATAGAGAGGTTGCTATTGCTCATTAATAAGAAACCGCATACGCCCTTTTAGATGAGATGAAAATCATCGATCTTGGATGGTCTTGAAGGTCACTGACAACCAGTAGGCTTACGATCGGCTATCCCAGCGACAGCTGAGCTTCTTGTTTTAAAACAGTCTTTGATCCAACGTTTGGTTTAATTGCACTATGAAGTGCCATCATGCAGCGTGCTGAATGAAACATCTCTGTCGCGTATTACGTTGTTACAGCCAATTAGTTGAAGAAAAACAAGAAAATTACTAGAAGTAAAACTTATGATGTACGCCTGCACAGTTGCAGCATGCAGCCATCACACCATATCGTATCCTGGCGTTGATTGCGGCGTTCGATATAGCAGCATCACCAAAACGTACATAAGAATGTAGTCACTATAGAAAATCGCTTTCTTCCGCGACCGCTGGCCTTTGAATACAGGCGGTACCGTCGGCCTTTCCTAGCAACACGTGGGCTTTCTTGCACAGGTTTAGTCTGCTGAAGTATAGGCTTTGCATGAGCCTGTACGTAATAGTTTTCTTGCATAGATCTAACGAGCTCGTTTTTTGTTTTAGATACCGCACTGTTGGAGAGGTTAAGCGAGCACGCAGTGCCAGCTTATACCACTATAGACACTGTGGTACCGAAGTTACACCACACTCATATTACCTAAACTTTGCTTTATGACGCAAGATTGTGAAAACGGTTGCAGTGCAAGCTGATAGCCCGTTTACACGAGGAAGCATAAATGAAGCAAACATAATAATCTTCTTAATCCACACCAGTCTGCCTACTCTAAACATCATTCCACCGAAACTGCTCTTCTGTACACTCACGATCATCTCATCAACGTCATTGGTTCACAACAAGTATCATGTCTCTGTCTTCTTGACCTGTCTGCTGCCTTTGACACCATAGATCACAACATTCTACTCTGTCGTCTATCATCCTGGTTTGGCATTCATGGCACCGTCTTAAACTGGTTCAAATCATACTTGTCATCCCGCTCTTTCCGTGTCCGCTGCTCTGGTAGTCCGTCTTCCCCACATGATTCTCTCTTTGGTGTACCTCAAGGCTCTGTTCTTAGTCCTTTACTATTCATCCTGTATACTACCCCTCTCAGCACTCTTATTTTATCTCATTCCTTAGATCACCACCTCTATGCAGACGACACTCAGATCTTCCTCTCTTTCCGCCCACCTGATTTCCATTCTAATCTAACTCACCTTCAGGATGTCTTGCAACATATCTCTTCCTGGATGACTGCTAACCTACTAACTCTCAACTCCTCCAAGACTGAATTTCTTCTCATTTGGCTTAAACAACAACTTGCTAAAATAAATAACTCTTCTCTCAACACTACTCACTCTGCTCGTAACCTTGGCTTCATATTTGACGAACACCTCACTTTCGTGGATCAAATCTCTGCACTGTCTAAATCTTGCTATTCTCACATTCGTCAGCTTCGTTGCATCCGTCTTTTTCTTGATTCCAGAACAGCCAGCCTCATTGTAACTTCCATCGTTCACTCCAAACTTGACTACTGTAATTCTCTATACTATAATCTTCCTAAGTCTCAATTAAACCGTCTTCAACACATCCAAAACTCCCTTGCTCGTGCTGTCGTCAGAGCTCCTAAATTTAGTCATACCACTCCTATTCTTAAATAAATGTAAAAAACTTACCAGTTTAAAACTCAGTGTAAGGACGACGTGACGATATATCAGTCCACTAAAACAGCAAAAATCTTTTGATTAACTACATGGTGCTATACATGCGGCGTCCTTACAAG
>Ga0209367_1002681_pt1 | contig 23713 bp, 11 predicted proteins | sample WorMetLIZISLAND2_FD_187412 | JGI IMG/M metagenome (GOLD analysis project Ga0209367, IMG submission 187412) | Marine gutless worms symbiont microbial communities from Max Planck institute for Marine Microbiology, Germany - Olavius geniculatus... ... | reverse complement strand
GACAAGTATGATTTGAACCAGTTTAAGACGGTGCCGTGAATGCCAAACCAGGATGATAGACGAGAGAGTAGAATGTTGTGATCTATGGTGTCAAAGGCAGCAGACAGGTTACGTGGTGGCTGGAGAGAGATTAAGTTACACAGGTAAGGAAGTTGAGCAGTATAGAGAAGTTTAAAGGTAACGACGCAACGCAAATGATGAGTCACTTGCAAATACTGCTTTATCGTGTGTAACGCTTTTTTGTTTGTATCTCGGCTAATGCAAAAGTGTTTTAGGCAAAAATTCCTAGACATATTTGAAAATGTTTGCCAACCACACACGTGCTTTCTTGCTGATTTATTTTAATTGTTCCACTGCATAATGCATGCAAATGTTCCGAATCTTTTTTAAGCCACCGGTAGAACACAATATTAATAGTGTGCATAAAAATTATTAAAAAATTATAATTTTCACAGCCAGACAAACTATAGTTAAATTAAATTACCAAGAAATATAGACAAAAAGACAAAGAATAAAGAAATTTTAGTAGTAGTCAACGAGCTCGTCTTTTTGGAAAAAAATTATGAGCGGCGTCTGCCACTCACGCCCAGCCATTTTAGACCCATCTACACTATGGACCACTATGGTCACTATGGATCACCCATAAGAAGTCGACCGCCGGGAGTCAAATGGTCACGTGACCGACGACGTCACGTGAGCCCAATAGGTCGTCGTGACCCCATTATCTTTAAGGCGCCGTATCTCCACAACGGTGCCAGATAGACGCATGCGTTGAGGTATAACAAGACAAATGGCAACTAGCGTCATCGACCATTATTGGAAATTTTTTCTGCTCAGTTTCTAAAATCGGGCAATATTTTATGAACTTCGGTGAGACAATTTCCAATAACGACCTCGACGCTAGTCACTATTAGTATAGTATTAAATGGGTCTCAATTAGACGCCGAGTCTCTGATACAAGCCGAAAGGAACGAAAAAGCTCTTAGAAGAATACAAAAGAAAATAATGCGCGCGAGGAGTACATTAGATTGGTCACAATAATATTTCTTGTTTTTTGCTATTATCATCATCGTCGGCATCATCAGTAGCAGCTGCTGCATGACTTCCATTGACTGTAAAGTGATTTAGTGCAAGAAACACCCACAAATGCCGGGTGTAATACACAAATTTATAGTTACTTTTATATCACCGCGGTGCATGGCGTGGCACGTGACTCGGAAGAACGGTCGTAAATGTGACATGACATCGCGCTGTGTTTCCTGCGGCAGCAGGAGCTAAATTTACTTGTACGTCGACAGCCAGAGCGGAGCGCGGGTAAACATTATTGTGGAGAAAATTTTGAATTTTCAAATGGCAAATTTTGGTGTACTTTATATTTTTGAGTGACGGAGGGGCCCTCAAACTTACCACTTTCCGCCCTACCCTTCTCTCGACGGGTCTGGAAACAGTTCGCACGATGAACGTGATCGTTCGGTATAGTCCGTGTTACTATGCACCACCTAGAGCTGATCAGTCGGAGTGCCCCGTTTCACCCAATAACTATACTTAACCGTAAAACTAACGCTTACCCTTAACCATTAACCCTAACCGTATCCGTAAGTGAATATGACATTAGGCGAAACGGAAGAACACCGATCAGTCGGGAGATACAGTATGTAAATCACAATGTAGTACATTGTGATTTACTGACTGATTGACTGATCGATTGACGATCGCTGGCATCAGTTTAAAATCGTCGCACCATAATGGCATTTCCTTTCACTGCTGTAGGCCTATCATTCATCGCCTGCATTCAGTCGCTGTCCTCGCGTCGCACTTGGACGGATGCTATTTAGCACATCGTCTGTGTGTCTGTCTGTCTGTATTGAACTCGGACGAGTGCAAATCTAACGACAGCGCAGTGTCATTGCAGCAGCTCATTAGTTACACCTGATCGACGTGACGTCATCGATCTCCACACTCTCCCCCGCGCAGACATGACGTCAAACCTCCTCCCGACGTCGAGGCGAGATTAAAAGAACAATCTCTCAGAGACTAGGCGCTGCGGTAGGTACTAGGTACGGCGCAGCCATCATGTGTCTGTATCGTGCAGTCGCTGCAGCACAGCACCGGTCGGTCGTCTGTCGCACACTCGGCCCGCATCGGATGCCGCTGCCGTCACAGATGCGATATCACCGGGCGGCACTGCACGGCGGCTTCCCGGATCCATGAAGTGAGACGTATCGGTATTTGGCGCGGTGGAGCGGAAACGTACTCCGTCATACGACCATATTCGACAATACTGACACGGACACTTTTTCACACGGCAGAACTTACGATGATTCTGCGCATCAACCGACATTCAATCGTTATGCCGTACTGTTTCGTTCGCTACATTAAATTGATCGAGTGTGTGATAGATTGATTAAATATTGAGTACGCAAAATAAAAAGCAGGTAAGATTACAACAAGAAATTTGAGCTAATGCTTATGAGACGCGTGAGTGCTTATGGCAGTTCCTGTTCGCAGGCAATCTTAGTCTATTTTCATCCACTTCGTCGCAATTCACTCTTTTGCAGCCAAAAATCGCCAAAAAATCACACAAAATCAATATTTTTAGGGTTCAAGGTCATTCAATGTCATCAATGTTAACATTTCTAAGAAGCTCATCGCCAGTGCTTGTTATGATATGCAGCATGCCTGTGCCTATTTGCAACCATTTTCACGTTGGAGGAGCCAATAGCGGCAGAATAACGCCTTTTAAGGGGGTGCCTCTGTTTCGCTTTCTCGTTCGTAGGGACCCCCTTTACCCAGGGGCATAAAATTTTGTCGCGAAATACTAGAGACTCTGAGCTATCATATGGTGAATACCCAAAGTTTCTGTCTTACCTGGTCTTGGAACGGTACTGGGACGTGACGGACAGACGGACAGACGGGCAGCCAACTATATCAACTAATTGCGCAATAAATAATGTACGCAGATTAAACCTATAAGCTGTATATTATAAAAGCATGTTGTTTCAACTTGTTTTACGCTTTTTGAGAAGAAAAAGTCAAAAATAGCCTCACGTAAAAAAATGCACGCACACTTGCTGGCAACGCGCGTCGGTGCAGTAGCTTATGTTCTTTGTTTCTAATGATAGCAGACTAATCGCGCCCACTGCAGTCTGTAATTAATGTAGATTAATCACGGCATAATCACAGCGCCGCCTGGCGGCCAGTAGCGTCAACGTGCCCCGCTACCACAGTGTACCACTAGCTGCAGCAGCAGCGTCAGCAACAGGGCAGGTGTGCTGCTGATCAATGTTAATTGGCATCGGCCACACAACTACACACACGCACACGCACGCCGTCTTTTTTCTCTCTCCGTGTGCATGATCTTAGCCAATCTACAGTCGTGTATTGCGATAATTGTAATGATGATGATGATGATGATGATAGTAGTGATGGCGATAACAGTAACGATAAATTCGTCATCAAATCTGCAGTGCGCCATATACGGGAAGCTACATGTGCTGTAATGACACAAAGTAAATAAAGCTGTCCAGCATGATTAAGCGAGACTAGAACAAGAACATATATTCTCCATAATTACCAGTCTCCAAAAATATACTTTACATGTACTTTACCTCTGATATGTCGTCGCGTTTTCAAAAATCTCAAGAATTTTGCTTGACGATGAATTATTTGGATTTACAGATACTATACGGTGCTTATTTATCTCGGCCGTTAACACGTTACAGATAAAAAATTATTAATCGGTCATTTCGCATTACTTAATTATTTTTGGAGGGAATTATAACATTATGTTAATAACTACGTTCGATTAAGTTTTGCAAACAAAGTTTTTCCACGCAAAGGTCGTGGTTTGTGCATCGAGTGATCCGGCTCTGAGCGTAATGCTGCTGTAGCTTCGAGCCAATCTCAGCAACCAATTAATACCCAGCGTCGCTTATTATCATAATGACAGCCAATTAGCGTAGTAGAGCCGTGAAGCAGCGATCATGGCGCACATCGTGCGTGTCGAAGCTTCGTTTCTTCTACCTCTTCTCTCGTGGGGCTCCTTCTCACCTTTCCTCATCCGCTGCGATTTCTCCATCTACAGGCGCAGCGGTCGTTGTTGCTGAGGCGGCGGTGACTGCAGTGCGTCATCATGTGCAAGTGATTAGACGCCAGTGAGATTCCGACACACCTGTGACGACAGCAGCAGCAGCAGCAGGTGCAGGTATGCGTGCGTCGACAGACTTCAATAATTAAGGTACTTTGTGTCATCGACCGGTGAGGCGACTCTCGTGGCAGGCGTACGTCGAACTGCTGCTGCTGCTGCCAATCTTTTCCTAGTCGCCGCACTTCTCTCCCAGTCTCCCAAGCTGAGGCTATAGCTTCTATCTTCGTCCTTGGTCCTTCCCTCGAGATCAACGTGACGACGGCGCTGATGACGAAATGTATGACGTAGGCTGATGTCGTAAGAGCCAATCAATCTATGCTGTCGCTATATATACATATATTTATGTTTAACTAATAACTTATTTTTAGTCCACGCCGGATTTTCATTGTTAAACTGTTTTCTTCTATTAATAATACTAATCGATAATGTCCTGCTCCAGACCAATCCAGGTTTTACCAGTTGCTTCTTGAATTTACAAACATTCCTAAAAGTCACCTGGTAAAAACACTGCTGCATGACAGTCAAACTTTGTAACAGATCGGCTGTTGGAGTCAGCAGGTTAAGATAGATAATTAGTTTTCAAGTTACAGTCAAAAATGTCGGGGATGTTTTTGGGACATAGTGAGACCGAAAAGATATTTTTCTGTAAATTGTTTTTAATGAGTAACGTTTGCCAACATGATATTAAAGTGTGATTTAATGACGCAAACAATTACTGAAATTATTATTCCAATATTAATATTTGACGATGTTTTCTCTTATTATTTTACACATATATCAAAGTCAACTGATTAATGTGGCTAATATATTACATCTTAGCAGTGCTTTTGCGTGTTGTTTCCTGTGCGTGCGAAGACTTGCGTCGACTGCTCGATATTCTCAGACTATAGTCCATGATTCATCCGTACATGTATAGGTGCAGTATAAATGATTATTGCCTATAATAACGGCGAAGATGGGCGAGCGCCGCTATTTCTGGGAAGATCGAAGCGACGACGACGCTAACAATGCTTGCGTGCAATCAACGTATTAAAGATGACACTGCGTTAGCGGCGACTTGGTTCAGACAGTATGCCGGAAACAGTGCACCGAAGTTCAACTGAACCGGTGTCATAGAAATCCAACAGGGGCGTCGATCTTGGGGGCCGGAGACTTGGACTTCCGATATATGGACATGCTTTGTTGTGTAGCCAAAGTAGCCAGGATGAATGTCCTAATCCTTGCAATGCATATCATATTAGGGAAAAGCGGAAAAAGCCGAGATATTCTCTCGCTTGCTACACTATCTCTCCAACAGAATCGTTCTGTCAACCAGGAAGAAAATTAGCCCCTCTTATTTTCCACCTTAACGCTTAGGGACGTCTCGTTTTTCTCGAAGTTTTTCCTCCTCTGCCCTCCCCAATATTGACGACTGATCCACGCCGCTAGAATCAAAAGACACGGAGACAGAAACACGGCGTCGTCAGTTGCGTGCGCCTTGACTCAGGTGTGTCGTGAGGAGCGATTAATACGAGACCGCATCATATCATCATCATCAGCAGCAGCAGCAGCAGCAGCGCGCCGTCACGTAGCTTACAGCAGGTGCACTGACGACAAATACCGCAGCAGCACTGGTCGGAATCTCGCCGTGCATGCTCTCCTTTCCCCAAGTAATGCAAAAGCAGACGTTGGGTGAGGTTGAAACTAAAACATTCATTTAATAGTTTGTTGCGTGGGAAATATTTCTGCCAAATATTATTAAAATCTGCTAATTTTATTCAAGGCACGATCGATAATATTGGGGGATGTTTTTATCATGTTTTCTTGTATTTTAACACATATTTTGTTTGATCTGCTTTCCCTAAATAGTGCAGAAGCATATATTGGGTGAGGTGGGAAACTCAACAGTTATTTGATGGAAGTTGTGTCAAAAATATCTGTAACAAAATTATTAAAATTTAATAATTTGTTTTCAAGTTACAGTCGAAAATGTCGGGGATACTTTTTTGAGACAGTGTATAATAATCGTGTGATAGCAAGTTAATTTTTTACAAAAGTGACATTTGATAAAAAGTAAAACGATATTTTAAATTGGTCATTATTTGGTTAAGATATAAACAAAACTTTACTGACACGCTTTTGTGAATTACAGTGTATTATTTAAAGTAAAAATCATTTTTTCTTTGATGGAGAAGAATGCAAGCGAATAAACAACAGTTGATTAAACTGAAAAGATTTTGACACTTCCGGATCAGTGGAAGCCAGATTATTTCATGGTAATAATAGTAATTAAGATTCCTGTGAAACCGGACCGTATGTGTGAGGATAATCCACTATGAGACTGTTCTGTGACAGCGTACGCATGCTGATCCTGTTGTGTACGCGTAGCATCACGAAATAAGCCTATTACATGTACAACGCACCTGGTGTCACGTGACACACGTTGCCATGGAGCTGCATGGCAACTTCGAGACACGATAATAACCCCACGCATGCTGAAGAATTAACAAAACTTCTGCGCAACATCGCAGCAGATAATTAGTTAGTAGGCGCCTTTCGCTTGTTGTACGGTGTATCGTTTACAAACTGTCTTTTTTCGTTTTGGCACCGTGTCGTCAGATTCGGTTGGCTGAGCGTCGTTAGCGCGCGGCTTTTATATTATTTTATTCTATTTCAGCTTAGTTTATTACTATCGCTTTGAAGACATCTTTATTTTGAGCCCATGTAAACTGTGAAACATTTGCACATCATATACACCGTGACGGCGTGAGTCAAAAAGCAAAACATCATCAGACCCACAGCCGTACGTTTGCAAGTGGGGATCGAGACTCCATGCACCCTTGGGTCGTGAAAAAATTATCCATAATTCCAATACCGGCCAGGAAGTCTGGGGTTCGTAACAAAGTGCAGGTCGTAAACGTGTTTTTATGCATTTAGAGTTTAAAAGCTGCATCCCGTGGTGACGTTTTTAATTAATTTATGCAGCATTTCCTGATTTCGGCTGACGCGGGATGGTTGATCGAAGCCATCAACACACCACGTCCTTGCAGGCTAAGGGCCTGATCTTAGTTTTGTTTATATTGTCATGAAAATATTGGCCAATAGCGTAAGCTAATAATATTAACTCTCATTATATGCTTTTTTCTATGCACGTTTAATATATTAAACTGCCAGTGTCAAAGTCAAAACTGTTATCGAAAAAAACAATAGCGGATTTCGTATTTATCTCAACTGCAATGACAACACATGATTGTGACAATGCCATAGAATTAAATTATATATAGCACATTTTGATAGCAGTTTTAAATTTTCTGAAGCAATGCATTTAGTCAACGCATCAAGGATTAGCATACGGTTCTATTCAACTTCAGAACGTTTTAGAATCTTCATTTACAATATAGCGCATTGTGGATACCTGAGCAAGACGTCGTAACTTGGATGACGTAACGAAAGGGAGGGGAGAAAACGGACAACTGATGTTGCAGCCGGGTGGTCACATCAGTGGTACAACTGCTGACAGGGTAAACATTGCCAGTTACTGTCAGCAGTCGCTCACCGATGCGGCTTCCACGGCTCAGTTTGTGTCGCAATGACGTCACTCAGTCGTATAATGACGTCCCTCGCTGCGCCTGCCGCTGGCATTCCCGGAACCTGGAGACACTGAGAAAGAGAGCTTTCACGGAGTTCAGTGACGTCACCGTGAGCTAGCTGTGTCAAACGTCGCCAGCATTCGTGCGATTTCACGCAGCGCAGCTGTGGGCGCTGCCGGGAAGATTAAAACGACCAAACTGTGTCAGTGACACGTAAATATACGGTTAAAATGTCGCCAAAAATATCTGCAACCACATACCGCGTGGTCCAAAAAGAAAACTACCAAACTTCATAATTTAATAATGTAAAATTACGTAATAAAATGTTAAACAATTTACCAGGTTCGTTTACTGACACATTCAGCAGTGAATTTTCATGGCATTGGTTGCTAACGATCATTCACCTCATCTCAAACGCTTTAAATTTTGTGAAATATATGTTAATATTTCAAAATTGGCATTAGAATAATGCTACGAATCGTTTGAGTTATAACGAAATCTTATATTATTACTCACTGCAAATTACTGAAACCTCAGTAATCGATACGATAAAAACAAAACTAAGCCGTACTTGACAGCCAATTTTTCAACTACGATGTACGATCTTTGTCTATGAACTATGATGAAGCAAAGATTTGTGGCATTTTAAGTTCGCCATCATCTAAATTATCCGGTCAGCGGGATTCTTTAGAAAAACTACAGCGACGGTAAAATTGAAAAAAATAAATGTCGCATTAACTTTTGAATTTTGCTCTTAATTTTTAACTTTTTTTTTGAAGCCATATTTGCCAAATGTGAGAAATAGTCAGACTTGTGTTACTGGCATTGGGCAAGCTGTGTCAGCGATCGTCCGGCGGAAATGCGCTGAGCCGATATGCATAGCAAACTGTCGTGTACTAGAATTCACTTTCCCCACTTTTAAGTATGTCCGCGTGTGTTTGTGTTTTGTCTAGTTGCCATGACGACGCCATCTCGCCACCGAGTGATAAAACTGCTGATAACGACTGATACACGTGTGTGTACAACTATCATCAGTTTATCACCGGCACAAAATAACGCCTCCCCGTTATCGTCTCGATGTCATTAGCACACTTAACTTATCAGTGTCGCATTTATGTGATTATGAATTCATTAGTACAACAGAATACTTCATTAACAAAACAGCACGCGTCGGTCCTCAAGAGACCATGAATGATCGTGCGAATACAAAAATGCAAAAAAACGTGCAGCTGCGTAGTTGTGGGTAAAAGCGCGTACAGAGCGATGTAACTAAACTGAACTGAATTGACCATTAATACTATTTATTTAAAAAAACTAAAATTAACGATGAAACCGATGACTAAAATATTGTTAAACAGACAGGTCTACGATGTTAGTCTGAAAGCAGTGTGCAATAATAAAAGCTTACAAGAAAAATGGAAGAAAATGTCAAACCAAATTAGTATATCGGTTTTAACGGCTTATTTAAATACAGTAACGACAAACCCAACGCAGGTAAAATACACAGTTTTAGTTCACGCGTAAGGAAAATTTGAAGATACTGAGATAAAAAAAAATATCATCATCATTAGCATTAAGCACAACTAAAAGAGGAAACTTGGCATCGAATTAGTTATACAGTATGCGTACTACACAACGAGCAGAGATTCGAGCCTGACCATCCACTCACCCACGTGCACGCGTTCTCACTCTACGGAAATAAACTGCCAGTGAAGTACGCCTGCCATATATCAATATCTAAACACTAATTATGAAGGCCAAAACATTCGTCTAATAGATTTACTATATGTTATATTTGCGAAAAATTCAAAAACGAGTAAGCGATGCCTTGTTCAATTTAAACCGTGTTAAAACTGTAGTGTAAAACAAGTGTAAACTGTTGGTTAAGCTGGGTTAAGCTAAGTTCGTGAAAATGTTACAGGTATATCAGCCTCATGTACTTCTTAAAAGACAAAGATTACAATAACTACCCCCAAACACATAGAGGCTCCGAGCAGCTGCCGAAGTGGAGGCTTCTCTTCTTGAAATACTTAAAGTAAAGCAGCAACGAGAAATATTTACAATCGTCCGAAAAAGACAGCGATAGGTAAGAATAGAAAAACGAAAAATATCACCTCTGATAAAAAAATTTGTCCGTTTTGCACAAATCGCAAAATTGGCCGCGAAAGTCTTAACGATTCAAACGCCCGTATGGCCACAACACTGAAAGTGTTTAAGAAATAAAGCAAATGTGGTAAAAAATAAATATTAATGTTTTCAGGTGAAATAGATGCATTTTAAACATGGTAATTTTGTCGAGATTAGAGTCAAACACTCAAAACAACAAAAAATGATTATCATATGGTACGCTTGACATTATCAGTCGCACGTTTGGTTACAGATTCATGATTACAACTGAATGATTACGATTTTTGGTCATAAAATATGTGAAAGCGTTATCTTGCGAAGGCGCCTGAGAAACTGCGCATGCAGCTTTCCCGTTCCTAAATCCGGTCCTAGAAGACCTACTAGGTGCATCATTCATTCACTGCGTTGATAACCAACCATCTGCCGTCGCCGCTGCCGCTGATGCTGCTGCTGCTGCTGATGATGATGATGCTGATGTACGTCGTGGGTGGATTTCCGCATGCAGTTGCGATGTCGTGGACTAACCTTCCCACATATACGGCAGTGGCAGCTGATCAGTTTAATTGCATCTATGCACTGCTGGAATATCTTACTTAATATAATATTATCAGCGACAACGTTGCTACAAAGATCTCGGTTGGGTGCCAGGGCAGGCGTCCCGGCTGTCCCCTGGGAAGACTGTGTCACTCTGGTAGTCTCGACTATACTGGCATCCTACAATCGATTTGGTGTCGAAAGCATCACGTCTGTGAGATATTTGCAGCCCATTAAAAATGTTCAAGCTAAAAATGCTATTTAATTTTTATAAACCGGTTACCACGTTACCGCCTATGACGTCACAGCGACGTTTTGACAAACAGTAAGTTATTTTGTTTATAAATTATCACTTAATTATCGTTCTTTTAAAGCAAGCGACGGTTGCTCACCGGGTTCATCTGCCAGCAGGACGGCGCTCCAGCACACATGGCGTGCAGCGCACGGAACGGGCTGCGGGCCAACTGTTCAGATTTCATCACAAAGGACTAATGGCCTTCAAATTTGCCGAATGTAAACCCAATGGACTATCACGTGTAGGGTGCAATGTTGAAGGCTTACTCCAAGCTTAAAATAAAGCCGAAAGCAATCGCCAAAGTCAAGGAAGCGCTTCAGGTTATCTGGGGCAACCTGCCACAAGAACCGATCAACAAGGCTGTGAAAGACATCAAAGTAAGCAACTGAAGGCTTGCGTTTGAGCTTGGAGCTGGTGGTGGACACTTCAAGCATTCACAGTGACAATGGAATTTTGGCATTTGATCATTAGTTAACTGCGTTGTTTCAACGATGTTATTGCATTGGTGTAGTAGGCCTACCTTGAACATTTTTGAATGCTGAAAAATCGGTAGGCGGTCATGTTAAAAAGTCTATAACTTCGTCGTTTTTCAACCGAATCACACGTTTTTGGCAGTTAGATGTAGAAGGTTTTATTTAATAAAACAGTAAAATTTAAAATGGTTGCTGAAAAAACAGCGAAAAACTTTAGGAGACCACTTTTTTGCCGCACCCTGTCGATGCGCACGCGACAACGATACAGGCTCATATCCTTGTACGACTCTTCTGACGAATCGTTTCTCAATTTAATTGTTATAGTAATCATGTCTTAACAACGCTTTGTTACGACGTCATGCAAAACATCTTCTTAAAATTTCATTCGTCCGCCTTTGACTTATGCCGATCGATAATTTAATTTCAATAACAGAAAAAAAAGAAATATGTTAAACAAAACGCACAGGACGTCTGCTGACGTTACGCTATGTACTACTTCAAACTAAAGGCACCGAAGTGGTAGGTTATAGCTTCGTGCTTTTTCCATCTTCTTGAGCCGATTGCCGCATAGCGGCAGATTACACCAGCAGAATACCTAACAAATTCTTGTGCATTTCAACCTTCCACCGTTAAAACGGGCTAAAATATTCCGTTACTGTGATGTTTTAATAAAAAAGATAAAAAAAAAACAGAAGAAAAGAAACGCGAATATTAAACACAATCGAGTCGACGACACACGCAGGTAAAGACGCGTAACTTACCGGCAGCGCGATGATAATGAAGATGCTGATGCGAAGACAGGTAACGTTACCTGTACTGTATGCTGCAGCGACTGGCACACCTGTACGTGTGGTGGGTGAGTCGTGCGTGTGGATGCTGAGACTGTGAGGCGACGGCGTCGTTAGTGTAGTAGACAGAGAGATGCTGTGTGCATATTGCGTGCTGCGACGCCGTACAGCACAACGTCCGTCGCTGTGTTCGACTAATGCCAGCGATTGCGTCTGCGGTGACAACAAGTGAGAGAAAATCCGCAAATGTGACACGGTCCGCAATTTTTTCTCATGCATTGCATACAGTGTAAACTATACTACAGCTGAAATAATTGTTTCTGTCTTAGTCAGTTTGGCTATCGCTGTCAACTTTCTGCTTGCGGTACTGGTAGTTACTTTGATGGAAGTTAAGGAGAGTATAACTAATTGTTATAAACGCAAAATACTTGCATGCGATTGGTCGAAATCACGTCACCTAACGTTTACAAATACGCAATATTCACCAACCGCTCAACCAACCGGTCAAAAATCACTTTCATATTGATCTCAAAGCAATATTAAAGTGATTTTTGACTTGTCACAACTCATTAATATTCAAGACGTCTATGAGACTATGACTACGCCGACAATACACGGCTGGCTGACTGTATTGTGACTAAACTGTACGTCGATGTGTCGTGTGTGCATATATTGTGGCTAACCGTACGTCGTACGTTACCAGCAGAGGGCAGACGACCATGTGGTTTGTTTACTTTATTCGAAGGGACCGTAACGGTAAAATACACAAATTTTGCGTCGAGGTATAACAAAACAAATAGCAACTGGAATTTTTTACTTTCAGATCGTAAAATATTGCCCTCGGTCTTTGACCTCGAGCAATATTTTACAAACTTCGGGAAAAAATTACAATAATGATCATGACGCCAGTCACTATTTGTATATTATATTACGATGTACTTAAACGTAGTTATATATTAGTACTAGGTAAGTGGTTGGTTGATGGCCATAACCGGACAATGCTAATGACTCGCGCGCTACCTTTTCTTTTTATTTACGATTGATTTGCATGGCCAGATCTTTCTTAGCCTGCTTAGGTTGCCCAGTCTCGTGGAACTTTTTTCGCGCTTTCAAATAGTGCTGCAAGACGAGTGTGTTCGAGAAGATGCAAATTTTTTTTTAGAAAATTTGCGAAAATATTTCACTATACCACGGTCTTGGAGAGTTCGCATTTTCTATTCGCAGTTACATTAATTGCAGCGGCGTTGCTGTGGACCGCAGTCCTCGAGCAGACGAATCCGACGTCCGCACACCTGTGACTGTCAGCAGTGTATCGCTGTCAGAGCCCCGCCCATGTCGTCAGGTGCGCGTTCCCATCACGTTCAGTCTCTCTCCGTCGGCATCTCGCCTAGCTGCAGAGTGACATCATTACGTCACATGACGATTCCGGTGACGTCACAGCAGCAGCAGCAGCGGCGAACCAGTGTATACTCAGACTCAGTGTGCATAATTCGTGCCTCCTCACTGCTACGAATTTATTTCTCTTTTTTCTCCATCTCTCTCTTCCATCTTTTACATAATGATGAGGCTGCTTCTGCTAGACGTCTCCAGTTGGCTTTGGTCATCGCTTCTTCAAAATGTACACGGTATTTCTTTGGTCACTGTTCTATACATAGCAATTACAAGGCTCTCAGTAACGTGACTGCATGCATTCTGGTTCCACGTTTCCACACCCGTGTTTTCTGCCACTGTGTTTCCATTCCTACGTTTTCAATCGCCCCCAGGAACAAAGCCGAAGAAACATATAGAAGATGCGAAGGAAGACAGAGACGTAACGACCGGTTTGGCCTCGCGATTGAATGTCGGCAACTCACTACGAGTAGACCGATGTTTTTAACGTCAGGAAACAACTGAAAAATACTGGCCTTGGACAGAACTAGGTATAAGCAGAGACATTCTGCCAGCAAACCGTTCACCCGAACACTGTCAGATATCGTGGCCGCCTCTGGCGACTATTTATCGCCGTATTTAGGGCTGCAGCAGCTTCCGCATTTACTGAGATCTTGCCAAGTATTTTGCATTCCGAGTATTATTTTACAGTTTATGTTTGTTTAAAACAACCGGCAATATTTTTGAAACGGAACAAGGTTGAACCAACATTGCTCTCGATTGCGCTATCAAACTCAACGACCTTGAATGATAGGCAATTCAGCACTTTGTTTCAAAACTGTTTCAAAACATATGTGCATTTTGAAGGCCATCACGATATTACTAAAGCGCAAAAAATCCGTGCTTTCAGTTGCAGCCGGCAAGAACGTTAAGGACGGGGGCGGCAATAAATTTTTTATTACTTATTTTTTTATCATAACGTGTCATGTAATATTACCCAAAAACTCATAAAAACAAACTGACATATTGAATAGTACTCACAAGAACTTAAGCAAGGATACTGCAACATATCACGCTAGATGCAACAATATTTATAGTAAAATTCTGAAAGCATACGAAAAACTGCACTGATATTTTTGAAGGTCCGATAAAATTTTTCGGAACGCAGGTTTTTTTTCTAGAGACGGACGGCAACCGGAAACACGTAGGAATTTTTTAAGCCAGTCATGATGTCAGCAGAAATGCAGTCCAGGGAGTCTCGTTTCTGACGATATGCAATTTATTCAAATAATGTGCGACATTTTGGGGGAAAAGGCGTCAAACGACAGCAATTTTCAATTCGTTCAGCTAAGCTTCATCTCCATGGAACGTTCGGAGATACGGCGACATGATAGTACAACGATATGTAGTCTGTCGTGGGGTTTTTACCGACTCCAAAGTAGATGACCTTGAATGACCTTGAATAACCGTTTTACGTTTAGTTTTGCTTTTGCACCGAAATCTCCGGAACTTTAAAGTTTGGTCTGGCGGCTTTCGGAATCACCTTCATGACGAAGAATTGATGAAGACTAAAAAATCCAATCGAAGTAAACGGCGAATGCCAGCGAACTGCATCGCACATTGTTCTGGCGACAGCCGGGTTTTCTTGTGATAGGCTTACCGTTGGTCTATAGCGACCGAGAGTTAGCGGCTTCTAAGTAGCCTAGTGTCGCTTGTACTCGGGGTGACCTGCGATGGTAAATGCTGACCTGATATGGCAACCGCAAACAAGTGGACAAGACGACAGCGGCGAGGTGAGGAGCTGGCTGTATCAAATGTAGCATGTAAGCTTACTGATCCTAAGCTTTGCGTAGGTTGCAAAAAAATACGCTCACAAAAGTCTAGCACATTAGATATATTTCTTTATTCGCAAAACGCGGAATAAAAACAGCAACAAACACAAACAACAAGAAAAAACTGATGGACATTGCTTAGCGACTAATTCGTATTAGTGGAGTGTTATTAGGCCTATACGACAGCCGTAAGCCTAATCAGCGGTCGCTCAGCGCTGTTATAATTATATTCATCAAATAAACTAAACGAAAGCCGGGTAATTCTCATGATGACGGTGTCATGATGAAAGCACCCTGTGCAAACACTGTTGTGTATAGCTGCTACTACTCATATTACTATTTTACTGCCGGCCATCCAGAATGAAAAGAAAGAACCACAGCATCGCAGCTAAGACGGCGGGCACACAAGCCGGATGTAAGACGGATGTGTGGAGAATATAGCCACGGTCGATAATGTCAATGCCATGTACCAGTAGGGCACGCTGCCGACGGCGCTGAGACAGACAAACAGGCGACGTACGGTACGACATCACCTAACGAACATCGTTCCATCATTAAGTCACAGCAACGTTCGCCCATTTACGACTGACTTCACGAGGCGACGACATTTGCCGTTTGATTCGTGGCGACTGTGTGCAGTGTACGTATCATTCTGCAGCCTCCGACGATCTGTCAAACCCCTCCAAGACTGCAGCGCTAGACGTAAAGAATCAAGGGCCGTGACGAAATTTTGTAATAACAAATAAAAGAAAGTCAAAGATGAAAGAAAGAGAGATGGAAGTAAAATGTTTATTGCAAAAGTTCCATATTGTGTTCATTTATGAAAGTGACAGACCGTCGTAACAGACCACCATCCTTCTGCCTTCGTTAGGTTTTTCTTTTTTTCTACGTGTACTTCGTGCCACCCAACTTTGGCAAAAGTTTTTCGGAAAGTTAGTGCAAAATGAAGGCTCTGTTATTTCCTTCCTATATGGCCTAAAAACAGAAATTCGGCAAATTTTGCCACTTGACGACGATTAGGCCTAACTCCCAAGTGGACAAGACACGGCCAATCGAAAAAGAACTTCGAAATCTACAGAGAGTCAGAGATACTCGGGTAGGTGGCTTGTACTCTTATGCACATTGATCCACTGACAAATTAGTTATAATTGACCGCAGTTTTGAACCACTTTCTACTTACATCTTTCAATTTTTGAATATGAAACGCACATCAGCGTTTTATATTCAAAAATTCAAACGTGTAAGAAAACGTTAACCCGAAATAGGTGCTTTGTCCAGCTTCTAAGCAAACTGTTTGTTTGGAAACTGGACAAGGCACCTAGAATCCGATATCTCCCGCCCCAGACAGTTGTAGTTTCTCGTCAGCGGGTGTGGTGTCTCAGAAGCAAGGCCGGTGCTGTATTGACGTAGATAGGTGTGACTGTGGCATCAGCAGCAGCAGCAGCATCTACGGCTTTTTTGATGTTGCCGTTAAGATATTGACCAGCATCAATATCCAGACTATGGGTGTGCCGTATAACTTCGGCCCAGAAGTAGGCTACATGTACCACCCTTGACCGAGGAGGCAGAAACTTGTATGTGTCTTTTAAGTACTTCGCCGATAAATAATCATTGTATAATACTCGTAAATACTAGAGAGCCACCTCTTGACAACGCCTGTCATAGACCTAGCCGATCACATCGTTGTTAGACCAAGTCAGTCATGTACACCTGACCTAACAACGATCCACACGTAAGGCCCACATGCCGTTTGCCGCAACGTTTAACGATTTGCGTAGCTTTTATTCCCTCCTTCTGCAGGATTATTTGTTTATCAAATGGGCTGTCCACAAAATAACTTCAAGTTATAAACATATTTTTATCATGTTAATATTTTTAAGAGACAAAGCTTAAACTTTCGCGGCAACCAGGCTCGAGGATGTGCATAGACGAGTACTACGCAAGCACACCAGGTGGTAGCTGTCGTATAGAAGCCACAGTCTTAATTAGAAGGCGCTCGTGTACACAGACAGACAGACACACACACACACAACGACGGACAGATCGACCAATCTCATAAACTCCTCCAATTCACTTCGTTCCATTGGCGGAGATAATTACAGCTCGCTTTAATACAGCGTCGACGACAGCATCATTAACTCCGCCGAGGGAAAGAGGTTATGCGTGTTTTTTAATCTCCGTTTGTGCTTTCCCAGTAGTTATTTCTAGTTCTGTGTATGTACTTATGTATGTGCACGTCTCCCGCGACCGATATATTCTTGTCTTATTCAGAAAATACAGACATTTCTAGAAGATAAAACTATTATCAGTAAATTTATCACACCTAACACCAAACGTTGCAGCCGATGTAATTATAAGCGCTTACATATTAAACGATCGTTTAATACGAGAATTAAAATTTCTAGGATCTTACTTACGTTAATGAAAACTTTCGACGACGCAAAATAGTCATATCCAGCAGTTCGTCAACAGACTGGCAAACGCGTTGACTTTTAAAAGCCGAACAGAACAATAGAAACATGCGCGAAAAAAGACCAACATATGCTGATGGTGAAATTTGGAAACATTAACGATCTGGCATAAAATAACGCGTCGTTTCGGGCGTAGGCAGCGGCGACGCCAGTTAAAGGATGGGGCAGACAGCTGCAATTTTCCAACCAAAAGGCAGCAAATTTCAGAGTAGATAGCCCTTGAGAGCTCAAGATTTCAATTTTGCCCATAAATTCTGCCAAATGGGAAAATTTTCAACGCCAAATTTTGTATTTTTGGACACAAATTTTGCGCAATAAGAAAATTTCCCGAAAGGCAAAAATCTGGAGGGGATAGTTGCTCGCTACCCTTACCCCATGACGACGCCACGGGGTGTCATGTGCATCAACTCAAAGAACACTGCATGAATCAACAGAATTTTCAAAGCACCGAATGCTTCAAGCTGCACAATAATTAGCAGAAACATGTCGTTGTAACCGGCAGTGCCTCACAGCTCAATTCACGCGGGCATCCGCACGCGTCGCCCAACAAACAGCTCAGCCGGCATACACAGGTAGGCGTAAATCTAATCATTATGTCGGTAATCGTATAGGCTTACGCCGTCATTCGAGCTAATAAATTTAGCAATAAATATAAACGAATACAATGCTCTCATAATTTTGTTAGCCTACACACTGCAGAACAAGCTGGAATAAAATCTGATACTTCGCTTCAAATCGCTTGCAAAACTAAAATACAACATATACGCAGAAGAGCAGAAAATTTCACCCCTTCGAAAAAAGGAAGCACCTAGTGTTCGTGAGTTTTAGGAGGCGGCACTGGGATCTATAATGGGTTGCTAAAAGAGCCCAGTACAATAAAAGTGAAGTAGAAGCCTGGCATATCAAACTCAGAGTGTCAAGACCCTGACATGCCAGGACTCTACGGTAAAGTTTAAGCTTGGATAGGCAATTGGTTAGCCTAGCCATTAGAACGACATACCGGTAAGTTTACGCTGTGTAGTAAAGTCAAGAATATTAGCAGCAATTAATACATGCAACATAACTGAACGTTAGTTTCCCAACTGAAACAAAGACAGGTAATTTGAGCAAAGCTCATGAGACGCGCGACAGCCTTAGTAGTTCCTATTCGCAGGTTGTCTTGATCTATCTATATCCATTTCGAGGCAATTCACTCTTGAAATCTACGCCGCAGCCACAAATCGCAAAAAAACACCAAAAACCCCTATTTTAGAAGTTCAAGGTCATCCAAGATCATCGACGTTTACATTAATAAAAAGGTTGTCACTATTGCTTGTTATGATAAGCAGCATGTTTCTGCCTATCTGCAATCGTTTTCACGCTACACGAGCCAATGGGGGTAAAATAACCACTTATAGGGAGGTAGCCGCCTTCGACGCCCGCCTACACCGGCCTCCTTGAACCTAGGGGGTCGGGACTTAAACTGCTAAAATCTACGTTGAATGCTAAAAATTTCATATGCAGGTTGTCTTGGTCTATCTTCAACCATTTTGTCGCAATTTTCTGTTACGCTGCAGCCAAAAAAACGAAAAAAATCACCAAAACCACCTTTTTGGAGGGTTCAAGGTCGTTCAAAATCATCGATATTGACAAATCTAAAAATCCCGTCACCAGTGCTTGTTATGATATGCAGCATGTACGTGCCTGTCTGCAACCGTTTTCACACTATACGAGCCAATAATGGCAAAATAACGTCTTTTTTAGGGGGTACCCCTATTTGATGCCCTCGTTCGAGGGGAACCCCCACACCCAGGAACACAAAATTTTGTCACGAAAAACTAGAGACCTAGGGGCAGCCAATGGTAAAGATTCTGTGATTTTAGCTTGCACCGTTTTGATACAGTGCCATGGTGTGATGGACAAACGGACGCCTAGACGATAGCTAAAACGCGTGAAGCATTCTGCTGTGGCGCATAAAAACAGATCCAAATACATTACAGTCAGTAAAAAAGCACATTCTAAAAGCTCCAAGATATCAAGCCTGCCTTGACGCCACACATTTATTATGCCCAGCAGCATTGTGGGCTGAAAAAGGAAACTAAACTGGAAGTTGCAATTTTTCTGACAGAATTCCAACGGAGAGCAGCACATTTCTGAGAGTTCCAGAGTGGAGATCATGGGTGCTGAAAATTTCCATCTTGCCCTTAAAATTCCCAAAAATGGGAGTTTTCCGCCCCAAATTTAGCATTTTTTGATTAATCGGATATTATTCTGCCAGTGCCTTATAACAAGTCAACAGTCAACAAAAACGACCTATGCTGATAAATACCGCGTGAGAATGTGGAGCCATGTTTGCTCAGCTTTTCATACAGTCAAACTACAATTAGATGTGTGACTATAGTCAGCATCATATAAATAAGCTGATATCAAGAAAAACAAACAAACATAATAATTCAAACAAAGATAATACAAAAACAGAATTCTTATTAGTTCGAGTATCTTTTATGTTGGTGTCAAAATTTTAAAAAATGTTGAAAGATCACTGGTATAAAATGAGTACTACGTACAAATGATAATGAAACTGTAATAATGAAACTGTAATAAGTAAGTAAACAGTGAATAAACATCATTACCGGTACATCATAAGCAGCACCCAAAAATCTGGAGTTTGTCTGCTAGAAAAATCTATTATGGAATTTAAATTAATATAATATCACCAATGCTGATCAATGGGACACTTCCTAATGTCATTTTAAAGATTGAGTAGAATAACAGAATGTTCTGGGATAATAAACCACATAAAAGTCACAGACAATACTTGCATGATAAAAATACAAACCAGAAATTGTGCTATCAGTATAAGCACAATCTAAACTATTAATTCCGCTCATCACATCACACACGGATGCTGATATCAGTCATATCACAACTGTGAAAACAGATATCTTGTGGAACTTCAAGCTGCTGCTACTGTGAACTTGGCTTGGAGAAAGTTTGAGCCGACATTAACGCGCTGATTCGGCTGCTGTCCGCCAGCGAAGACGATCATGTCTCCTACGCACATCAAACACACACTGCTGGTACATTCGCAGGCTGGTACATTAGCAGCTGACACAGAATAACAAGTAATTTGAGCTAATGCTCACGAGACGCACGAAAGCCTATAGCAGTTCCAACTCAGTAGTTCAACTGAAAATTGGGGTGTTCATGCTAAGATGATATAAAAATACCAAATTCTCTATCTGGATCGCATAACAATAGTTCTGTGGCGCCACCTTGTGAATGATATAGACTTTTGTCGCAGCCTGAAATCACCAAAAAATCCATAAAACCCCCTATTTTGGCGTTCAAGGTCATTCAAAGTCATTAAATTCGGCGCCAATCGAGAGCAAGTGTACGACTTCCTAATAGTGAGTAACCTAAGCCCTATCTCGCACTGTTACTGAGATACAGCGACTTATTGGCTAAAAATCGCAAATTTTGCCCACCCCCCACTCATTTAACGCCCTCGTTCGGGGTGACCCCCTTCGAATTCATGGAAAAGCTTTACGGTTCCTGAAACTAGAGTCTTCCAGGCAGCCGACGGTGAAGATTTGGTGATCCTATCTTGCACCGCTTTTGACTGATCCACCCGTGTGACAAACAGACAGACGAACAGACAGACAGATGGACAGAATTGCGATGGCTAAGACGCGCTGAAAGCAGTAGCTGCTTTCATGCGTAAAAATAAAAAAAATACTTTACAGAATTAAAGCCAATTTTCAGCTTTAAAAATATACATGTAAAGATGTAGGGGCCTATTGTTCAATGCAGACGTTAGAATATGTAACACAGTAAAATATTATCCCAAGGCCTTGGGCAAAATGTTAACACTCTAACTGAGGAACACCTATTTTCCATGGCTGTTGTTCCTGTAAGGAACGTTAGATTATAAGCCAAGTGTATAAACAACCATGACAGTATGCACCACGTAGCATGGGGCAAAACTATGTACACCGTGGGACATAAAAAACGTGCCACATTACTTTTGTCCATATCTTCGCCAATTATTGACAGATTTTCAAAATTGTTTCACTGGCACACTCTGCAGACAATTTGCAATAATGTGATTATTATATATCCAACCACACGGTAAATGCGTTATACCCACACAGTCTAGTGTCAACACAGTCTAGTGTCATACGAATCATTCATCGCAATGTTGGTCTGAAGTGTTTTTTTTTCAATTTTACCAAAATGTTTGTTTGTTATTATTGTTATGTATGCATATTTCACTGATATTTCACAAGGTAGTGTAGAAATGCATTTATGGTGTGGTGGGATGCATAATAATTATATTATCTGCAGAGTGTGCCAGCGAAAGAATTTTGAAAATCGGTCAATAATTAGCGAAGATATGGCCAAAAATAAAGTGGCACGTTTTTTGGCCCATCCTGTACAAATGAATGACAGAACTAAAATATGCACACACAAACAACATAACAGATGCTAAGAGAAGAATCTTGCAACAATGAATCGATGCCAAACATTCAATCACAGTGGGTAGCCATTTTCACTCCAGTCTAAGAGCATTTAGGCCCCTAGCCCAGTCAGCCTAGTGTTCATGCTAGTGCAGAGCAAGCACCGTTCATTGTTGGAGTTAAGAAAAGTGTTATGCAGCATCAATGCAAATATATCAGAAAAAAAGCTAACTGTATTACATAAGGTAAGAATATAATATACTGTAAATGTACACTTGCACACGCTTGTATATGTAGAAGTTTTTTTTGTTTATAAAACTAAGTAAAGCAGTTCACATTGTAGCATAATAGGCTGCAATGACTACAACAACATACAAGGATCGTTCGATAAATAAAACTACAAAACAGCGTCATTTTTTTAGATTTGGAAAACTAAATCTGAAACATACGTTTTGTAGGGAATTTTATTCTGAATGCAGAAATTTTTTCAATGATGATGTCATTATTGTGACGTCATCTGTTCAGAGAACACAGCCTACACGCGTATTATTTTCCCCAGCAGTACTCTATCATAACTCGCAAGTAACAAACAACATGGAAACCAAAAAATGAATATACTTTTGAATGCTTGATGCAAAGAACGATGCCGGCTGCTGTCCATGCCACTAAAAAAAGACTGATTGCACCTCATTATTTGATACAAATTTCTGCCCACCTAGCATTTCCTTACAGTAAACCTGAACTGTTTGCTTTGCAAACATATATTGGATGCATCTCACAATGAATCTAATTGGCAGAAAAATTTTTTACCCACAAAATATACAATAACGGCGCGCTGTTCATTACAGGAGAATTTCAGCACCAACGACGCCGTATTTAATGTTTATAAATGACGTCACACTGACGTCATCGTCATAACAGTCACAGCTGCTACTCAAAATTAAATTCCCTACAAAATGTATATTTCACATTTTTCATATTTGGAAAACTAACAGAATGATGCTGTTTTGTAACTTATTTATTGAACGACTCTCGTACATACGTCCCACTATGCCTTAAACAAATCAGTGAGATGGAGACCTTAAAGCAGCAGTGTCATGTGTTAAAAAAGTTGGGGCAAGATGTTGTGATTTTCTGATAGGCAGCGACAAATTTCTGACAGAGGAGATATGGGTACTGATGCTCAAAATTGCAATTTTTGCCTCTAAATAGTCAAAATGGAACATTTCCAGCCCCAAGTTCCAAACAAGCTAAAATTTGGGGAGCGAGTTGACGGTCTGCCACAATGCTTCTGCTAAGATGTACCGGACTCGACGGAGAATCGTGCAGCATCGTCCAACCAAACAGCCATCTGTGCTGACACGATGGTGAAGTTCAACTGCTGCGGAGAGTCAAGTGATAAAGTCACACGTTGGAAGCCGACCAGAGTCCATCGTGGAACCGCGACTGAGCATTTCAACCACGACATATAAACCTGCACCACCTGCAAAAACATGGCGAAATTGTTTACATATGATTCACGGAAATGTAAATGCTTACAGCAAAAGTGAGTGAGTGAGTAAGATTTAACGTCCCACCCGACACAGTATAGGTCACTTCGGGGATGGCCTTTCCTGGCTAAATGCACATATATACAGACAATAATAAAACAGTAAGTTTAACCTTTACAG
>Ga0209367_1002677_pt1 | contig 23726 bp, 8 predicted proteins | sample WorMetLIZISLAND2_FD_187412 | JGI IMG/M metagenome (GOLD analysis project Ga0209367, IMG submission 187412) | Marine gutless worms symbiont microbial communities from Max Planck institute for Marine Microbiology, Germany - Olavius geniculatus... ... | reverse complement strand
AAAAAAAAGTGTAGTAAATTTCGAACACGGAGGGGTGTATATTTCACCTATATGGGGAGCAAAAACCCCTGGGCGGATTGAGCCCAAATTTTGTTTGGTGGTAGGCGTCCATGACGTAATCACGCCATTAAAATTTGGTGACGATCGGTTCAGGGGTTTTTGGTTGGCTGAGGGTCAAAGTTTGCATTTTCCCATATACTTTGAAGGTCGTCCTTACAACACTCACACTACCGTGTGAGTGTGATAGGAAGTCGTACACTGGCTCTCGATTGGCGCCAAATTCAATGACCTTGAATGACCTTGAACGTCAAAATTGGTGGTTTTATGGATTTTTTTGGCGATTTCAGGCTGCAACACAAGTCTTTATCATTCACAAGGTGGCGCCATGCTACTATTGTTATGCGATCCAGATAGAGGATTTGGTATTTATATATTAACTTAGCGTGAACACCGCAATTTTCAGCTAAACTACTGAACCGGAACTGCTGTAGGCTTTCACGCGTCTCGTGAGCATTAGCTCAAATTTCTTGTATCATGCACTTGTTGTTATGTTTAAAAAGTTGTAAAGGTTTAAAGGGTGTAGCTTTTCGTGGGAAACCCATCTCAGAGCTACAGAGCGTCACCTGCCGTGCGGGATTGCATAATGTTACCTGCCACCTGACACAGATGAACGCGCCACACCTCAGCCCCAGTCAGACAGGTTGAAACTTTGATTTATCTACACCGGTGGTGATCAGTGGCAAGTAGCTTGATGTGGCATTTGGTTTGGTGTTCAGCTTTCAAGCTTTGGATTTGTCTTTGTCTTTGGATTTGGAGACATCATTAATTTGATTAATTTTTAGCTGACTATATTAAAGATTACGCATTGTGTGTCTGTCTGCCTGTTTCTGTTGTATGAAAAGCATGTATTGTGGCTAAACTGTACATCTTACTGGAAAACTACTCTCCGGTACAAAGTCTGAAGAAGCAAAAATAAATGGCAAATAGCAAATAGCAAAAAGGCAAATATTTATGAGTTCTACAGCTACTCTCTGGTACCAAGTCGGACACCCCTACACTTCTCTATTCCCAAAACAGGGGTACTAACTGCGCCCGGATTGTTTACTAGTAATATTTTGAGGGCGTGGCCGGAAGTGTAAGCTCACAGTTTATGTATGTAAGTGTGAAATAACGTTCACATTTGCAGTCCTTCAGATGCAAGCAGTACGGTCTACTCTTCCTAGCGATAGCTGGGCCTTATGTTAACTTTGCTGTCGGAGAGCGTGCATACAGGGTGGTCCAAAAAAATGGCACAAAGTTTATGGCACCATAATTTTGCAACCGTACATCACAGAGTCATGCGGTTTTCAGGAAAATGTTCTAACAGAAATTCTTTACATGACTAAAGTCAGTGTTTAAATACAGCAGTTAAATATTTTTTTGTTTTGTTGCTGGCAAGTTAACTATTGAAAAACAGAATTACCTTCAATGTACCTTGGTCCATAAAAAATTGCCACTATTATTTTTCCATGAAACATTGGCCATTTCAATAATTTTTGGCATGCGACATTAAGAAAAAACTTGATGCCAAAGTCTGTAGTTTTGTTCACCTTACCTTAACGTTGTCGCTACACTACCGTGTGAAATGCAGAAGTCGCTGTTTGGCCATTGACAACAATGAATTCCTATCGGGTAGCGTAGAATTTTAAAATAAAGACGAAGCAACAAATTTTCAATGATTTTGTGGTCTCAGTAATTTTCTGAGCTGACACATGCACTGCCCAGTACGAATTCATTGTTGTCAATGGTCAAAATGTGACTTCTGCATTTCACAAGGTAGTGTAGCGACAACCTTAGGGCAAGGTGGCCAAAACTGCGGACATTTACATCAAGTTTCCTTTTAATGTCGCATTCCAAAAATTATTAAAATTGGCCAATGTTTCACGGAGCTATTTATAAAATAAAAGTGGCACGTTTTTTATGGACCGCGGTGTCAAGGGTAATACTGTTTTGCATCGTTCAATTGCCAGCGGCAGTAACAAAGAATATTTAACTGCTGTATTCAAATACTGACTTAAGTCATGTAAAGAATTTCTTTCGGAACATTTTGCTGCAAACCACATGACTCTATAATGTACGGTTGCAAAATTATGGCGTCATTAACTTTGTGCCGTTTTTTGGACCACCCTGTACTAACTAACTGTGACGGCAGCAATAAGCATACTCGTTGGTTGGTGGCGTGGCGTAGCAGCAACGCGTTTTATTCGATCATCAAAGTTACTCAACACCGGGCCCAGTTAGTACTTGGATGGCTGCCTGTCTGCAGGCAGGTAAGCCATCTCGGTATGTAACCAAGTTAACTCAGCCTTTTATCCCTCCGGTGTAGGTAAATCGAGTACCGGCCTATCTGGCTGGTGTTAAAGCGGGACACGTTTAGCTGTGTCGGCTCTAGGTGATTTCATATGGCACGTGACGCTCCGTAGCTTTGTGATGGGTTCTCTGTTAAGAGCCGTACAGTACCTTTAACTCTTTTAACCTTTGTGTATTTGTGGTGGTGTTGCTGTCAGGTGGCTGTGGCGAGTCAATGTCCCGGTGCTGTGGTGAGTACTACGAGCATTGCAATGAGAAGCGAACGGCTCAGTATTGATCTACAGTCACAACGCTATCAGACAGACGCCGCGCTTGTCGAACAGGGCCTCGGGTAGGTAACTTTGCTGTCTTAAAATATGTCATCTTTTCTAATAGTGTATTGTCGTACATGGCAGATGTGCAAAAAGTGATGGAAACAACTGCAGAACTCCAAGAACAAATACTGACGAAACGTGCGAAATCTGCTGATAAAAACAATATGGAGCTTATCTGTCTTCTGCGTCATCTTCAGTGCTTTTATGCGGTTAAAAGGCATGTGGTTTGTGCAGATCTTTCCGCAGTAATCCACAGAGGTTTTCCCGTGAGATTGGCTTAACTTGGAGTAACGGTAGATTAGTTTTGGTAAACAGAGATCAAATGTAGAGTTGCTATTGCTGTTACAAGATGGCTTCAGTTACAATTTGGTACAAAATATATATGTTCATGTTCTGTTTTGTCATCAGAATTGTAGTGTAAAGGTTAGGTAGTTTGACTTGTGATTCCATGGTCGTTGGTTTGACTGACAGTCTGTACCTTAAAAGCCTTCTTTGCCATCTGATCTGGAAATGGATAGAGAGCAGCGAGTGAGCGCTATAGTTGGGAAAGAAAGAATTTCAGTTAATCAAAATTCATTGATGGAGATATGCACTTTCACGACCACCTTCAAAGCAGTTATGTTTCTTTTAGTTAACGTTCGTTTTAGAATAAACTTTAAGCTGGCAGTTTTTTTAGCGAAAAACTTTTATTTTGTCACGTAGATCGTACGTCATTATGTGCCATGTGTTGTGTCGGCGCAGTGATCTGGAGAGTGTGATTGAAGAGATACGCAAGGACGTGGTCGGTCGTCGATGTCGGGTTAACATCACCGAGGTCGAAAAATTAGCCCTTGCTCTCAGTCAGCTCAGCCGATCGCTCGCCAGTCTCAAAGGTTTGATCTCTTAAACGCCATGTTGTGTTCTGTGTTGCACGTGATTGTGTGCTCAGTGGCATTTGGAAATTTGTGATAAAGGTCTCGTCATGCTGTAAACAAAAAACAATTCACAATTGCCATAATGGATCTTTTTCCGACTTCGGGGTTAACTAATGTCAAGCCACAGAAGCTTTTTTTACAGGCATTACCAATAACTGCTTGAATATCATTTTTATGGTAAAAGTGTTTTGCTAGAACGTTTTTCTTTTTTCTTGCTACAAATGCATATGGAATGGCATTCAGCAAATTTCGTCAGTGTTAATGCATTGTTTTGTCAGTGAATCAGATGATGAAATATCTTTTACTGGCTGTTTTGAGCAGTGGGGTCTTGGTTGCTTCTGTAATTTTTTTCTGCGGGTGCCTCTGGACATGACCCTTGCAGTGACAAAATCCTAATGACAGCAAAGCGTATTTTTGAAACGTTGAGTGATGAAATTAAGGCTTGCCTTAATGGCTTAGTTGCAGGTCATCAATCAAAAACCTACGCATTCTATCACTGTCTGCATGCATGTTTTGCTGTTGCTAACGTTGCAGTCAGCGTGACGTTTGCATACATATATTTTACAGTGTAGTGTAGCGACACACGAGAGATGTGGTGAAATCCTTTTTTATCAAATTTTCTTGAGAATGTGCTTGTAAAAAGAATTTTAATAATTGATCAGTATTTGTGAAGAATATGGACAAGAAATGGCGTTCACCTGTGAGATAACGAACGTGTTTTTGAGTCCGAATCAGGAAAAGTCGTGACTTACGCCGGGCTCGGTGATGGTTTAGAGATACACGTAGTTGAAAAATTTAACACTACCTTAGATACAAAAAAACGTCAGGAAAATTTTGTAGAAAACGTCAAAACGCGTTTTTATGGGAATATTTTTAAAAACCCTATAAGCGTTGATTACAACAGTGTGAACACTACAGCTCAGCAGTCTCTGTAAATGTCCATGAAATGTCCATGGTTGTTTTAATTTTGTTTAAAAAATAACGATTAGTGTGTGGTTTGCAGGCAGTTTTTCTCCGCTGCAAGCCAGAATGAAGTCCGTGATGGCACATGAGATGGAAGTTGTCGTGAAAGAGGAAAAGTAAGTGCTTCTATGAGTTATTTTCTAGTTATTAGATTAGAACTGATGGATAGTATTTTGTCAATATTATTATTATTATTATTAATTTTGCACCTAATTTGTTGTAATGAGTGTTGCCCAATAGGACTATTCCGTTGTTTTTACGCGCGAGAGCTAGTATAGCGCGGCGTATTAGCTATGGTAACTCTGTCTGTCCGTCTGTCCGTCCGTCTGTGTTGGTGTCACGACCCGGTACCGTTTCAAGACCAGGCGAAATAAAGACTTCGGGTTTTCACCGCATGATAGCTTAGAGTCTCTTGTATTTTGTGACAAAATTTCACGCCGCTGGGTGTACTAGTCAGGCTTGTGCATGCCCCTATTTTTTCCCGTCGTTCGGGGGACCCCTTCACCCAGCTGTAATAATTCTGCTGCTGCTGCTGTTGCTGTTTGCTGTTTCACCACCGCCGCCATTTCGACTTTCAACATTTATGTAACCAGCCAAACAAATTTTCTACTGTTATTGCCAAAAATGAACTATGAGCCCATTCTGGATCACAGCTGATTATAAGTTGGCTGCTTTGCACAAAGAGACGGTTTAATTCAGCTGCAGATTTATATGAATAAATAAACTGTAATTTAGCTAAAGGGATAAAGTATCACAGGAGTCTTGAGTCAAACTGAACTAAAACTGTGGTCTTGCCGAAATTTACGAAGTCTTTTTTTACAGTCTAATATGCTGAAATGCCTTTTGACAATTTTACGTGATTATGAATAGGTAACGTGTGCAGAATTTAAAATTCCACGCCGTTGCTCAGAAAAAGACAAATAACATCAGGGAATTAGTTTTTTTCTGGCACGCCCTGTAGTTCACTCTTGGTAATGTAGCCTAATCTGGAATAAGAATGAAAAATTGGAACGATGTTAACTGAGTGTGAGAAATTAACTTTGTGCGACAGATTCATTAAGGAGGAGCCGACACGCATTGATGATGCTTTGCGACGCTCGAAGAAGCTGATGGGAACTTTGGTAACTCTGAAGAAGTAAGTATGATTAATAATCTTGTTCGGGCTTTGTTGCATTACTGCACTGAGAATTACTAAAGTTTGCTAATTATTAATTACATTTCCAACTACCTCCATAGCAATATAGTGCCACGTTTTTATGGCCCACGTTGTAGTAATATGTTAACAATGTAGCACAGGTCAAATTAAAGCAATCTGTCTTTTTATATTTGTATATTTATAGTCTAATCTTGAATAGGACTGCAGGGCGAAGTTAGCAATTGAGCATTGTGATGGGACTGGTATGGATAGGATTTGACGTCTTTCAAAAATACGCATTGTTGCGATCAAGTGACTGAAAATTTTCAGCACAGCTAATGCCAGTGGCGCCATTACAGTAAATCATTAAGGGGGTCTCAGTAATTTTTAGGGGAGGGGGTCTCAGTCTACGTAACGTACTGCTTTTGCAGCAGTAACACTGCTTCAAAGTACGATTTACAGAGAAAAAATTTGAATTATAAATTTTTGAGGGAGTGTTGCGTAAACCCCATCAGCCCCTTCCCCCCGAATGACGTCCCTGGCTAATACCTGTATAGGAAGATGTGTTAAATGCGTTGTCAGGTTAGCAGCAATACAGGACAAGCGACCAGTGAATCTACCGGTAGTGGTGGGCAATAAGCATGAAGTCAGTGCAGATGATCGGCGTTCATTGATGATGAGTATCTCTGCTCTGCTGCCGGACCACAACGCAAGGCTACATGCGCTACAGGTTCACGCAGTGGCTTCTATTCCCCCAAATCTAAAGTTGAAATGGGGCGCGAGTTCCCCCTCCCCCTTTCCCATTTTGAAGCTCACGTTCCTCCACTTTAGGGTTCAAGCCCCTCACTTTTTAGATCTCCTTGTTAAGGGTGTAGGTTGGGGGTTTGTTATGTGTGTTGATTGCCCAAAGAAACATAACGGGGGAGTTTTGTTAAAGGCGTAGATTGCCCAATAAAATGAGGGGGAGTTTTGGTCTACAGCCTTATCAAAACTTCCTTCCTTATTTTTCACTGGGCGTAAGCTGCGCCCAGTGTGGCTCGGTAGTCTAACGGTAACGTGTCGGACTTGTAATCCTGAAGTAACTCAGGGGCGCAGGTTCGACTCCGCACCAGGACACTGCCGGGTAACGACCTTAGGCAAGTTGTTCACACGCATGTGCCTCTGTCACCAAGCAGTATAATTTGGTAACACCGGCTTCACCGCTGGGACGTAAACAGGCACACCGTGCGATACATTGACCCCGTATCCGTGGTCTCACAGTGTATAAACTGGTGTCTGGCTGAGGACCTTAGGAAACGGAGATCATCGCCGCCCTATAGGCCGTAAGGCTGGGGAAGGACTTGACGTTTTTATAAAGATGCGCCCACTAGGTGTAGGGATATAAGCCACTAGACCGTCTGCCATTCTTCAAGTATTTTTAACTATACCGTGCTTCAGAAACGTGCAACCTTTATTTTTAAATAACTCTTTGAAACGTTGACCGATTTTAATAATTTCATGGCACGCAGCATTGACAAAAAACGTGACGTAACCGACTTTAGTTTTACCCACCGCACCTTAATACTGTTACTGCGGTACCTTGTGAAAATCGGAAGTTGTAGTTTAACCGTTTACAACTTAAATTCATACTGGGTAGCGCCTGCGTTGGCTCAGAAATGATTAACTGAATTGCATCAAACACGAGTGGCTGTTATTGTCTCTCAAAAAGTCGCACGTGTCACATCATATCATCTTTATTACAGCATGTGCTCAAAATGTCTGCATTGCAGTTGGCGAGTGAGGCACGGGAACGGAAGAAGAAGTTCTCTGGAAGCGTCGAGGTGCTGCGTTTTGAGCGTACGTTGGACTTGACGCGGCGTCAGCTGCGTAGGACAGACAACATCGCGCGCAACGACGCACGACTTCAGGCCAGCTTGACACGGATGTACCGCGACCAGGCAGAGAGTTGCAGCGTCAAGTCGGATAGCACTGAGAACGCAGCGAGTTCATCAGCGGCAGGCCTGGCTGTGCCATCAGACCGATCCCGCCAGAAAAACCAGTCAACGCAGAATGATTCCCTCTTATCCGTTGCCATGACGACGACCGCAACATCCGTCGGCACCACATCAGTTGTCATGACATCCGTTGCTAAGGTTACCACCGCCGCTTCCCTGACAACGACTGCGTCCGTCGTGACGACCGCTGGTGCCGGCAAGACAACGATAGCGTCTTTCACCGTGATGTCCACCATGGCATCTACATCTTTGGCTGTAAGCGAAGCAGCAAATACTACCAGCTGCGTAACTTTGCCAGCGAATTCTACTAACTCGGCTGCTGCATCTGTGGCTGAAGAGGATAAAACAAAATTTAACAGTAGCAGTATAAAGGCAACTCAGTCTTCGTCGTTTACCCCCGCAGTTGCTGTTGCATCTCTTACCACCTCAGCTGTTGGCAAATCTAGTGATCAGATCACACTCACAAGTGATAAATCCACGGATTCCGTTGCCCGATCGGCTGGTGACGTTGCGGTGAAATCCGTTGATTCCGTCACCCAGCGGTCAGCTGACTCTTCCGATGCAGCTGCAGTCGCAACATGTGAATCCGTTGATTCGTCTGCCGTATTGCCCGATGCTGGCGCCGTGAAATCCTCCGAGTCAACTACAGTTGCGGCAGGTAAATCGGCCGATGCTGTTGTCGGGCCAGTCGACGATAAAGTGAGGGCGATAGCTCCAGCACCAGCTTCAGTCAAGGCGTTACCAATCTCGGCACCAAACGTCAGGAATCTTGCCACCGCCAGCACCGCCACTCCACAGTCGCCTTCCCCGTCGCCGAAGGGTCACGTGACGTTCAGCGATCACGTGACCGAGATTCAGCCGAGTGCTGGGGGAGGAAACGGAGCTGCGAACGGCGGCGGTAAACCGCGGGGGCGCGTACCCCCCGCACCGCCCCCACGCAGAGCTATCAAGAACTTTCCACCGTCCAGTGCTTCGAGAGAACCCCACCAGCGCCCGAGCAGTGCCGTGGAACCCCTGGCGACTGTGGACGTACACACGGCCGTTAATGGCGTCAGCCGGGCACGTCCTTTGTCGATGGCCCCGCTGGCCACGGTCGACAGCGACTCAGACAGCTCTGTGGGCGTTGATACCGGGACAGTCAGGCGAAACACCGCAGCATCCGAGCCTGCCGAGAGGAGACGAGACACTAGTGTGGAACAGAGGAACGGTGGCAGAGGCCGCACTCCGCCTCCTGTCCCTACGCGCAAGACGAGCGCACTGAGTTCTGGGAAGAACAACGCCGAGTTGCTGACATCGCAAGACTCGCAGTACTCGAACCTGGACGACGTGCGACAGGAATGTGCCAGGCTTGAGCTGGCTTCCAGTCTGCAGCGTGATGCCACCAGAGCGAATGGAAAGAATGGCGGCGTCACAGCTGCCAAATGCGAAGAGACCGAAATCTATTGAAGCAGTCGCGTCGTGGCCGGATGGAAAAGGCAAGAGGGCAATTCCTCCTCTCCTTTAAATTTTTGTCTGTGGCAGAATTATCGGATGATCTTTTTGTCAGAAAATCGTCGTCCAGAAATGCCAAATTTGGAGTTAAAGGCCCCCATTTTGGAGAATTTTCAGGCAAAATCGAAATTTTCTGCACTTATACGACTCCCCTTCGAAAATTTGCAACTGTGTGTTGGAATTCTGTCGGAAAATTTTGCAACTTCTTGCCCTGCCTGCTTTTTTAACTAACGACGCTGCCGTACGAGCAACTAGCGGATGCTGTGATGACAGACTGATGTATAAGTACAGCATGATGATGACGATGTACATTCTATTATATAGTGCGCGATGTTTGGTATTGTGACGGTAATAATACGCGCACAAATCATTCGTCGTACTTTATAGGGTGTGTACACGATCCAGCAAACGTCCAGCATTACATGTGCTGGAAGCTTGCTGGACGTTTGCTGGATCGTGTAAACACCCCATTACATTTCGACTCTGTGATTCTGCTTCGTTATTTATCTTTCACCCTCAGTATGTTTTACCTTTCTGCTTACCGCATTTTACGGTTTTCGCTTCTTACGTGGCTAGCCGGACAGTCGGATTTCCATGATGCTTATTTGCCGAGTGATACTATTGGATACGTGTGCTTACATAACATTGCTGGGATGAATTGACTTGATATTGAAGCATTTGGTGATTTTATATTCTGTCGTATGTCGTGTCTAGTAGCTGTTGCATTTTTATGCGTTGTCTTATAATATAACTATTGTAGTGATGTTTGAAGTACTTAATTTTTCTGCCTTGTAGTCTGTAAATTTGTGGATTTGCTTCACTGCAACATCTTAGTTTAATATGTTTATGTATTTTTGTGCGAACTGGTGTTTAGTTTGAGTCTTTAATGCATTGGTTGATTTGTTCTACCTCCCACTTCGTTATCTCAGCTTTAGGCCTATGTCTACTTAATTCTGATAGCTCTGTTTGAAATATTAGGCCTACTGTTTTCGCTTTTTGTTTATGTTTTTATTCTGGAGTTACTCCGGTTAAGTTTGGTCCCTTGCTTTCCCCCAAGGGTACCATTTCGGTCGCACAACAAAACATTTGAGTGCTGCATCAGTAGAGATTGCAGGCTCTAAACTCTGTTACTCTTTTTTTCAGTAATTATCGTATTTAAGCCCAATATTAGCTGTATATTGATTGACTTAAGCTTCGTTTCTGTACTAGGCCTACGTGTTCTTGAATTTCTGTAGAAACAGTTTTGTTCAGTGTTCACTTTCTGCTGCATGCTGTTTCAGTTAGTGTCAGTGTATTTGCCGTTAAATGCAAAAAAATATTTACCAGTAAGAAGTCAGCCGGGACTACCTGTCAGTTGATGTGAGAGATAATGAATGATTGAGACAAATTAATAACGCATTTTGTTTTGTTTGGACTTTTTGATATATCATACACACGTTGTCACGTTTAAAATTCTGCGCACACTTTTGCCTACGAGAATCCGGCAGTTGCTGTTCTGCATCGGTTAGGCCTACACTGCTGTCGGTCGTCCATCCAGAGGTTTGCAATTCAGTACTCTGAATCAGTAAAGCTGCAGAGAAGCAACGACTGAAAACAGCTGTTAGCCTAAATTAACGATACGTCAGTCTTGGCGTCGCATAGTCAGCACCACTCAGCTGTTATTTAGATAGTCTACTGAGTAAATTTCAGCTAAGTCTACAATGTAATATTTTTTTATTACAACCGTATATACAAACCGCTAAGAAGATTATGTACAAGTAGGCATAGAATAGTACAAGCAGACAGGTGCTCGCTGCAGCGTCTGTAATGATGCTGATGATGCGTCACAATGCTGACGACGTCTATATGACGTCAAAGCCAATCGCAGTCCAAACTGATACATCCTTATTTTAAAGATATAAATGTAGAAAACATAAGTTTATACACTTGTTAACGGCAACATTTAAGGACTTGCACATCGAAAACACCACAAATTACAAAAGGTGATATTGTCTGCATCAAACTGACTGTGTGTGTCACCATTAATTAGGCCGTCCCCGAAATCCCTATCCTGGAACCAAAAATTACGACTCTATTTTGCAGTTATGACAGTTTAAAGAACTTTTAAATTTTCCCCGTAAGCGCCATTGTAATTTTTTTCGAATTTTTCGAATATATAATTCAAAAATTAAATTTTTATTTTGTAACATTAAAAGGCACTTTCATGCGCAGAACCGTGTCATTTGACGTATTAAGCGTAGAAATCGATCTAACGGACTCGCCTATAGGCGAGTTGAAGAACCACAATACCCTTGCGATATTTTTTGCATCCGTGGGGGAGTTTTCGGAAATGGGCCATCAAATTCTGCTAACTGAATTTTACCCCGGCAGTGTTACCATGGCAACAAAATTTAAGACAAAATGGGCTATACCTCGGCTTGTACAACAATTATCACCAAGATCCTTGCATCTGACGGAGGTGCGGGTTGAGGGTTTGGCAATTAGATGACGTCGGTCGAAGTCTACCACAGCCAACCTTGATTTCCAGGTATAACGAGCAGCAGCGTAGTAGGAGCAGCAGCAGTAGTAGACACATCAACGTTCTGTACCCGAACGGAGGTATATTGCTTTGCCTTAAAAAGGTAAAAAAAATAAAGATACGAATCCTGCTATAGCGCTTTTTACACGCGTCAGGCTCATTCCCCGACTTTTGGCAATGAAACAGCAAATATATATGTAAAAAAACTTACCAGTTTACAACTGCGTATAAGGACGATGTAATGATAGCCTATCAGTCCTCTAAAACAGCAAAAATCGTTTGGGTAACCTTAGATGGGGCTATGCATATGGCGTCCTTACAAGCTGACTTAGTTGGTAATCACTAACATAGTCTAAAGCCTTTTTCATTTGATGTTATTTGTCGTATTAGGCCTGGTCTAATAGCCAGTGTTGTTTGAAAATTATATTAAAACTAAAATGACTGCGGCATTTTAACTAGAAGCTCGATATTGCGTGCGTAGGCCTAGGCCTATTTATGAGCTCAAGTGTCAAACGAAAGTCTATCCGTTTCTAATGATAGCTGCTCGCATAACGAGATTGCGGAGTCATTAATTTAATAAGTTCAGCGCGGCCGGTGTCCCGTTACAGAATCGCCCCGCCCAGAAAAGTCTCCCTTCGGCCGACAATTTACCGGCAAAAATCCGCCCCGCCCGGCGGCCGCCCGGGCGGGACGGATTTTTGCCGGTAAATTGTCGGCCGAAGGGAGACTTTTCTAAGGGGGGCGATTTTATAATGGGAAGACTTGTTATGGGGCCGGCGGTATTTTAATAAGGGATGGGACATATCAAATCTATGATTATCGCTCTCCGGGCGGATTTTTCATGGGGGAGACATTTTAGTGTGACACAGGCGACTGCATGCTTGTCTCTGCAACTCTCCCCTGAGACGCAGTTAGCGACGTCGCTCAGCAATTGCCCGAGCTGAGCTCATGTATCCTTTACGTGAACATACACGAGGGAAATTATGCACATCTGTGCAGTCGAAATAATAGCGAATATCCGCCGAACACCGGCGAAGATGCTAAAGCTGATGATGTTGTTGATGATGATGATGATGATGATGCTGTTGCTATGGCAACGAGGTGAAGCCTGTTAGTGACGTAACGGAGCCGAACGGGGCCGCGTCGACGAAGAATAGGTGGCATCAAGGTGGCGATTTTAAACCCAATTCGCGCTTTTACAGACAACCAGACAGTGAAGACTCTGTAGCGCAGGTTTGATGAGTGCCCGGTGATTCACTCTAAAGACAGGCCGAGCAGCCAGGTTCTGCGAAGATGCTAAAGCTGCTGCTGATGATGTTGTTGTTGCTGCTGCTGCTGTTGCTATGGCAACGAGGTGAAGCCGGCCAGTGACGTAACGGAGCCGACAGCTCATTCGCCATTGCGACTATGCAATTTGTCACTTGCACAACTGCTAATCACAATGGCGCTCGTGCCGTCGGCATCTTCATTATCTGACGAGAGAGAGAGAGAGAGCAGTCCAGGTAGTCATTCTTGTGGCTTTGGCCTCGGCCTCTTGGCGGCTAGTGCTGTCACCGTCTCGTCAGTTCGGGTGTTCTACGGCTCTACTAGTCTAACCTGTTTCACAAAAGCAATCTAAATACGGTACTGTTATCATAATGCAAATGCAAGATATACGACACTTTATCGCACTTTTCTCTCGTAAATGCTGTAACTATTCGCTGTATTTTCAATCGAAAACTGCTTTACGACAGCCTTCGAGTTTTGTTTGGGAACACGATTCAAGGTTCACAATAACGGTTAGAAGCATTTCCACGATAGTCCAAAACGTAGGCTGTGCCGTTCAAGTTTTTTTTGTTCCAACTGCACTTTTTATAAATGTGTATTGTGCAATAAAAATAAACTGACGATTGACCTATTCCCAGCACACTTTAACTGCTTCGCTGCACTACGCCAAATATTTTAATTGCACATAAAAAATAAGCTATCCAGCACAAATGAACAACGTAAACTGAGTCTGAAGATGTCTCCAATGTCACTGTCTACCACACCGAACACAACTAGGCCTACACAATATAAAAAATGTCATCCAGCTTTGCAGATGGGGCATATCTTCCAAATATTATTTTTAGTTTTTAGATAAACCCTACTATATCTCGTATTTCTGTCATACGAGATAACGATCAACTTATGGACAATATTGAAATCTACTTGGCAACTTATGCACAGAATTTTACAATAATAGCATTAGTAACGTTGAGGTGTCTTTTTTAATAACCCCAGCAATTATTCTGCATTAAGCAGTATACCGACACTGAAAGAAACTCGCATCTGTGCTGAATATTTCTGTCGTAAGCTCATACGACAACTTTGGCCTAAGTTCTGAAAAGTCTGAAGACTATAGCGACCAAAAACATTAAAAATTGTTTTTTTTTCAACTACCACACATTCCACGCAGTCCACGCAGCAATATTCGCACAATTCTAGTCGTACTGGTGCAGAAAGTAGATTTTAACTTGTAATGACATCTTAAGGTCAAGGTCATTTAAGGTCAAGTTTTTAGGTTTATTGACAATAAAACACTTCATGCCGTTCATAATGTAGGTTTTTGTCTCTGAATGTTCCGAAAATTCTATGGCAACCAAAACTGCTAAAAATCGCCTGCTCCACTTACGTTTGACGTCCCCTTTCCTGCAGGGAACCACCGCGAATGTCCCGCGTAAGCCGCGTTCTTACTGCCTGGAAGCAGAATGTCTGGGCTGGATTTGTGCCTCATAAAAACTTCCGTGGCGACATTCGAAAGACGCACAGTTCGTGAATAGGCTGCAATAACGGCCACTCAGGGTTATTTAAAGTACTTAATTTAAATACCAATTTAAAACACGTACAACATACGACATAGTATTAGTAATCAATCGTACTCTTAGCCTTATCTCGCGACCGTTTTTTGAGAAAAAATATTTCACATAGGGTAATATTTAACAGGGCAGCTGGTTTTTGCTAAGTTTGTCTCAAGGTTACTGACCATGCATAACTCTCATCGTCCTCAAAGGTTTAGATTTTTTCGCGGTATAAGATGCAAAAAATGAAATCTCTTTTCCACCCATATAATACATTTCACTCTTCATCTTTCCTTTTTCCATATCCCTCCGCAGTCCAGCTAAAGACCTTAGGCTCCCGGTGCAGCGAATAAACCTAGTGCTGTTGGTGAATCAGAAGCTATTAGGCGCATTCATTCTGCTCCAGTGAGCCGTCTTTCAAGTCGATCAGACGTACACTGAGTTGTCGGCGTGTGGAAGAAAGGTTATGAGAATGATGAAGGAAGATAGCCCACTGCACGTTGACTGTCGGCCACGTATCCCAGCATGCTGCACTGCAGACTGGAAATGATCGCGTCGCTGCAAAGTTGGCGTGCGTGCGACGTGTTTGAAGTCTGCGCTTGCGCACTGCGATCTTTAGTCACGTGCCACTGTCACGTGACGTCATTCACGCCGTCATTATTGACAATTTTCGTCTCAGCACGAGCGCTCTCTGGAGTCAAAGATATGATCGCGTACTTTTCTGCACTCACTGCATTTTGGTCTCAAAATCAATGGATTCGCGAAGAAGCTATCTCGAAATTTAAGCACTCCTTTTTTCAGTTAAAATGGCTGGGCACATACTGCACAGTATATGTCCCAATATTATGCAGAATGTGTCTCAATAAAAAGTGGACCCCCTAAATAACTGCATCAACTTAAATTAGTGTTTAATATTTAGCGGTTGATTCGAAAATAGTACACAAAATTTGACAAGAAACTATAAACCACAAATAAAGAAAAACATCTTTAAATATCATTCTTTGCTGTTTTGACGTCATGGACACATTGCTGTTATGTACTCAATTTGTAATTGCTATTAATATGGTTTAATCAAAAAAGAAAAGACTGTAACAAAAGTGCTGCGTCAAAAAATGATAATGGAGCAAAAAAGTTCACCAACAAATCCGAAAAAATAATCTCTGTCACCTTTTAATAAGTTCCTGTCTAAAACTAGTCAAACCTGTAAGCGTCGATTGCAAACCCGGCAGTGGTAAAAAGCGTAAGACCCTGATTACTCACAACGTTGATTCAGCTGGATCGTGTAAACACCCTATTATTCACAAAACGGGAATTTCCAAAACGTCATTGATCATTACACAGGATCGTAAAAAAGGAATTTAAACTGCAATGCGATGCTGCTGTATTGTAAATGTCATATTTCCAATTTCCAATAGTGTATTTCAAATGCCAACAAAATTGATGTTACAGTATTGTGCGTTTTTTTGAAACCTATATTATGTGTCATTCTGCTGGACTTGATTTAGAGTTACTGAGCTAAAACATTAGACAAATGACAAGTTTTTGTTAAATTCGAACCATTTGTTTTGGGGTCTGCTTTTCATTGGGACACAGTGTAGACCTACTGAGTGTGTGTTATCTGCAACTGTGAAACGTCAAATGTTGTGTATTTCTTTTGAATCAAGTGCTAAATATTAGATGTCTATGCCTTAAATACCATTTATTCGTTTATTTATCTCAAAGAAGCTAGTCTGCAGCTCATCCGTATCCGTCTAACAACAACGACAAATAATACGACACTGAACAATAATTAATAAACAAAACAAAACGATCCTGAATTTATTCCCGCTCTGACAGCATTTTTGCAAGTAACGAATTAGATTTTTTTTCTTATTTAGAACTTGACCGAAATCCTACAGGCCTACTGTACGAATACTGTACTTTTATTTATCACGCTTGAGTCGTAAGCTGGTCTTTGTCTGGGGCTAGCAAAACACGAAAAACTGAAGACAAATTAGCTTCCGCCGACGTACATTTTAAAAGGATAATATTATACAAAATTTTAAGATGTAGATGAAAGCGCAGAGCAATTTTGCAAGAAAATAGGTGGGCAAAAACCTACCCACTCGAGCAAATCGCCCACCCAATCCAAGCATTTTCATTATTTTTCGTTATTTTGTGACCGGTGAAAGTAGGCCTAATCTGGCTACCTAGACTTTTGTAGATTAAAACTATACCGTCATCATCGTCATGAACCTGGTTGGTAACGTATACTGATCACCCAATACTCATCGGTAGCAGTGTAGAATTTCAAAAATTTTCTTGCACGAGCGACATTTCGGACCCCGCTTCAAGGGCAGGGAAAAAAGTCGGAAGGGAGAGAAAAAGAAAGGGAGAATGGAAGGAAGGGATAAGGGAAGTGGGATGAAGGGGAAAGAGAATGGAGATCGTCACCGACTAATTTCGGCTTAAATGCTGCATGCGAAAACGTTGAAGCGTTACCTGAGAAATGCTGAGACGATGCAGTGATGCGAGAATGTCGTAGGCAGGCAGGCGGTTGTTGCTGACGTTGCTGCTAGGCTAATGACGCAGATGCTGTAACATTGATACAGTGACTGCCCCGTGTTATATCACTCCGGCATACATACATCACTGTTGACTGACTGACTGACTGACCAACTGTCTGCACCGGCAGCGTAATCTATGACGTGTCGACGTGTGCTGCGCGTGCCTGCCGTGCTACACACTGCACTGCTGGACTGGGTAAGCGAGTACGCGGTAGCTATCGTACTCAAACCACCACGCTCCGGTCGCACGTTGTCGTTTGCTTCGTGACGCAAGACAGCGGAAGACTATTGTGAGCATAGTACCAGCGTGGTTCCATGCTACACACTGCACCGCCCGCTGCTGTTGCTGTCACGTTCTGTCTGACTGTTCGTGAGTCTGTGTGTCGCTGCGACGCATGGCACTGCTTGCTTGCTTGTCTCCAGTGTCCACGTCTCGCCGGCTGCTGCTGCTGCTGGTGGTACTGGCTGTATGGTCAGTCACTGGCTGTAGAGACTGATTGATTGATGTACTGGTCAGCGAGCGCCCGGCAGTTCATCATCATCAACACGCAGCCGCAGCCTCACGTACCTCGCTCACTCGCCGCTAGACGCCGCCAGCGACACATCTCCCAGCCAGCGACAACATCGTTACATTCGTGATATATCCGTCCACCCGACACCGTCATGCCGGTCGAGTTCACTGGTTCGTTCACATGACCACGTGACCGGGTGTTTGTGGATGTAAGAAACGTTCCAAGAAAAAAAAATATAAACGTTGAATATAAAAGCTGATTTTTTCAACCTTTTGCCACATGCCTAATGCTATAGGTGCAGTGCAGCTAGAACTAGACGGAGACAGAGAACTTTTAGGCCCTATTCAATTTCACTTCAAGCTTGAAGTCATAAGACAAAGTATCACTAGACTATCTAAGTAAACTAACATCACTTTTCGTTTTTTCGTGTTTTAAAAGTGCTTCTTAAGTTATTAGCAACATTTTAAATAAACTTTTTAAAAATACTAAACGTTGAGAAAATAAAAAAAACGTTTGAAAACGTTAAAAACATGGCAAAAATAAGAAACGTAAAAAAGTTTTTTTACATCTATGCTGGTGATAAGTGGATAAGTAAAAAGTAAATTTCACGTATCTTTTTTTCCGTTTTTACGCGCGAAATCAGCTACTGCTTTCAGCGCGTCTTGGCCATCGCAATTTTGTCTGTCTGTCTGTATGTCATACGGGTGGATCGGTCAAAAACGGTGCAAGCTAGGATCATCAAGTCTTCACCTTCGGCTGCCTGGAAGACTCTAGTTTCAGAAACCGCAAAGCTTTTCTATAAATTCGAAAGGGGTCACCCCGAACGAGGGCGCTAAATGAGAGGGGGTGGGCAAAATTTGCAATTTTTGGCTAATAAGTCGCTGTATTTCAGTAACGGCGCGAGATTGGGCCTAGGTTACTATTATGGCTAATCATTAAAAGAAAGTCGTACACTGGCTCTCGATTGTCGCCAAAGTCAATGACCTTGAATGACCTTGAACGCCAAAATAGGGGGTTTTATGAATTTTTTGGCGATTTCGGGCTGCGACACAAGTCTATATCATTTACAAGGTGGCGCCACGCTACTATCGTTATGCGATCCAGATAGAGAATTTGGTATTTGTATATTAACTTAGCGTGAACATCTCAATTTTCAGCTAAACTACTGAACCTGAACTGCTGTAGGCTTTTGCGCGTCTCGTGAGCATTAGCTCAAATTTCTTGTTCTACTTATTTATTTTAGGAGAACCGTGAAACTGCTGCCGCTTGCAAGCAAACAGAGTTGGGTGGACTTGGCAGAGCAATTTCGTCTTTTGCCAAATCACTTTGTCTTTTTTCGTACTTTACGTACGATATTTGCATGATCAGTAAACAACAATAATATTTAAGCTGCTTTCCGAACTGAACTAGACCTATCCGTTAACCGTTAATCGTAATTTTTTGAATTAGGCCTACGTCTGATGCAAAAATTCCAGTCATTGTAAAATTGGGACAAGTGACCCACGGTCGTTCAGTGATTTGGAACTTGACTATAAAAAATAAGTGCAGTGTTGCAAACTACAGTTTATTGTTTAGCGTATTAACCAGAAATTTCAACCGCCCAAACTACGATGGTCTTCGTGGTAATTTTTTTTGCAAAACGTAACCACAGAGTCAGGTTGTGACTGTATGCTTGATGATCTAACTCAGAATTTCAGAAATATATTTGTCAGGGTTTCTGCAAAATTCTATGTCTTGCAGTCAAATAAGTTGTTGTAGAAAAATATGATAAAAATCCTAATGTCATGTACGTAAAGCTAACTTCGTGCATGTTTGCAGTATCAAACATGTTTGATACTGGAGCATACGTGTAAACGGGGTATTACGTTTCAAACTTTCATCACTGGTAGTAGAATTGCCATTAGCAGAATGCGTGATAACTGTTTTTCAGTATTCAAAATACTGCCAAAGACTACCGATGCTTTCTGCCAGATAAAGAAAAGTTGCCTGACTATCCAAACAGATCGAGTTAAACTTTGAGTATTTTTTTCATCACGAATAGATCTGTATCAATTTTGCAAACGAACGGATTATAATAGTCTTAGTGTAACAAATCGCACAGCACTATTATTTTGTTCGCTTGTGCTAAACTAAGAACGACAAAAATGGCACCAACCACAGTTTCACCGTAGGGCATCACGTGGTGTAAAGTGACGCGCGAATCGACCTGCATGTTGCGATGCTGTCTTTGATCGCATCGTAGGCTAAATATTTGCTCTCGTCCCGTCTACTATCGCGTACATCCGTACATCCGCTGCCGGTGACGTGGATTGGGTACAGCAGCAAATGCTGGCGACAGCAACATCAGCAGTGGACAAGCGCTGATGGACTACTTAACACGGCGCTGCCTACGTGGATACCGTAGTAGTGACGTGATGCCCGGGAAAAGGCTCTGATATATGCGCTGTGACGTTCGATGGCATATAGCGTGTGGAACGATAGTCTATGAGAATCGACTATTTGGCGTACAATAGCATCGCTTTTTGACGAGCTACAGCTATGCTGTAAATATCTTTGGCATCGTTTTCGTCCGTCGTTTTGTTTATCGTCGTCCGTAACGGATGCATTGTAGCTAAACGGTGCGAGATAGGGCCTAGATGAGATGAAAATTATCGATCTTGAATAACCTTAAAGGTCAATACTGCAACAGGAACCGTTACACCACCAAGCCACAAAGTACTTTCACATAAATAAAAAAACTCTGCTTGACTAATTGATTGACTGCGTCGACTTTTCAGTTAATCTGGTAGAAGGACATGGATGCCGATCCCCACAGCGTCGCCCAGGCCAGCGAGTCTGACGGAGAGATGGTTTAGCTGACGGTGACTACGGTCGATGCGAGCACCGGACGGTCGTCTCTGTAATTTACTGCTCGCACCGCGCGCCACACTGTCAGCTCACGTCGTTCGCATGGCGCCGACGGGTTTAGCGTGTATGAAGCTCGTCATTTGTGTTGTTATGATAAGCAGCTGCAAGTCTATGTCTGTCTGCAACCGACGGGTTTAGCCACGACGTCACTGGCACACTGCTGCTGACGCTGACGCTGTTGCTTGCTTGAAGCTTCATCAAGCCGCATCCCGACACTCCCCCGATCCAGAAAGTGATGCCAATAGAACCGCTACTTCCAGTTTTCATTTTGTTCCTTTCTACTATTATTTGCATTAGGCAGCGCCTACGAGTACGACAAAACTTAAACGCGACTAGAACCAAATCAAAAATAATTTTATTCCATATATATTTAGTTTGAGTATTGTTCTGTTTTTCACTGTACATTGCACATAATCAGTGTTCGGTATAAGAGACCTGAGTGAGCACCGTGACAAAAATTAAATTTTGTTTAAGTGACAAAATCGTTCAGAACAATGCAAATCTCTGCGATGCTATAAATAGCTTTTTGGCATAGACGGCGGGTATCAAATGCTTTGGCTAAGAACCCGAAATTAAGGCCAAAGTGACTTGTCAGCAGAAATTCAGCAATGACACTGTGCTTTTATTAGAAGCAGGTTTTGCTAATTATGCGTTATGCTATGCTGCACTCCGTTGCAGATTTTAAAAAAATTTACTATTCTAGTTATTGTGAAAAATGTTTTTCTGTACTATGTAGGAGCCTAGCCTACACATTGTCTAATATCCACACATTGCAACCACAGTGTTGCGCTCATTACACCGAAACGTTAATATTGCACGCACTGTGGACACTAAAACATGTCAAAAAGTGTGCCATTAAACAACTTTTCAGTACTATAAATTTCACATATCATATTTCGGCTCTTGAAGGACATCGGATGTTGATTGCGCCTTTGGCGTGTTGTCACGGCAGCTATTTCTCAGGACGTTTCTGAGTTTTTTCACTGGATTTTATCGCTCGGACGGCAACAGTTTTTGGCAGACAACTAGTTAATGTGTCACAGCGTCTAGCGGTATCTTTGTTTGGCAGCTCCAATAGTGTTTTGCTGAGATTTTGGAGACTGTTCCGTCGTTCTCTGGCCGCCATGGTCAGGTATGCTGGCGTTCACACCCGATCAGCTGTTTACGTTCAATCACAGTCGGCCGCCGAGCCGCCGCACACGCAAGACATTGTTCGCACTCGGGCTGTGGCGTCCTATCCGCCAGCAAGCCGAGTCACATGGTCGTAGTGGGCGGAGTAACGTTGATAACGTAAACAAACAGCACGTGCAGACGTCGCCATGGCGTGTAGGATGGCTGAACGCTCAGTCTCTGACGAAGAAAACAGTCACCATCCATGAAACGATCGACGACCGACGTCTTGATGTTCTGGCCGTGACGGAGACGTGGCATTACTGTAGCGACGATGCGAGTTTATGCTTGTCGGCTCCGCCGGGCTACACTGCCGTCGACGCCATTCGCGAGACTGACCCGGGCCACGGCGGCATTGCTGTGTTCCACCGGCGTCGGTTCACACGCACCAAGGTTGACCTGCCGCCGCTGTCGACGTTCGAGGGACTGTGCGTGCGCCTGTCGGCCGATGGAGAGCCTGTTACTCTGCTGACGATATACCGACCCGGGTCTGCCCGAGTGACCAGCGCCTTCTTCGAGGAGCTCACGATGGTACTAGAGTCGCTGGTGCTGCAGAGTGGACCTGTCATCGTCGGTGGAGACATCAACATTCATGTCGACGACGCCGCCGACGCTGACGCTGCCCGTCTGGCCGCGCTGTTTGACGCGTTCGATCTGCAGCAGCACGTCGCCGGCGCCACCCACAAACTCGGCGGCACTCTGGACATCGTCGCCACGTTCTCCGGCTACTGCGTCGATAGGCTGGCTGTCGATCTACCCGGCGTGATCTCCGACCACAGCCTGATCACGTGCTGCCTGCCAGCACATCACCGTTCCAGTCCGCGGCTAACCCGCGTCGTCCGAGGCTGGCGCAGAGTCGATCGATTGGAGTTCGTTCAGGCAGTCAAGGACAGCGCCATCGGTTGTTCGCCGTCGCCGTCACAGAGCGTCGACGAGCTGTTCGCGTTGTACGATAACGCTCTGCGCAATATCACCGATCGACTGGCTCCAGCGCACACGGTCCACAGCCGTGTCCAGCCGCTCGCTCCGTGGTTCGACTCGGAGTGCCGTGATATCCGCCGCGATTGTCGGAGATTGGAAAGGCGCTACCGACGGACCAAAAGCGACATCGACCGCTCCAACTTCACTGCAGCACAGCGGCACAAACACGACAGCTTTGTGGCGAAGAAGAACAAGTACTGGACTGATCGGATCTCGGCTGAGAGAGGTACGCCGGCGAAACTCTGGCAGTCGTTATCCAAGATACTGCGGAGAGACAAGGAACTGGACAGTTCCTCGGCGTCTCCGACGCACAGCGCCGATCAGTTTATCCACTTCTTCAGCCACAAAGTTGAGACAATCCGCAAGGACACGGAGAACTGTCCGCTACCGCCATCTGCATCTCTGCGGCCGGCCATCGCATCGCTGACGGAGCTGAAGGCGTGCACGGAGGATGAGGTCAGGCGCGTGATTTTGTCAATGCCTACGAAGTCCTGCACGCTTGACCCCATTCCGACGTTTCTGCTGAAGGAATCCGTCGACGTGCTTCTGCCATACCTGACGGCGATGATTAACGCATCACTGCGTGAAGGCCGTCTACCGGCGTCACAAAAGCACGCCATCCTGACGCCGCTTCTGAAGAAACCGTACCTCGACGCCGGCGACCTTAAGAATTATCGTCCAGTCTCGAACCTGGCGTTTATGTCTAAGGTCGCTGAGAAAATTGTCGTTGAAAAGCTCGTCAGCCATCTCCAGGAGCAGGACCTGCTACCGCGACTGCAGTCGGCATACCGGCGCCATCATTCGACAGAGACCGCGCTTTTGCGCGTCTTGTCCGACATCTACGCTGCTGCCGACCGTCAAGACGTCACGTTGCTCGGCCTTCTAGACCTGAGCGCCGCTTTCGACTGCGTCGATCACGACATCCTCGTTCATCGGCTGCAGCAGTCGTTCGGCATCTGCGGCACGGCACTAGAGTGGCTGCAGTCGTTCCTGCACGGTCGCACCCAGCAGGTCTGCTACAACGGGCAGCTGTCGGCAATCGTCGAGCTGCTCTTCGGCGTTCCACAAGGCTCTGTCCTCGGCCCGTTGCTGTTTCTGTTGTACACCGCTGAG
>Ga0209367_1002670_pt1 | contig 23749 bp, 18 predicted proteins | sample WorMetLIZISLAND2_FD_187412 | JGI IMG/M metagenome (GOLD analysis project Ga0209367, IMG submission 187412) | Marine gutless worms symbiont microbial communities from Max Planck institute for Marine Microbiology, Germany - Olavius geniculatus... ... | reverse complement strand
TGTCGAATGTGTTTCATCAGGCCCAGGCTACCGAGGCCAAACGGTACGCTAAAGAGAAATACGGTGCAGAAGTCGTTGTTTTTGACGGTAAAGCTGACTCTGCAGTGATGACTCAAAATGTAGACCAAGTCGCTGCCGGCGCATTCGATGGAGCGACGCTTCACATCTGGGACGCGGAAGCCGCTAAACCGGGTGTTAAAGAAGCACTGGCTGATAAAATTGCCATGACATCATTTTTCAGCCCGCTTGCAGATACCGGTATCCCGACTGCACGTAGTGATGAGGCCGGTGTTTCATACCGGATGGGTGTGGAAATGGCACACGCCTGGAAATTATCACATCCGGACAAGCCGATCGTTATGGTCCAGCTCGGATGGCCGAACCACACAGAAGTGAACTCCGGGCGTACCGCTCCGTTCGTTAAAGGGGTCCTGTCTGTTGACCCGAAAGCTGAAAACCTTGGCTGCATGGACTCCAGTAAGGGGCAGGAAGCGGCAAAGCAAATTATCATCGATCTGTTGACACAGCGACCTGAGGTTAACCTCATCTATTCCGAGGCTTCTAATCTGACGGTTGGAACAATGGCCGGCCTCTCTCAACTGGGCCGCGGCAAGTTCAATAACGGTAAGCCTTTGACCGAAATCGTTGCCAGTGTAGACTTCGACAGTGTTGAATACCGTGACGTCTATGACCCCAATTCCAGTCTCAAAGTTTCCATGGGCTTGCCACCGATTGAAACTTCACGCGGACGCATCGACCTGGTCATGGAAGTCCTGAATGGCAAAGTTGCCGCCTCGAAAATCCCTGCTGAGGAATTTTTCTACAAGGCCTACACGATCTCCTACTGGTCAATGGATGAAGCTGCAGCAAAACAATGGCTCACTGATCAGTTCGGCATGTAACCAGAAAGCGGACTGATATCCTGGTGGTCAAAAATGGAATCCCCCTTGATCACCAGGTATTTTAGAGAACAACGGTGGTCGGAGTGGGGTTATTCCTACTCCACCATCAGTCATAGAAATAACTCACAAATCCAACCGGGTAGCAGTGTCGTTTAAACTTTGCTGCGACCCGGGGTGACGGAGAGCCACCGTGACAGAAAAACAACCACCACCCGTTCTTTCGATCCACGGACTCACCAAGGACTTCCCCGGTGTAAGGGCAGTAGACGATGTAAGCCTCTCAATCGAAAGCAGTACGATCCATTGCCTGGTAGGTGAAAACGGTGCTGGAAAGTCGACACTTATCAAAATGTTGACAGGTGCATTGCTCCCCACCAGCGGAACGATGAGTATAAACGGTTCGGAATACAAGCCCAACAATCTGCAAGATGCACGTGACGCAGGCATCGCCACACTTTTCCAGGAGCTTCACGTCGTCGACGAACTTACCGTATTGGAAAACCTTACACTTGGAATGGAGCGAAGTCGCTTTGGGTTTTTGATTAAATCCGACCTCGAAGATCGCGTGATCCGGACACTCAAAGCGATTGAGCCTTCCATCGACCCGTCGGCCAGAGTCTCGTCGTTAAGTGTTGCACAGAAGCAAATCATCGAAATATCTCGTGCGGCATCCTCCGGAGCCAACGTAATTATCATGGATGAACCAACAGCGGCGTTGTCTGAGCGAGAGGTCGAACGGTTGTTCGGAGTGATACGGCGTTTGAGGAAGGAGGCTGTGACAGTCATCTTCATTTCACACAAACTGGATGGGATCCTGCAGCTTGGCGAGGCCGTAACCGTGCTGCGAGATGGAAAGCACATTGCTACGAAGCTGCTGAAGGATATCGCGGGGCGGTCAGAGTTGATTGAAATGATGATCGGACGCACTGTGTTCCAAAGCTACACACCCAGTACAACTGTCAGAAAAGAAGCTGTTTTAACAGCAAAAGGATTGACAAATAAACTGCTCAAGGACGTTTCGTTCCATATTAACCGGGGTGAAATCGTCGGTTTCTACGGACTCGTCGGGGCTGGAAAAACCGAAATCGCCCGGGCCCTGTTCGGAGCTGATGAAGTCTCCGGTTCAATCCTGTTCAGGGGCCGGAAGATTAGAAGGTCGCCGAAAGACAGGATTGCAGCGGGCATCGCACTGGTTCCGGAGGAAAGACGAACACAAGGTTTGTTCACCGAACTTACAATTCGTCAAAACATTCCGGTTATGAATTTGCACCGAATGTCGGACAGAGGTGTATTCCGGGCTCTTGATGAAGAGACGGCTGCTGTCGACTATGTCAACCAGCTCAGCATTGCGACTGATTCGATCGATAAACACGTGAAGAAGCTGTCAGGCGGGAACCAGCAGAAAGTTGTTCTCGCAAAGTGTTTGTTTTCACAAGCGGACCTGCTCTTGCTTGATGAGCCGACGCGTGGTGTCGATGTAGGCGCCAAAACAGAGATTTATGATATCATCAGGAGTTTGGCCGGTGAAGGAAAATCGGTCGCTGTCTTCTCTTCGGAGCTCGAAGAAGTACTTGGGATCTGTGATCGTATCTTCCTTTTGTACTCGGGTTCGCTTAAGTCTGAAGTCATTAATGGTGCCGATGTCGACGTATCACACATTCTTAATATTGTGACGGGCGGGGAAGGAGTTGGGGTGAAATGAGTGTTTCGACAAAAGCCGGCGGGACGGTTTCACGTCAGCGCATGAGCGACGGCACGTTTATCACGCTATTTGTAGCGATTGTGGCGATCACGCTATTTCTGGTTGCCTCTCTTTTGGTGCCAAATTTTTTCCAGTGGCTCAACCTGCTCAACCTAGTGACCAATAACTGGGCGGTCATTTCACTCGGTGTCGGGGTAACATTTCTCCTGGTGTCAGGGAACTTCGATTTGTCAGTTGGGGGTAATGTTGCCCTGGCGGGCGTTCTAAGCGTCTGGTTCGCCCAGTCAACCGGCGGTACGAACCCTCTATCAATCGGAATCGGATTACCTTACTGGTTAGCAATCCTGTGCGCACTAGGCGGCGCTCTCATGATCGGTGGTTTGAATGCGCTCTTTGTCGTTCGTTTCCGTATTCCATCAATCATCGTGACGCTCGGAACGATGTTGGTGGCACGGGGCATTGCACAGGTTATCACTCAAGGATCGCAGCGAAACACCAATCTTCCGGAGGAATTTGGTTTTATTGGAAATTTGACGATGTTTGGGACGTCGATTAAATTCCCCGTGGTCTTTATGACACTGTTGCTCCTTGTCGCTATTTTCATTGAGAGGAAGATGGTTTTTGGTCGTATAACCTTTTGGCTTGGTTCGAACCCGATAGCAGCCCGGCTATCCGGCATCGATAGGTCCAGGCACCTGACCTACCTGTATTTGTTCAGTGCAGCCATCGCAGGAATCGTGGGAATTCTTTTGTCTTCAGAATTTAAATCCGGATTTTCGAATCGCGGGCTGTTGATGGAATTCGATGCGCTGGTGATTTCACTATTAGGCGGCGTCTCCATCGTTGGAGGCTTTGGATCAGTGGTGGGAATGTTCTTTGGTGCAATTATCCTTGCTATCGTGACCTCGGCTGCGACAGGTATGGTCTTGTCACCAGATTGGCAGTTCACCCTTAAAGCCATAACCGTTTTCCTCGCAATTGTGACACAAACATGGGCACTCGCCCGGAGAAACAGGTGACTTTATGTCGATACCATCTACTCTTGATCAACCCGTGACCACACCAGGTAACCGTATTGCACAGTTTCTGCGCAACTATTACATCTACTTTGTATTTGTGGCAGTCGTCCTTGGATTGAGTCTTGCGAATCTTGACAGCTATGGCCTTTTTGAACGCGGGAACTTCCTGTACAAGAGGAACATCATCAATATTCTCAGGATATCTGCACCGCTGATCACTCTCGCGGGTGCCTTCTGCCTGCTAATGGTTTCGGGCTATATCGACCTCTCTGTCGGCAGCGCCATGAGCTTGAGTGCAGTCATCTACGCCTTGCTCGCAATCAACGGTGTTCCGTTCGTCCTCGCCTTTGCAATCACAGTCGTGGTTGGTGCCGGGTTAGGAATGATCAACGGATTTCTGGTCGTCAGGCTTAAAATTACGCCTGTGATCGCAACGCTGATAACGCTTAGTTTTTACAAAGGAATTGCATTGCTTTTGGTGCCGGACGGTACTTCAGCGATCAAATCAGGTGGTGGTTTAAAAATGCCAAGCTGGTTTAATTCGTATGGCAGAGAGGGAGTGTTGTTAGGCCTTCCAATGGCTTTCTGGGTTGCTGTAGGGGTCATTCTCGTCCTCTTCATTGCCCAGAACCGGACTTTACTTGGTAAGTATGCAGCAGCCACCGGGGGCAATCCCACAGCTGCTACTCTGTCCGGGATCAACGCAGATAGAGTCGTTTTCTTACTCTATATAATCGTGGGTGTTACGGCAGCACTTGCCGGCATTGCTCGATCGAGCTTCATGTCACTGGGCGATCCACTTTCAGGAGATGGGATGGAACTCAATTGTATCCTTGTTGTCCTGGTTGGCGGTACGGCTTTCAGCGGTGGTGAAGGCAGGGTCCTTCGATCATTCATTGGCGCTCTGATCATTATGGCTCTGACGGTGGGGATGTTAACGCTTGTTCCAGCTTATTTCCAGACCTTGGTCATTGGTGCTGCATTGCTGACCGCCGCTGCATCAAACCATCTCATCAGCCGAAAAGAGTCAGCTTCGTGAACAGTTGTTGGTATTTTGTAGTTAGTAAGGTTTCGGGTGTCAGCCCAGCCGCCGGCGGAAGAAACGGCCGGTCTAATCGAAAAAGAAACTATGAAAAAGCGAATATCGAATATCGAATAATGAATGTCGAATTTCGAAGGAATGTATTCTGTCTATCCTAATAAAAGACTGAGCGAAGCGATACCACCCTTCGACATTCGATATTCGATATTCTGCGGTTCTGCGGTTCGCTTTTAATGAAGTTTTATACAAGGTTTCAGTTGTCAGGAGGATCCGTAAAAACGGCCTCTAGTTGACACAAGCGGTCAGCCTGACACCTAAAAATTTTTGAGCCTCAATTTATTGTGGACTTCGTACCTGAATCGATCCTATTTTGGACAGTGAGACGATTTAAAATCGGAATCGTATCCCTGTCCCCCGCCCACGATTAAACCGCTCTTCATCATCCTCGATCCAGGCTTTTTCGGTATTGATGGAAACTTTACGATTCGAATTGTCGACATTGATCGATACCGCTCGCAGGCTCGAATACCAATAGCCGATCCGATTCCTCTGATTGTCCAAAATATACGAGCCATAAGTGGGGAAAACTGAATACACCGGGAACTCCCCAACCAAACCGATCACCTTTTTGAATGTCTCTGAATTTGGATCAAACTCCCGCCACATAGGGTCGGCTATTTGATAATTGCTTTGCAGGGCAGCCACGGCATACGGGTCGTTTTCCTGATTCAGGTAATAATAGCGGTGATCCGCAAAGACCTGAAGGGTCTCAAATTCCCTGGTAACTTCCTGGCTGCGGGATAGATTGCCATGGGTTTTGGCAGCACAGCCGCTAAATAGAACGGATAGGCATAAGATAAGGATAACGATTGATAAGCTTAAATCGTGTTTGATTTTATATTTCTTTCTGATGCGTACCATAGAAATCTTTTCATTCAGCACTAATTATAAATATAAGATGCTGCTATTTTAAGACGGATCAAGTGTATTTTTTGTAGGGTGGGCTGTGCCCACCTTCGACCTTTAGATTCAGCCCTTTTTGGTGGACGCAGCCCACCCTACTTTTTCACGAGGGCAATGTCGTTTGAGACATTTGAATTTTGAAATTTCGGATTTGTTTCGAATTTCGAGTTTCGTATTTCCGGTTTATCCGGGCTTGGGTGGTCATTCCGGCAACTTCTCATGCATCCACAATATATCTTTGCACCCATTGACGGACTCCGCCATCCTGTTAGTCCAATGGTTGGCTTTTCCTTAAACCGCCCTTTTTGGTGTCAAAAACATCACTTTAAGTCTCGAAAACGAGGTGAATCTTAGCATAGATCCTTAATTGTCACGGGATCAACCTGGTCCGACCTCAGTTCCACCGGATGACTCTTTCACACCCGCCATTGCGGGATGACAAGTCTATCTTTAAAAATTATGGTGTGCCTCTTGCGCCGAATGCCACTTTTTGACAGGCAATATCCTGGTGTTTGGCTTGGGCGCCTTTCATGCCTACTTAACTGTGACCTTATAAATCAGCGGCCACCTAAAGCGCGTGGCCCAGGCTCCTTCGGGGGGCCTTCATCATATCCCTAGCTCTACTGGTGGTCGCTGATTGAGAGGGCAGTTTTGGTCGGATCTGCGTTTTCATCACTTCTTATTCCCTTTTTTATCGCCGCTCTGCACCTCAGCCAAGATTTGGTAGAACTCTACTGGGATCTGGGGAAGCGATAAGCCGGCTAGGTCTTCCAAGAGTCCTTCCGGGAGTATTTCCGGATCAATCCAGTCCGCGATTTGAACTCGCCTTCTGTCCTCCGATACCGACACAACCGGATAGTACTCATCAAAGATTACCACCAGAAAAGTAGGCTCCGGAAGCTCCCCACTGTAATCGCCAGGATCCAACTTCACCGCACGATCAAGAACAAAGGTACCATCGGTTTCAAGGATCGCATCCGCGGAGGCTACTTTGATGTAATCCGCATCTTTATTTCTGTTGAAAGTTGCATTTTCGTTAGCGTGTTCTCTGGCGCTATCACTTGCTCTGGATGCAGATACCTCAGTTCCATGGTTGGCCTTCTTACTGGAGAGTGCGTATTCCGGCTTGAAGTCCGCGGCCAATTCCGGCATCGTGACCTGCGCAAAGTAGAATGCGCCGATATCACTTCTGGTGGCGTCAGGATCATAGTAAAGAGGATTACCCGTGTCAATACAGGGCGATTCCGCTGTTAAATGATAGTCGCCGCTTAAGGCATCCACGAATGATGGATCGGCCAAAACCGCATTGTCTCCCTTTTCATTTTCGTAGGTTATCGTCTCGTTCCATATGTAGTGATAGTACGAATATGAGGTTATCCGATTATCCCAGAAGTTGTTGTATGAAATCGTCGCTCGATGCCGGCCCAAATTCCATATTTCACCGGCATCGTTGCCGTAAAGAATGTTGTTTTCCACTTTACCGGGAGAACTTACGCAAAGAATTGTCTGGGAATACCAGGAGAAATGATACCGATTATCGACGAATGTGTTGTTGATTATCGTGGGACTGCCGCCGTAGGTATAGATTCCGCTTCCATACCATGACTGGTTACCGACAATGACGTTGTTCCTTACGGTTGCCGTTGATTCCCATAAAAAGACACCGCCTCCGTAGAGAGATGTGCCTGGCACCTGATAGTTGGCTTCTATGATATTGTTTGCAATTGTCGTATTCTTGCGGTCGCACTTGACGCCGCCGCCATTCCGATAGTGGTCAATATACCAGTGTTTGCCGCCGGTCCCATTCCGAATCGTGAAGCCGGAAAGCATCGCATTATTTGATGTCTCAACCACACTCCCCTGGCCATCAGCATCAAGAACCGTGGTGGTGACATCGGCCCCTATAAGATCGACCCCGTCCTTCATCACGACATTTTCGTGGTAAACCCCCGGTGCGACACGAACGATATCACCCGTGGTCGAATGGTTGACCGCAGCCATAATGCTGCGATAAGGATTCTCCGCTGAGCCATCTTCGGAACCAGCGTTCGAGATGTCAACGTAAACATCAGCTGCAAACACATTTGGTATCGACGTTTGAAACCCCATCGTCGCGGCCAGTAGAGCTGCCACAAAAACTATTCTCAGTTTGAACGAAGATTTTTTTCCCGGTATTAGAAAACTACTTTTGATCATCTTGTTTTCCTCTCTTATAAGATTATCAAACAATATGAATCCCAATGTATTGAGCGCCCTGTTCCTATTCACCCGAACTACATGAGGCTGATTCAGTCGAAATGGAGTGACGGTGTGTAAGATGAAAGAAAAAAGTAAACCTGGGAAGTTTGAGGAATGAACTGAAAGTTTTTTTGTAACGCATTTCAACACCTCCTTTTTGACCTTAACGCCATGCGCAATCAACACTGGAGATGCTGGTGAGGCAATGTCGATCCGCTTGGCAACCCCGCTGCCGTGTCCCACAAGTGCATGGGGATTTAGGCCGGTGGCTTTGCGTCGCACCCTTTAGAGTGTTTTGCCTTTATCAAACGGTTATTTTTAAAAAAGATTAGCCTGATTTCTTCGGTACGGATCTGTTCCCCTCGTTGGCAGGTGATCGACTTGTCGATCAAGTTCATTATCGGCCATTTAACCAGCAACTTTAGCAATATTTTATTTTTTTTATAGAAAACAGGATCGTTGTAGACGAATTTTAATAACTCGTCCTTTATAAGTAGCAAATTTCTCTCCTCACTCTCGGCGGACCAAGCTATATAACTGAATTCAATTAAGAAACCTGCCATAGGTGGTCGTTTATCAGCTTTAGGCCGTAATTTTCGGGGTCAAAAACATCACTTTAAGCCTGGAAAACGAGGTGAATCTTAGCATAGATCCTTAATTGTCACGGGATCAACCTGGTCCGACCTCAGTTCCACAACCCTGGTCCGACCTCACTTCCACAACCCGCGCCATCGCCCGACACCTTGGTATCGGCCAGTCGTCGGTGGTCAAAAGCTCAAACAGCACGGCTTGTCGACTGCCAAAATTGATAGCGTCGTCCAGGGGCGAATTTCGAATGGGGTCGCGCCCTATGATCTATGCGGGGGCGGACCAAAGTTTTGATCTATTTCCATGGTTGCTAGCCCGGGCAAGGACTTGTCAAAGAGGGCCTTCGTCAAATATTTCGGGATTGACTTGTCGCAACGGCTTCGGTACTTAAGAAAACACATCCATTTGGCCGACCGCCAAACCTTATTGAAAGATAAAAAGGACATCGCCATGAAACGACATTTTTCATTTTGCCTGCTGATGATTTTCTGTATCGTGTGGCTGCCCGTTTTTGCCTACAGTACCGATAAAGACCAGATGATTCAGGATCTCGTGGAAAAATCCGGAATCCAGGAGCAGGTCCGTCAAATTCCGCTTTCACTCCTTTATTCTCTCAGACAGAACATGCAGCTAAAGCAGTTGCCTGAAAATTATATTAAGCCAATAGAAAATGAGATTTCAGAGGCATTTGATCCTCAGATTATTCTTCGAACGATAGAGCAGAGATTTCATGAGAATCTGAGTCACAAGGAAATTGAAAAGACGCTGGTCTGGCTGAATTCATCACTTGGTATGAAGATTACTGAGTTGGAAAAGGAAAGCGCCAAGCCAGGCGCGATGAAGGATGGGGCGTCTGACATGCAGGCCTTATTGAACGATCCGGCTGCCGTCGAAAGACTGAAATATATTCAGCGGATTGAAAAAGCAACCCGAACGACCGATATTACCACCGATATGGTGTTGAATATGCAAATTAGTGTGATCCTGGCTTTAAACTCCCTGGCCCCGCCGGAACAGCAGAAATCATATGAGGAGGTCACCGCATTTGTCAATACGCAACGCAACGCGGTCAAAGAAGCGTTGTCACAGCAGGCTATTTCCAGCTTCCTCTATACCTACCGCGATCTAGTCGATGCGGAGTTAGAGCAATACATAACCTTTATAGAGTCAGATGCCGGACGAAAATACCACGATATTTCATTGAAAGCCCTGAGTGAGGCGCTGGTCGCAGCTAGTCAAAAGTACGCGGAATACCTGGGGACGTTGGCCGGAGAAAGAGATGCGCAAAAACCTTCCAAAATATGAGACTGCTTCAAATCTCTTAATTCAGTTATTTTGCAAATTAGATACTTCATCTGTCATTAACCTTTTAGCGGCTTTAAAAGCGAAGTCATCCACTCTATTCATAAGCCAATCCGCTAAATTTCGAACACGATGCAAAAAGTGTTGGACTATCGGGATTATAAACAAAATAGTGTTTCCGAGTGCTCGTGCAATAGATCTCATTTGAATTAGTATTCCATTCTTTATCAATATATCGCAGGCCATCTGCCGAACCTCCGTTCAAGGAATCTCTGCCTGCGATTCATGATAAATTGGCTCCATCAGGTCCTCCTCCGGTACACCGTAGCGACCCATGTACTGGTAAAAAGTCGGCACATCCACCCAGGCCTCCGGTGAAAACACACCCTTCCGAAATTCCGGATCGGCTTTTCCATCCAAAACCATGCGACTTAAAGCGGCAAAGGGAGTTCCTGTGACTGCGGCCATGTTTTTGAAGAAGGTCCCGGGACCGGAAGACACCGTTCTTCGCACTAATGTTATCTGATGGCCATCTTTCCGGCCCCATGCGCGCACGAAAAGTCCACCCTTGAATTCATAGTGTTTCCCGCGCAGTCCTTTCCAGACAAAGTCCCAGAATTCCGATTCACTGCACTCTCCGTTTTTGACTTGTCGGCGCATGCCTTGCCAGCCGTGCCGCCAGCACTTCAGCGAACCGAATTTGCCGGCCATGATGTCCTGAACAAAATCGATGGCTTCATCCAGACTCAGATTATTTCTGCAAACTGCCTGACTCAGGCCTCTAAAAAGACCGTTTTGCGGTTGGGGATGAAGTCCGCCCAGATTGCGAACTTGTTTCAATTGCGGATAGTAGTGAGAAATCGTCAGGGGTTCAGGATGCGCCAGTTCGAAGACCATATGATCTCCCAACGGGCCTGTGAATGGGACTTTTTCTGCCAGCACGAAGGAAGGGATTCTGGTAATTTCGCCATCTTTGAAGGATTCAGCTTCTGCATGACCGCCGAAAATGCCGATCGCATGCGCGATGACCGCCCGCCCGTAAGGAATTGCACCCTCGTCGCCGGTGCACCAGACCGTGTCAATGCCTTCGGCCTCATCCAAAGCCTCGATCAGTTCTTTGGCCATGATGTTCGAAAGTCCCGGTGAGGCTCCGAGGCCAAGGTACACCCCGATTCCAGACGCTTTGATTTCGTCATGCATCTTGATGGTGGCCATGCTTGCGTCAGGCTCATCATTGAAATCGCAATAGTTCACCTTCTGCTCTTTGCAGAGTTCGATGACCGGCAAGGCAGTCTTATAGTATGGTCCAGCGGCATTCAACACCAGGTTTGATTCAGCAATAAGAGCCCGCATCTGTTTTCGATCGAACAGATCGGCCTGGATAAACTCTGCGCGTGATGGATCTCCGTACTCCTGTCTTCTGGCATTCAATTTCTCACTGTCAAAATCTGCAATTGTCAATTTTGAATCATCATCATATTCCAAAAAGGCTTTTATGGTAACCGTCACCATGTCGCCCGCCCCGCCGATGACTAACAATTTATGCACAACACGATCCCCCTTTTGATTGGTTTTTTTTTAAACACGTTCGAGGATATGGATACCCAGGGCCGCCTCTTCAAAACCGAGGTTGCCGCCACCGTTTTCACCAAGAGCCAACCTGCATCCTTGAACCTGCCGCTGACCCGCCTCGTGTCTCAGTTGCGTCACGAGTTCATGGATCATGCCCAGGCCGGAAGCACCGACGGGGTGGCCGCGTGACTCGAGACCGCCCGAAGTGTTAATCGGGATTTTGCCCCCAAGCCGCGTGGCACCGCTTTCGGCAAAAGGTCCGCCTTCGCCTATTTTGCAGAATCCCAGGGATTCACATTGGTGGATCTCACCAAAAGCCGTAGCATCGTGTACCTCGGCCGTATCGATATCCTCCGGACCGACACCGGCTATCCCGTAAGCTTTGCCGGAGAGCTTCACTGCTATATCGTTGTTCAAATCATGATGCGGCCTGCTGGTTCCCGAGCCGAGCAGCGAGGCCAGGATCTTAACCGGACGAACATCAGTGAACCTTTTCAAGAAGTCTTCCGAGCAGACGATGGCTGCTGCGGCTCCGTCGCCCACAGGGGCACACATGGGGACAGTCAGTGGCCATATAACAGATCGCCCGGCAAGTATCTCTTCCACCGACATGTCTTTCCGGTATTGAGCGTTGGGATTCATGGTGCTGTGGAAATGGTTTTTTGCTGCAACCATCGCCAGTTGTCGCTGGGTGGTGCCGAATGTTGCCATATGCCACCTGAGCAGATTGGCGTATACGTCCATGAATGCACTTCTGGTTTTCCCTGCCCCCGCGCCCCCGTCGTCTTCTTGGGGGATATCCAGGTCGACTCCGTCCATAATACTTCGGAGCGCTTCGAAGTGGCCCTGTATGTTTGCGACATCTACACCGGCATTGAAGGCCATCATGGTCTTGCGCTTATCTTCGTTGTAGAGCTTTTCCATTCCGATAGCCAGTGAGCAATCATAAAGGCCGCTGGCAACGTCCTTCCATGCGCAGTGGAGTGCGGTGCTCGCGCAGGCGCAGGCGTTCTCTACATTGGTGATGGGGATGCCCTCAATGCCTATAGGCCGCAGCGCCACCTGTCCTTTGATGGCATGCTGCATACCAAAGAATCCCCAAGACGTGTTCGCAAAAAAAGCGGATTCGATGTCCCCCAACGCAAGGCCGGGGACATCCTGCATGGTATTTTTTAATGCTTCCGCCGCAAGCTGTTTCTCGGTCCGGTCGAGATGCTTCCCGAACCTCGTCATTCCGACGCCCAATATATAAACATCGCGCATTAAACAATCCTTTCATTCATTTTCCGGGCGATGATTCGCTGCCGGCCATCATGCTCAATTTGCTTCGAACAGGTTTCTTAAAAACTGTCCGCCTGGCGGGGATAGGTTTCCGAAATCACCAGCCCGCCATGCGCAGCAAGGGTTTCGTTGTTGCCGTCTTCAATCAGAGTGGCCCGGGCATCGCGGAATAATTTTTCCACGACGTATTCTGTTGTCAGACCGTTGCCGCCCCATATTTGAATGGCTTCGTGGGTATTCTGAAAGGCCAGTTCAGTGCATTGGGTTTTAGCCCAGATCGAATACTCCACGTGAGGGGGTGACAGGTTCAGGTTCACATTAAAAGCGGCCCTCGAAATTGCCCGACTGGTCTCCGTACGGCAAAACAACTCGAAAACCCTTTGTTTCACGGCATAGTGTTCCATGATGGTCTTACCACCCTGCACGCGTTGACTGGCATAATTGAAGGATTCCTCAAACGCCGCCCTTGCAAGCCCGGTCGACCAGGCGGCCATACAAAGATTGGCCGAAGCTAGAATCATATCCACAAAAGGAATATAAAAGTCAGGTTCACACATCATCCAGGACTCTGGTATGCGAACATCATTAAAAAAGATTTCACCCTGGTTCAAATCTCGCTGGCCGATCTTCTCAAGCGGCTTTCCCTTGGAAACGCCTGCGAGGTCGAGCGGGACCATGCAGATGCCATTGCCTGCAAACCCCTTTGATGGATCGATCTGGCAGTGCAGCAGGCCATGTGTGGCAATGGTACCGCCGGATACCCAGGCAGCTTTCTGACCATTGATGACCCACTCGTCACCCTCCAACCGTGCCTGGACATTGCCAATCATTTCTTTGGAAGTGTAGAACTCCTCGCCCACTGAAACACTGTCCGATCCATGTTCAGGTTCGGTAATGCACCAGGCCCCCCTGATACTGCCGCCGCGACACTCACAAAACGGTTTGACAAATGTTTCGATAAGCGCTTCGTCGCCGCTCATACAGACCAGATAAAATGGGAAACAGACCACTGCCAGCTGTACCGACAGTCCAAAACTGGCCCAACCCAACTCTTCAAAAACCAGATGCACCTGGAGCGGGCTCAATCCTTGGCCGCCAAAGTACTCGGGGATCATAATGGTGTGGAAGTCGAGTTCGTAGGCCTTTTTCAGAAAATCCCACAGCGGTGAATTTTCCGCTACAACCTCTTCCGCGGTCATACCGTCCAGCTCACGGGACACCGGACGCATTACCTTTTGGGCAAACTCTCGGGCCGCCCTCCTGATGGCAATGTCTTCTTTGCTCAAATTCAGATCGATATCAAAATAACGCATGACGGCACCTCCTCCTCTCAGCTGGTCGGTATGCTGTATTTTCTGCAGTATTCAGGGTAGATGACCTTGCCAGGCTTCAGCAGAGGAATAACCTGAAGCACTTTTCCGACAGGACCCTTGGCTTTTATCTGCCTTAAGGCCAGTGCTTTTGGAATGTTGAGTTTATCCAGCCAGAACTTGTGAACATTGTCACCGGCCATTTTCATGGTCACCACGGGTTTTTTTTGTCGGGCATCGTGGCCGAAAATCGGACCGTTCTCATCCACGTACATTTCCACGTCAGGATCATTCACAATAAAATACAGACTGATCCGGTTTTCCTTGAGCTTGGGACCGAAATCCGTTTCCTTGATCATTTTCGACCAGATCTCTCCAAACATATTGATAACAGTTTCCTTGTCGTTGAAGACCGGCATTGTCGCCTCCTAGTTTTTTTCTATGCGCTTGCTTATACCGCGCTGTTTTCTCACATTGCGGCGTTACGTAAACCACGACACTTTTCAACGCTCTAAATAGAGTCTTTGCAGATCTTTCTTGAGAACCTTGCCCACGGAGCTTCGTGGAAGTTCCTTGATGATGTCGACTGTTTTGGGCGTTTTAACGCTCCCCAGCTTTTTCTTGCAAAGCGCTTTGATTTCTTCGACATCAATGGTCTGACCGGGCTTCACTTCAACAACGGCCTTTACGGCCTCGCCCCAGTCCTCGTCCGGCACGCCAATGACAGCGCAATCCTGTACCGCTGAATGACTCCAGATAACCTGCTCGATTGTCTGCGGATATACGTTGAATCCGCCTGTAATTATCATGTCCTTTTTGCGGTCGGTAATGTAAAGGTATCCGTCCTCGTCGATATGACCGATATCCCCGGTGTGCAGCCAGCCATTGGTGATGGTTTTGGCTGTTTGCTCGGGGTTTTTATAATACCCTTTCATTAGAAGGTCCCCTTTGACACAAATTTCACCGGTTTCGCCGGCCTTCAGTGTCCGGTTTTCCTCGTCCATGATTTCAACCCGAATATATGGAGACGGCCGGCCAACCGACTTAAGCCTGGCATCAGCGGCCAGGGTCTTGCCCCGGCCGTTTCTAAAATGCTCTTCAGGACGCAGAAAAGCGATGCTGGCCGGCGCTTCCGTCTGGCCGTATCCCCCCATCATAATTGGACCAAAAAACCGATGGCTTCTTTTAGTTTGTCCACCGACATGGGCGCCGCACCGTACATCAGGTATTTTACCGAAGAGAAATCCACCTTTTTGAGAATTTTGGCCAGCCGTCTTTTGGCCGGAGACACCTGGGAAAGGAGTCGGTAAATGACTGTTGGCGGTAAAAAGAATTCCGTGACCCGCTGCTTTTTTATGATCTCAAAGACAAGCAGTGGATCCGGTTTGGTGACCACCACGACTTTACCCCCTCTTGCTGATGTCGGAAGGGTGAGTACGCCGGCTGTATGCGTCATGGGTGCTGCGGCCAAGTTGACCGGGTAGGTGTTGGCAGGATAGGTCACACTTGTAAGAAAGTGCGCGCAGAATGTACCGAGTGACCGGTTGGTATTCATAACCCCCTTGGGTTCGCCGGTCGTGCCGCCGGTGGGCGTGATGGCCACAACATCGTCTGGTCTATACTCTGTAGCGGGTTTCGATGTCGGTTGATGCTCAATAAAACCGTCCAGGCTGATGGCACCATCCAATGCCTCATCAATACAGATCCATTTTTTTATTTTTGGCAGACTTGCTTTAACTGCCAACACCTGGTCGGCATAGGCTTTGGTGAAAAACAATATCTCCGCGTCGAACCTATCGAGTTGGGAGATATTCTCTTTAGTCGTATTTCGTGGATTGACGGGGATCCATGCCAACCCCGCCCGCCACAAAGCCAATGTGCAAGTCCAGGATATCGGGTGATTGCCGGACCAGATGGCCCCCTTGGTTTCCTTTTCAAACCCTTCGTCTAAAAGGGCATTTGCTATGCGGCAGGACAGTTCACCGATTTCATCATATGTGAATTCATGCCCGTCCATGTAAAAAGCAATCCCTTTTGGATTTATTTTCCATCCCCTGTCAAAAAAATCTATGACCGCCATGGTCGACTCCTTTCTTTTGCGATGATATCGTGATGATGCATTAATGATGCTGGTTACAATCTCGGCGGGGTGAGTGCTCCTTGATCAATCGTCTTGTACATTCCTGTGCATCGGTTCCCGCGCATTAATCGAATCGCGCTTTCAGGGCAGAAGGCGACACAATCCCCACAGGCCATACATTCGTTTAGACCCTGCTTTCTGAAAACCGCTACGTTGCCTTTCTTTTCAAGAGAATCCGCCGGGCAGAGTTTGATACATAGAAAGCAGCCGGAGCATTCGTCAGCATTAATGGTAACCACGCCGGGCTGAACCTGATCCGGATCATCATAGGTGGGTATCTTTCTTTTTTCGATAAAGCTGAGACGCGACATCCTCAATGCCTTTCAATTAGCGGATAAATGTTATTCCGTTTGTCTGGTGATTCCATTTTCGTACCAATTCACGATGTGGACCGGCCTGGAAACCTCGCCGTCCGGACTACCCACCGGCCAGCCGATACTCAGGCTGGAAACGAATTTGTATGGATATGTAATGCCCAACGTCTTTCTCCATTTCCTGCCATACTGGAAGGCAAGTTTCGCAAAACTGACCCAGCAGGTACCGAGCCCCATGCTATGAGCGGCCAGCACCATATTTTGACCGGCGATGCCGATATCGAGGTCAGGATTTGATATGCCGCGGACATCTTTAAACAGCAGTATGACAGTCGGCGCTCCATGATACAGTGACAACTTGCCGTCAGCGATCATGGTAACGGCCCCAAACGGGGTCGGATGCAGGTCACCGGGCTTCATGCGAATAAAAAGATTGGCCAGCGGTTTCAGCCATCGCTTACCCGCAATTCTGTAGTCGATAAGGGTTTTGAAAATTTTGCATATGGCCACAGTGGTTTTCGTAAGACCTTCGATGATATCCGGTTCACGGAGAACAATAAATTTCCATGGCTGTCCGTTGCCTGCGGAAGGGGCAAATCGTCCGGCCTCTAAAATACGTTTCACCATGAATGCCGGCACCTGACGATTTCTATACATACGGATACTTCTTCGTTTTAAAATCACCTTTTCGGTTTCGGTATGCGTCGATTTGAGCTCCGCAATATCAAGCAAACTTTTGCTTGTTTGCCCAATTTGGAAATCCTTCCCGCTCAAGCTCACAGTGGTTAAATGACCCGGCAACGAACCTGCTTCCCGTTTTGCACCGCTTCCAACCATGCTCACCCTTTCATTGAATGATTTTTCTATTCCGACTTGCTCAATGTAGAGCAATCCCCATGCCAAATAGTAGGGGCAAAATAACCTACTGTATTCAATTGTAATATAGATTAACACATATCTGATGCCTTTCTGTATGTCTTTATTTAGACATTTATTGTCTTTATATCGAACAAATAGTTTGCAGTCTTATGTCCCGAATGATATTGGGTTTGGTAAATCTTTCGGGGTGGGAGAATACCGATGAAACAGCAAATGCAAGACCTTACGCAGGATCAATGGGCGTTTCTTGGGGTATTGGCGGTATTTGACGGGCCGATTTCAATCGAGCTTGCCGGCCAATTGGCTCCGCTGATGCCGGGCCCCCTGATGACTTTGCTGTCGAAGGCTGAAAAAAACGGCTGGATCGACCGGATCGATTCCTTAAATCTGCGTATTTCAAAAAGCGTCAAAGAAGCAGTGGTCAATCGCATCCGAACCGAAAATGGACCTGAATTTCTACCAAATTTGGTTCAGCAGATCATAAGCGCCAAGTTAGAGAACCAAATCGCGCCGGATGTCACGGCGCGACTGTTTTTTGAAGCCGGCAGGATAATGGAGGCTTCCGAAATTGAGAAACAAATGGCCGATCGGTCGCTTGAGGGCAGCAATTATTCGGATGCCTATGATCACTTGTTCAGGTCCGCATCATACCTGGAAAAGAAAAGTGACCAGGCTGAAGCGGGAGGAAAATTCGTTCAAGCCGTCCAACAACTTTCGACGATTTCATTCGCCTTAGGCAGAGGCCTGGCTGAATTGGACAGCCTTCTGCAGAAGGCACACGCGGTGGCGGCCCGCATTGGGGATCAACGCTCACACGCACTGATAAACCTTCATCTGGGCCGGTTATACTATTTTACAGATCGCCGGGACGATGCTTTGGTGGCCCTTTCTATCGGGGCCAATGAGATCGAGGCCCTCGGCGATGAGGACATCCAAGCGCAGTCGGCCGTGTTCCTGGGCATGTATTACTTCATTCAGGGCTTGTTCGGGGAAGCGTTCGATCACTTTGAAAAGGCTGAAAGGCTCTTTGAGAAGAGCACACAGCCATTTCTCGAATATCCCATGGTACCCCTGTTCCTGGGCTACTGCGCGATCTATCTCGGACAGTTTCACCGGGCCATCGGAAGCCTCGATTATTATTGGCGGCTGGCTCGCAAATCGCACGATAAAGGTCTTTCATCCGCCATCCGGGCGGTGTTGGGGCTTGCGCTTATCTTGATCAAGCGGCCTCAACGGGCGGCATTTCACCTCAAACAGGCCCAGAAAGAGGCGGCCGAGACCCGCAACGCGCTCGGAAGCTATTTCTGCGGTGGCGCCCTCTCGCTGCGGTACTTTAACGACGGTCAAATAGACAAAGCTTACGAGACAATAAGTGCTACTATTTCAGCAGGCGCGCGTGCAGGTCTGGTACGCCAATTTTCCTCACCCTGGATCCTCGAAATGTTCTACGAGTTTCATCGTTTAGGATTCGAACCCTTGCCGGACTTCGAATTTCATGACGTTATGGACCGGATCTTCAGGGGGGTCAATATCCACCTTACGGGGGTGGCTTTGCGTTTGATTGCAAAGGAGGCCATGAGTAAAAGTGTTGACCGTGCCTCTATCAGGAAGGACCTCGATCAAAGCGCTGACAATCTCAACCGTTCCGGGGATCCGATTCAGCACTCAAAAACACTCGTTGAAATAGCCAAATTGGAGTTAGGGGCCGGGAATAGAGAACAGGCCCATCAAATTGCCCAGCGGGCGCGACGGCTGCTCGGCGGATATTTCGAAGAGTTTTATCCCAGCGAATTCAGACACCTCATCGAAAATCAAGGCGGTTCGCATGTGACAGCGGAGGCAAATGAAGCCAATTTCAATAACTTCCTTGAAATGATCGAATCGCTCTACCCCAGCGAGAACCGCACTGAAATTCTTGCCAGGGTCTTGACCGCCACCAGCCGGATGTTTGGCGCCGAGCGCAGTGGTTTCTTCTGGTTCAAAGAGGGACAGCAAAGCCGCACACCAGAACTCAGAGCCGCCTCTCATCTTTCCAGTGACGACATCGCGGCCGATCAATTCGCCGGGAGTCTAAAACTGGTCCTTCGAACCATTAAATCCCAGCAACCACTTCGCGAAACACTAGATATCTTCGAAACCTTTTTGAAAAAAAAGCTAAAAAGGGCCGTGCTATGCATTCCCATTCAGGTCCGCGGCCGGGTGTATGGGGTACTTTGCTATGACAATTCTTATATCGAGAATGCATTTGACTTCATCGATCTTGGTGTTGCAAAGCGCATGGCAGATCATACCAACATGGTCATAGAGCGGCGCTTTGCCCACCTAGAAATGAAGCAGCGGGTTGAAAAGCTTGCCTCTGAGAAGAAACTTCGTCAGCAAGCAGAAAAAAGTGAGATCGTTTCCAACTCTAAAACCATGAAGCACTTGATGACCCAGGCAGACCGGATCGCAGACACAAATTCCACAGTCTTGCTCACGGGGGAAACCGGCACGGGAAAAGAACTTTTCGCTAAATATATCCACAATCAAAGCGCCAGGGCAAATGCACCATTCATAATTGTGGACTTGACCACGATTCCTGAGACTTTGTTGGAAAGCGAATTATTCGGCCATGAAAAGGGCGCTTTCACCGGTGCCGATCAGCGCAAAATCGGCCGTATCGAATTGGCAGACCGTGGGACATTGTTTCTGGATGAAATTGGTGAGCTTGCCTTACAGGCCCAAGTGAAACTGCTAAGAGCATTGCAGGAGAGAAGCTTCAACCGGGTAGGCGGCATTCGAACGATATCTTCAGATTTTCGCTTAATCGCGGCCACCAATCGTGATCTAGCCAATGAAGTAGGCGAAGGACGATTTCGGGAAGATCTTTACTATCGTTTAAACGTCGTACCGCTGACCCTACCCCCCCTGCGGGAACGCGGAAAGGATGCCCTCTTGATTGCTCGTCATTTTACCGCACACTATGCCAGGAAGTATAATCGGCAGATCCATCCGTTTTCGGCTGAAAATGAAGAAGTGATATTGAAATATCACTGGCCGGGAAATGTCAGGGAGCTTCAGAATATCATCGAGCGAGCGGTCATTCTATCGGTGGATGGGCAGATGGAATTAAATTTGCCATCACGGCACAAAAAGATTTTGTTCGATCCTTTCCAGGACAAGCCGACTTTGGATGAGATCCAAAAAAGATATATTCAATACATCATCGACTATACAGGAGGTAAAATTAGTGGTCCCGGGGGAGCCGCCGATGTGCTCGGCATGAAACGTACTAGTCTGTATTCAAGAATGAAAGCGCTTGGAATGAAAAAAAGGTAGAATTAAAGCCCCGGCACAAACCTTTTTCATGTAGCTTTTGACAGTTCTCTTACTGTTCAATGAGCTAATTTCGAATTTCGAGTTTCGTATTTCCGGTTTATCCGGGATAGGGTGGTCATTCCGGCAACTTCTCATGCATCTGCATTACATCTTTGCGACCATCTACGAACTCCGCCATCCTATCAATCCTGTTGATCCCGTCAAAATAACATTAGACAGAATTCCTTATTATCCACTCTTAGGCGCGACCGAATTCTTTGGCTGTCGCTTCCACGGCTTCCCGCGATAAAGGACTTACTGAAAAAAATTGCCCGGCGATGTTAAATCGTCTTACGGTTTGGTAAATTTGACATTGTTGATTTCTGTGTTTAGATAGTTTTTTGTGATGACTTTGAATGTCTTAAACCGATAACAATTTTGGTTGGCTCTGCAATTTCAAGGGTTTCATCTACCGTAACCGGCTTTTGATCAGCTGCTTAGGGTTTAAATCTTCAGATCATCCCACCAACCATCTAATCTTTTCTAATGGTGCCCCAATGAATTATGACCAAATCAGCCGCAAATTGACGGCCATTTTGAGCGCCGATGCTAAAGGATACAGCCGTCTCATGGGCAAGGACGAAGTTGCCACCGTTCAAACTTTGAAAAGGTGCCACGAGATTATGAAAGATGAAATTAAACAGCATCACGGACGCGTCATCGATTCTCCCGGCGACAATCTTCTGGCCGAATTTGCCAGCATCGTGGATGCGGTCAAATGTGCATTGGTCATTCAGAAACATTTGAGTCAGTCTGAGGCGGGAATACACGAGGATCAGCGAATGCCCTTTCGCATCGGCGTCAATCTGGGCGACGTCATTGTCGACGGGGAACGCATATACGGCGATGGGGTCAATATCGCCGCACGCCTTGAGAGCCTGGCCGATGCCGGAGGAGTTTGCATTTCCGGCAGCGCCTATGATCAGATTCAAAATAAATTGGCTTTTGGCGGGGAGTATATCGGCGAGCAACAGGTCAAAAACATTGCGACCCCCATCAAGGTCTACAAAATCTGGTCCGATTCTGAAGCCGACGGCCGCATTGCAACGGAAAAAAAAGCCGCCGGCGCACGTCGACTGTGGCCGACGATCGCTGCCATCTTAATCGCCGTGGTCGCTGGTGCAGCATTTTACGCCTGGCAGGGATATCAACCGCAAGATACTGCCACCAAAGCAACCCGGCAAAATCAACCGATTGCAACCTCATCTTCCGACAAACTCTCAATTGCCGTTCTGCCGCTAAAAAATTTAAGCGACGACAAAGAACAGGAATATTTCAGCGACGGCATCACCAATGACATTATCACCGATTTGTCAAAGTTCAGTGAATTGACGGTAGCGGCAAGCACCACGGTTTTCAAATACAAGGGAAAAGCGGTCGACATTCGAGAGGTGGGTCGCGATCTCAATGTGGCCTATGTACTTGAGGGCAGCATTCAAAAAGCAGGCGACCGTGTTCGGATTAACACACAGCTCATCGATGCAGTTGACGGGAATCACGTCTGGGCTGATCGCTTCGATCGAAATACGGCCGACATTTTTAAATTGCAGGATGAGATCATCGAGAATATCGTCAGAAAATTAGCTCTCAAGATCGATCAAACTGAACGTGAACGTATAATTTCTAAAAATACAGATAGTTTAGAGGCCTACGAGTATGTGATGAAAGCTAATCACCATTTTTATCAGAGGAAACGCGAAGCAAGCCTAAGAGCGAAGGAATATTTCAAGAAGGCTATCGAGCTCGATCCCAATTACTCTGATGCTTATGCAGGTCTCGGTCATGTCCGCCGATGGGATGCTGGCTATGGGTGGACTGAGTTTCCCGACCTGGCCATGCAGCAGGCTGAAGAATTGTTTGAAAAGGCCATCATGTTGGATGAATCAAACGCATTTGCGCGCGCTCAACTGGGTTACCTTTACATGCGCAAAGGAGAATACGATCTTGCCATCAGCGAAATGAAGCGATCCATAGAACTCAATCCCAATGACTGGCGCACCTATAGATTACTTGCCCCCGTATTATTGTACTCGGGCAAACCGGATGAAGCCCTGCACTGGTATCATACGAGCCTGAAATATGATCCCTACACATCGCCCGGCTTATTTATGAATATGGGGATCGCAAATTTTTTTAAAGATAATTATGAGGAGGCTTTAAACTGGTTGAACAAATGTGTCGCCAAATGGCCGACTTTTTTAGGCGCCCACATCGTGCTGGCGGCCGTCCATGGCCATTTGGGTAATCTCGAAGAAGCCCAAAAAGAAGCCCGGAAAGTACTGGAAATAGCGCCGTTTTTTGAAGTCGACTTTTATGGAGAAGCGTTTTACAATCCGGACCATCGCAAAAAAATCGTTGATGGTCTGCACGTTGCCGGATTGAAGTAAAAAATTGAAGAATGAATCGCCTTTAGGGGGACAAGTATTATAAAATGAAAAATTAGTTTATCTTTGGTTTTGCCCGTCCCAAGTATAGCTTACCGTTAACGATCATCCAATTTTCAGGGTCTTCTGGGGCCGACCGGCCCGTCAGCATGCTGACCGCTCACCATCCGCCGCGGTGAGGCACATATTTCTTTGGATTGGTCGCAAACATTTCCCGGTGCTCAGCACTCGAGAAATGCCAAACAGCCTCGTTCCAGGAAACCGAATACTTTTCGCTGCCTTTGATCGCCTTGTTGTTGGTAAAATAGGCCACTGCGTCGTAACCTTGAATAGCAACGCCAAAACTGTCTTTATCAAGTGCACTGAGAGCATTTTCTGCATAAGCGAAGGAACTGAAGGCGAAAATCAATAAAACTGCTAAAATAAACAATTTGGGTGGTTTCAGAGAGTTTTCAAACATAGTATCTCTCCATTTAGAATGGAAATTTGAGGGAGCTCAATGAGGAAGCAGTTGAGGAAGAATATACAGGGCGGAGTCGATCAAAATGGTAAGCAAAAGCGCTGCTCCCGCATCATTTAATATACCACAATGTTATATACTGCGGTCAAATGGAAAAATTGTCAAGAGCTAATTAACCCTACAACGAAAGTTATATATAAATAATTGTTGATTATGGTCACATAATCTGTTATACTCCGAAACTAAATCGAAAAGGAGGCAGATTATGTTACCAGAAATTAGGAACCAGGAATATT
>Ga0209367_1002669_pt1 | contig 23751 bp, 16 predicted proteins | sample WorMetLIZISLAND2_FD_187412 | JGI IMG/M metagenome (GOLD analysis project Ga0209367, IMG submission 187412) | Marine gutless worms symbiont microbial communities from Max Planck institute for Marine Microbiology, Germany - Olavius geniculatus... ... | reverse complement strand
CCTATAAGGGGCGTCTGGAGGCTCCGCCCCCAGACGCCCCTTATAGGCTCGCGCTCCAAACGCTCGCCATGGTCCCCCTTGATTGCAGCCCGCCAGCTGGTGGAAAATTGACTAAGTGGCCCACAGTGTCAAAAAGGTTGAACAGCACTGTCATAGAGGTAAAAAAAACCTGGATGATCCAGAACCCAGAATTCCACCAAAAACTAGTCACTTCCTTCTCAGACCATGCCCAACACCTCAAAAAAAATTTCATCAATATCTGTTTGCAACATTTTGAGGAGTCATCTCGCATAAAAACGAACAAACCCTAAACACGATCACATCGTGCAAAGAGGTAGTTACGGCACGTTATGGTAGTCAGCACCAGTCTTCACGTGAGAAGTTTGATTCTGACTAGCAGGACCGAGGAGCGGCTTCTCCACTAGACTTGTGTCATTTGCAGCCTCAGCTGCTGCAGCAGGCTGCAGTGATTGCCTTATATCATCCTCATCATCGTCATCATCGTCATGAGTGGTAGACTCTTGCGGTACAAGGTACGCTGGACTGCTATCACTGGTCAGATAGTCATCACCGCCAACCTTCATCGGTAGGTAAGAACTATCCTCCGCAGCCGACTTCATACGCAGATAACCGGTGCTCAACTCAGTTGCTGGCCGCAGTGAAACATAGCGCTAAACACAGACCAACAGATAGCAATAAACCAAAAGCAAAACAAAGTAGAGTCCTTTCTGAGCCATAAAGGCCACAGGGCGGCAGTAATATCCATTTTCTTAGCCCTCAGCTAGACACTAGTTTGCACTGTGAGACTACAGATACAGAGCTAGGGCATCGCACGGTGTGCCTGTATATGTCCAAGCTTTCACTGATACTCACTGCATCTAACCATAAAGGGATGGCCAGGCTGAGTTGACTTGGATGGCTGGTTACATACCAAGATGGTTTACCCGCCTGCTGACGGTCACCCATCAAAGTACTAACCGGGTCCAGCGTTGACTAACTTCAGTGATGCGACCAATGACATTACTAAATGAGCCAAACCACCAACTCAATTAAGGAAAAAGGTTCTAGAAAGTAATCAAATCACAGCCATCACTAGCTAGTTTGTTCACATTCCCGCAATTGCTGTGGCCTTGTTCGGAACAACCGTTTGCAGCTAGATGTCACTGCACCAAACAACAAGCTAGTCAAAAAATCTGACGAATTTTTGTAGCTTATTAGGTACTGTTTCAACTTATGAATCTCAATATCTGTACAGTAGTTAACTTTATCACCACAGATTCGGCCAATGGCTGACATTGTGCACTTTAAATTATGCACGTACTTACTTACTTACTTATGCCTATAAACAAAGTAAGAACTGTAGGTCTAGGCTTCAAGCCTACTAGCAAGTTCTATGCAATCGTTCTACAAGCCGACCACCAGAACTCAGTTCACTGACCTAGCCTTCCACTGCATAGCACCTACTGGCTGAAACTCTCTGACCGCTGACACTGTTAACAGCTGGTCACTCAATTTATTTAAGTCAAGATGAAACACACACTGTTTCCAGCAGACATTTAAGCCTAGTTGTTGTTACACAATAGCTGTGACTGTCCACCAGCGCATCAGAAGTCTTTTTGGTGCTATAAAGCTAGATTATTATTATCATTTTATAAATCCAGTAGTTCAGCCTCTATATTTCTCGGCTGACTACAATGCTGGTGTATAGCTGTAAACCTGCTGCGAACTGCAACAAAGAATGACACAGTAACCTCTCGTGTGCCTGATTCCAGAAAATCTCCAAGCTGTCTGACAAGAGTTGCAAAGTCTGGCCGTGAATCCTGGCTTCCATCCCAGCAGCGTAGCATGCAGCTGTAGCTGTTGATAGACACATCAGAAATCATATGCAATTTACACTCACAAAAACACAATAAATAACATCGTCTATGTATCAGAAATGTGCACACAAAATACTACTACTACTGCCATGGCAGCACAGTAACTACTACTATTTGTTTTTGTCTTTAACCTCCCTAGCGGTAAGCCCGAGATACCCCGGGACAGAGTTTTTGTATTAAAAACGGTATGCCCGGGTTCTCTCGGGCACCGTCGACTTGCAGAGAAGTCGCTGTCATGCGGAGGGTGGCAGCAGCAGTTCATACATCGCACTGCGGGGTACCACACGTGTCAGACTCTGCAGCGTCTAAGCGTCCAGCGTGCTATCGGACTGCCAGCGTCCCACGGCACAGTCACACATGTTGATGTCTGCGGGTGTCGACAAAATGATTTCCCGCATTTGTTAGTTGCAGTCCTAGTTTCACGTCGTCAACATGTCAAATGCGAAACGTAGACTAGAAAATGTAGGTTTAGATGATGACGAGTCAGATGACAACATACGATAACATAAAAGCATAAAAACGTAACCCTACAAAAACCTAACAACACAGACAAATGAACCAGCAGTGGGTGGCAATTTATTTCGTCACACTCTGACATCGCATCGAACTGTCGACCCGCTCAGCGTGACGATGTTTGTCTGCCAGTCATTAGGGGTGTCATTAACTGATAAATCAATCAACGGACAGCTGGAGATCAGCATCTTCTGGCCGTGCCATCTATAGAAGCCGTCTAACCACTGTACCGTTTTTGAACAGAAATCCAGTCTAGATTCATACCGTCAAGGAGGTTAAGTAGCCAATTTATCTGCAGGTTCAACTATCAGCACATGCCGGGTCCTGTAAAAGTAAACTCGTTGGAAATTGATAGAGCAAAGTTTCCTGTCACCCTACCAACAGCAATACTCTACTGTTAAACAAAAAACGGGGGTGGCAACTTAGCTCAGTGGTGACGTTTTGGTGCCTATCAACGATGTTAGTCTACACTGGGCCTGTTAGCACTTGAATGGGTGACCGTCTGCGGGCAGGTAAACCACCTAAGAGTGTAACTAGCCGACAGGTAGACTCAGCTTACTATCCTCTATAGGAAAGTACAAGAAAGCCCAGCTAGTGCAAAGGGAAATGCACGACAGTGGTGCATGTTTGAAGGCAAACTGAGAACAAAATCTAAGCTCGCCGATTCTTGCAACTAACATTGGGAATGATGCATTTGCAAACACTGGATGGCACCACCTTCTCACGTGGCTGCTACTGTATGAGTGCAAAATGTGAGTATTTAGGAGGGGGTGCCCAAGACTGATGCCCCCGTACTGAGAATTCCGTGAACGAAGGGAGGGAGGGCAAAATGTAAACTAGTGAAAACTACATTTAATGCTGAATGTTTCATACGCAGGCTGTTCCAATCTATCTCTAGTAATTTTGGTGCAATTCACTCTTGAAATGGGTGTTGCAGCCAAAAATCGCCAAAAAATCCATAAAAATCTCTTTTTTGGTGTTCAAGGTCATTCAAGGTCACTGCTTTTGGTGCCAATCAAAATCCAGTGTGGGACTTCCTATTAGTGATTAATAGTAACCTAGACTCTATCTCGCACCATTTCTGGGATACAGTGACTTATCGGCTGAAAATTGCAAATTTTTCCTACCCCCTCTCATTTAGCGCCCTTGCTGGCGATGACCCCTGTGGACTTTATGGAAAAGCTTTGCGGGTCATAAAACTAGAGTCTTCCAGGCAGCCAATGGTGAAGATCTGGTGATCCTAGCTTGCACCATTTTTGACTGATCCACCCGTGCGACAGACGGACGAACGAACAGACAGAATTGCGATGGCTAAGACGCGCTACAGCAGTAAGTGCTGTCGCGCGTAAAAATGCTGCTAATAATGAAATAATGGTGATGGTGAATGCCATAGTACAGCTGCTTTTTCAGACAGACTTCCAGCTTAAGCTGATCGACTTGATCCAAAATTCGGTTGCCGCCTAGCGCTGTGCTTTATTCATCAGATAAATTGACTGAACCCTCACAACAGCAGCACCATAAACAATGTCATGTCTACTCCTATATTACTGCTACAGGTACATACATCGAGTCTGGAGCCAGTTTCGGCTTTGACATGCGATAACCATTCTTCAACCGAGTGATGAACGTTTCATCCATCTCCATTCCTGGGTATGGATTTCCACCTGCAGTAACAGCAGCACACAAAGTCCATTGGTCACAATGCACAACTACAGGGTTGGCCAAAAAATGGCACAAAATTTTTATATGCCAATAACTGCATCAAATATTAACTGATTTTCAAATTTTTTTCACTGTTAGAATCAGCAGAAAATATGTACTAACACTAACACTAAAGATCCCACCACACCTCATAGGTGTCGTTACACCATCTTGTGAAATGTCAGACATTGCACTCAAGCAGGTGATGACAGTGACCAATTGTGTGATCAACGTCGCTAAAGTTTGACATGTGGCTTCCAAACAGCTTGAACTTAAATTCCGTCGATTATGCTGTCTGACGGGGGCGGAGGGAAGGGGCTCTTTCATGGATGGTTTATCAATGTTGACAATTCATGACAATTCTGGAGCACTGAGTGGGCAAACTGTCGCAGCGTTTTGTTAATTGCACCATTGGTCAGTGGCGTCACTGGCGTGAGTGCATCGTCCAGCAGCAAAGCGGACACAATGAACATTTGATGTGAAAACTGCGAGATGTTGCAGTTATTCTGGACAACAACTGAGACAATAAACAGGTTATTTTGTTGTTAATTTTTTAGAATGCACTGTTACAGATACCACCTTGTTTTCAACTGTTGCTTCAAAAACACTGATATTTCACTAGGTAGTGTAGCAACACACCTGAGGTGTAGTGGGATCTTTAGTGACAATGTTACTACAAATTTTCTCCTGATTCCGACAGTGAAAAAAATTTATTTGACAAAGTTATTGGTGTATAAAAATTTTGAGCCATTTTTTGGCCCACCCTGTATAACCTAGCAATAAAACAATCACCAAATATGATAGTTGAAATCAGCCGGCTGGCTTGTTCTAAAATGGAATTTATTCACAATGAACATATCATCTGAATATGTAACGTAACGTAATTTGTCCCATAGTCAGCATCGCTCTCTCACAACTCTGCAATTTTCGGGTCGGTGATCATCTCCGTTTCTAAGGCCCTGAGCCAGCAGTGAGTGCAAACACAACTCAGCTATATGGGTGGCAGGCCACACCTCTCCCATATACTGCCGTTACGTTCCCGGCGATGAAGCCAGTACCAAATTACATTGCTTGGTGACAGAGGCACATGTGTGTGAACAACTTGCTCAAGGTTGTTACCTGGTAGTGCACCGGGTGGGAGTTGAACCTGCAACCTCCGGGTTACAATTTCGGCATGCTACCGTTACACCACCGAGCGAAGCCACACACAACTAAATCTGAATGACTGTAAAAATAAACATTAAAATACATATTTACTATGAAATACATTAAAACATAATTCATGGTGACAAACAACTGTGACTCTAAAGTGGGATATAAACTGCGATCAAAACCCTGGGCTATGCCCACTCCAATAAAATATTCTATGAAAGTCTGTTTATATATTTTTGCGCAATGTCGCAGACAAACAGAGTAATGAACTGACCGAGCGTAAAAAGTTCCCAGACGAGCACACCAAACGACCAGCTGTCAAGACACAGATAAAAGTAAGTAAGCAAGTAAGTAAACATACGGTGTGCATAAAAGCCAGCTAAGTTTGCTTAATTTGCCACATTTTACCAAAGTTAACAGTCACCAAAGATTTCTAAAACATGAGCTAGTCGGTGATTTCTGAATTCAGTCCATCAGAGAGAATGAAACTAAAGAGAAAAAACCTGGAGAAGAGATAATATAAAGAGATGTGGCAGAGCACTGAACCAAACCAAATCACCAGCCCACATCTTATTATGCAGACATCCTAACGGAATACATTACTGATCTTGCCCATCCATCCGTCTGTCTCATAAGGGTTCCTAACTCAAAAACAAAAACTGTTGTGAATGTTGCCCAAGGCAGAAGCAAACAGTGTGCCAAACAGAACAGTAAAGCATAGCATATATCACATTATAGATCTACACTGCATCTCTGAGAAAAAACAGCAGTCCTTTCATTGGTGCAATATCGCCATTTCCTATCATAATTCATAAAAAACACATCCACAAAACCAAAACTTTGCAACAAGCAGATTTTCCAACACAATTAACACAATCAGATATTTTTTTCTAAGACACCACGCACAACAGTTACAAATGTGAGTGGCAATAGAAATAGTTGAATACAAACACGTCACTCTTGGTCGTGTAGACTTTGTGAGTGAGAGATTCAATTGCCATCCACTTGACCGGCACGGGAGCCTGCTCAAAGCACATGTTACAGTGTGACACAATAACGTCAACAATCTCACTGGTCAGTTCCCACTGTTAACTTTTAACCTTATTTCTCAAACTTTTTGCAACACTCTTCCCACGCCACATAATAAAGAAATACAAGACTTAATAATATGACAATGCAATGCACTAAACTTGATATGAAGATCATGATTATACTGCTAAACAGTGGGTGTTGCCCCAAATATAACAGTAACAATAAACAACTTTTTTCCCAACAAGCTAATTAAACTTCTCTCACAATGTTAATTTCACTTATATTCCAAAGTTTTCCAGTCACGTGATCACAATCTGTACAAAATGCAGAGATGTGAAAACTATTAAAAAAAACCAAGCGCACATCAGATGTCTTGTGGTACTCGGTGTATTTGACATCCTTCGCGAGTCCAAAGTCGCATATCTTAACAACGTTGTCCTCTGCCAACAGCACATTTCTAGCAGCCAGATCCCGATGTATGAACTGCAAAACAACACCAATTAAACACACATTTCACTGTTTGAATTGCACATAAACATTTGCTCCTCAGCTTCCGTTTAGCCAGCCTGCAAAAGCAAACCATGGGCAACTGCTGCAACAGAACATTTACAGGCTAGCTGAGTTTTCTGTGATTGAGCTAGCTGCATCAAGGCACTGAATTAAAAATGTGCAATATATAGCGTGCAAACATACATCGGCGACCTGTCAAAGTTATGCCGAGTTAGACTGGCTTCCCAAAACACTAACTTTTAGCACTGCCACAGATTTTTACAGGCTGGATGAATTTCCTCTTGCCAAACCAACAACGCCAAAAACCGAAAAGATGATCTTATTATAGCAGATTAGACAAAACAACTGTACATATTCAAACAGTAACAGGTTGACAACTCTCAACCACTGTGAAATTCCTTGACGTTGCATAGACACTTACGACAATCTAATCAATGTTGCAGCTACAAATGTGATGCCGAAATATAGCTGCTATGACTGTATGATAATGCAATGCAATTTTCCAAAAATGATCCAACAGAAACATTACGCTAACACCTGCTAACAAATGTTCTCGTGCTGCCGAAAATATGAGTTAACAACAGACATTTTTTCCCCTGACAATTTCCATCACTTAGCCAACTCCATGCCTTATGAGTGATAACTGTCAAAAAGTCCCCACCATTTGCATGTTTTCCAGAAAGCACTAACTATGAATGTACTCACAGGTTGAAAAAGTAACCAACAAGTGATGTAAGATCATCAAATTACAACCTTTTTAGTTGACTGGTTAAAATTATCCAACCTCTGCTGCTTTCGTCTATGATTACTTATTGTCAGCTGCAGCACTGACACCTGAGAGATGGTCATTCTGGCAAAGGCAGCAGCAGTTGCAAAAATGTCAACATATTAATTAAAAAGGTTGAAACCTGACGAATTTATGTCACTTATTTCATAAACCTATGGTACATAGACCTCCTATCTATCTCTCACTACAATGTCTGGAGTGTTTATTGTTTCTCTCACTCCACTCAAGCATGACGACTGACAGCATCTCACATTTGTACGTATATATCACACGTGCATCCAGGCCAGAGCACAGCCATGATGATAAAATAAGTAGTTTCTTTCAACGCAGTCTACTGTATATTATGCCTCGGTACAAATGCATAATACACTGTAGACCGTGTTGAAACATAGACTCACTACCAACAAAACTCACATTCCGGGAAGCGAGGTACTCCATGCCGCGTGCAATCTGAAACGCGAAGCAGACAAGGTCGCTAGTGGTGAGGCAAAGTGAATCAGAGCTGACTGAGCAGCTTGCAGCAGCAGCCTGTGATGATGACTTCGGCTTGTCATGCAGTGAGTTGACGTAGTCGTTGGTCACTGCCTGGTGACCTGTGACCAACGGCTTTCCACTGCTGGTAGAGTCCAAAGAGTCAATAAAGCCACTTCGGTTTTTCACCAGATAGTTGCGCAGACATCCGTGGGCACAGTACTCGACAATCACATACAGCGCTCCTACACCAATGTACCAATCGTCAGCCTCATCATCCAGGGATGGCAGGTTTCTGCCAAAATCAGTGGCCACTTTCTGCCACTTCAAACTGCGATGTTCATTTTAAAATTCATTTTCAAACAAAAACATTCGCACCATTCGGTAACAAAGTTACAATTCTGTTATAAATGGTGAATTTTGTTTCTGAGGTGTTATATTATGGTAAAGTTTTGCACGTTAATCTACTTACACTATGAAAATTCATACAATGCGAACTTTTGAGTACCTTTCGGAATACGCTGGACTGTGGGTTTAAACCAGGTTTTTGCTGATTTAAACCAGTTTCAATCATTTGAGTGGCAGAAACGAAATGAAACAGCATTTCCAATACTCAATGTTCATCACTCTACTAATCATGGTGCACTGTAAAAACAAGAACTGTTAGATAGCGTAACAACTAAAATCGCATAAAAAGATTTTACAAACCGACTGATATTTCCGAAGTGATGGCACCAAGAAGATTGAGAATATTCAAGTGAGATCCAATGTGTATGAGAATTTTGAGTTCCGACATTAATGACCGTAGCTGCTCGCGATCACCGATGTCTGCATCGACAATACTCAACATTAATGAATGATTACACTACCATGACGACAGCAAAGATGTCACAATAATGCATCCCATATACGAAATGCCAAAAAGTTTAAAGGTTGCTGTCTACAGCTCATCGTGGAAACCCACCTCAGAGCTTTACTGATCACATGCAGTGTTACCTGCCACAAGCAAAAGTGCCACACATGCTAGTACTCGACTTATCTATGCTGGAAAGATGAAAAGCTAAGTTGACTATAAGACTTTTGTTTTTTTTTTTGTTTTTTTTGTTTTGTTTTGTTTTGTTTTTCTTACGACTCGGCCATCAAGAAATATCTACATGGAAAGGCCGATGCCCCAAACACCAGGCTGGAGATGTAATCTGGTCACTGAAAGCCTGCTACAAAGCCACAGAAGTTAGCATGCTTAACCACAAACTGGTGAATTCTGATAGTATATATGGAGACAAACCTTTTGTGTATCAGAAAAATTAATCTCAAAGCATACATGCAAGTAATCCTGAAACACAAGTAATAGTGATGACACACTGGCCAGTTTATCGCACCTATTTCTGGTACCAGTCGACTGGTACCAGAAACTGATCAGTGCATCATACTTTTCTGGCACCAGATTTTTCTGGTGCCAGAAATCAGCGCCCGATAGAGCATGTTCAATTTTGTGCCGGAAACCGGCTGGAAAGCTAAACTGTGATTGGTCAGTCTGAGCATAGTTTTAGTTTTAGACAAACAAGCCTATGCAGAACAGATGGGTGGATAGCCAAGACCCATATTAGAATGGCCATACGATAAAAGCTAGCACAGTTCGTTTGTTTGTAAACAAAGATGAAAGATGAAGTGGAGTGATGAAAACATTTTTCAACTCACAGAACAGTATGAAAAAATGAATTTCTGTATAAAATTCTCAAAGTCAGAATCCATCTTTGTTGCGTCTGCCGATATCATTTGCTGGCGAAGTGCGTCATAGTTTCTGGCACCAGACAACTGGCGCCTGTTTCCGGTGCCACAAACTGGCGCCGTAAACAGGCGCCAGAAAATGGTCAGTGTGTCATCAACTTAACTATGAGCCCAGTCCCATCCACTAAGCGTTCAAGCTAAGCAAGCACTGTGCTAGTTAGGCACAAAACATGCACAAAGTAAGTAACATTTACCCTACTTACCACGAACCATCTTGACTGCAACTGTCGTAGTCTCTTCAGCTTCGATAATGCCGACAGCGTCAGCTCGCACCACTTTACCAAATGCTCCCTGGCCAAGAGTTATATCTGCAACACCCCATAAACCAGCTGTCAAGCAGTCAGGCGGCGTTCACATAAACATGAGTACGAGTCCGGCACTATACGGGTTCCATATACAAGTTCCGGCAAGCACGAGTTTGCATGTATTTCAATGGCGGCCGTTCACAGACATACGAGTATGAATTACCTGTAAATTTCACTCGTATGAGTAGTTTCTGTGCAGGTCGTGTTTTTATCCAACTCGTAGAAAGTACCAACTCATAGAAAGTGAACTACTCGTAAATAGCATTAATATAATTTATAAAAGCCGTGGCGCATATTTGATGTCAGAACTGATGTCATCATAAAATTGTTCATCGTTAGAGGTGTGTGGTTAGTAAAAATAGTAACTTTGTAGTGGAATATTGTTGTTTTAATGGCGATGTATTTCCTCGATTCGATTTTGCAAATTTTCAATATGGCCGACATGCATCGAGTTACGTGCTTGTACAAGTGACCGTGAACGTTCCACTTGTACGAGTGAAGCTTTTACGGGCCATAAACAGAAACCCGGACCCGTACTCGTACTTGGGTCTGTGTGAACACAGCCTCAGCTTCTCAGTATACTAGTTCTTACAAATCAAGCAGGTAAAAACAGATAGAGAGGGTTCCACAAATTATTTGAACTACGGTACATAAGCAAACATAATTATGCTAACAAAGTAACACATTTACATTAAATAATGAAAAAAACCCAGAAAGCATTAGCAAAATTTTCACATCAAAGAAAAGTGACAAAATGGAACCAATGAGGTCGTAAAACAAATTGTAGAAAACAAGATAAACAGATATGACTAATAATGTCTGCAAAGCACTAATTAAACACTCAAATCAAGTAGCATACAATATAGCAAAAGTTACAAAGTTACACAAAATGTTCAGCGAAACTTGCCAAACTTAAGGCATTCTTTAGGAAACTCCCACGACGAATCATATGCAAGACAATCAATCTGGTCGCCGACAGGTAGGTCTGGGTTATACTTGGCTGTACCAGCGGCTTGCAGGTAGACCTCGAATGGCACCGTTATATACTGCACACAACATAGCTCTTACAAACTTCTATCCACAACTGAAAGGTCCTACTCTGAGCAACCCAAAGTCCCCATGCACACTGGGCATTAACAAAAATATTAAAAAGCAGTCATACAGAGAGTTCAAGCTTCCACCGAAAACAGCGATTTATTCTTGGACGTCCATAAGAATCACAACAGTAAGTAAAAAAAATCTAACAAGACTTGCGATATAACTGAAAAATATGTCAGCCCAATGTCAACATATCATGCGATCGTCCACCTAAAGCTGTGCAACCATAATCCTGACCTTCGACCTTCTGAATTCAATAAGCAGCACATCGATTACTATGGCCATGTTAAACATTCATACTAATTTCAGTTAACCTATGCCTTTTAGTTTTAGACAAACAAGCCTATGCAGAACAGATGGGTGGATAGCCAAGACCCATATTAGAATGGCCATACGATAAAAGCTAGCATTAGCATTGTTATCCATGAGAATACACAGCATCACTAATTTGGACCCTGTAAATAGTGGACAGACTGATGGACAGAGAGTCAGACGAATGGACAATATTGCAGCTTGTTAGAATGTTTTACTTTTTGAAATATTCAATAAATTACATCGTCCAAATCTCAAATGGTTTTTCTATGCCCTTTCGTTTTATGGTTACAAGCCAGTACAAGACAGTAACATGATAATATGATAACACAGCCTGTCATGATTACAACCTTGATTCGACGCCGCTTCCTGCAGAGAACAGCAACTATGACGAGAACAACGATTAGCACAACAATGACGGTTACAATAGCAGCAACACTACCCGAGCTCAACGAGCCAACCTTCCCAGTCACGAATTGTTCTGTATATACCAGCAACATAACAACAATATCTCACTGCTATGCAATGTAACCCAAGCACATAGAACATCACATGTTATAAACATATACATAATAACACAACACAATATCCCGACTCATGAGCTCACAGATGAGGCAACCTACTCAGTCACGGGGCGTTCTGTGAAGCAATAACATACACATAAGCACTGTTTTAGAAGACCATTTTCCAGACAAATACCAGCTACTCCCCTGATTTTCGTTCTTACACAGAGGTTCTAAAACAAGAAAGTTCACAGCCAGCGTCTCATTCTTTTGGTTAATTAGTCAGTTTGCTAACCATCACTGATAAGTATCTGAACACCTCTGTTACATAACCAAAGTGCTAACTGCAGATCCCTTGTGAGGACAGCTGTCACTGGACTTTGATGATCAGATCACGTGGCAATGTAAAAAGACTAGTTGCTAGCAGACTACTGCAAATATTATTACCAGTTAAACAAATATGGCAATATCATAACAAACAAAACAGTTGTATAATCTGACTTACCGCCAACCAGAACAGTCATATTGCTTTCAACAATGCTAATGCGATTTAACGCTCTGCAGGTATAGACGCCAGCGTGAGAGTAGTTTGCTTTGTCAATCACCAGCTTACACTGAATACATGTCAGACTACCGATAAACACACCCACACACAAGAGAAATATAAGTGGTGCATAATAATCAAAAGAAACATTGAGTTCATAGATTAAACAATCAGAAATTCTGGAAACGATTAGCCTCAACTACTGCAATATGGTCATGCTAAACATATGCCCAGTGCTGTGTCCCAGTATTCAACATGACCACCGTTCACTGCAACGATCAAGACTAATCATTTCCGAAACTTTCCAATTGTTTGACCTACCGGTACCTAAAACATGCATGTAGCACTTTTTATAAGCCACACAGTACATATATTAACATACTGCAACAAATCCATGATTCAGGAAAGATTTCGACCCCCTAGTGTTACTAAAAAACTGAAGTTGTTACCAAAATTTAACTGTCTGCCATATGACCTAGCACTAAATGAAGTTAGCAATTTCATGTACTGAGTTTTCACTGTTTGCATATGGTGAGAAAAAACACATTAATATTGCATAGCAAAACACTGCATCACCTTCACTGAGAGAAAGAAGTCATGTTTTTCAGCATCTGGTTGTCTGACATTTTGTTTGCCTGTGAACAAGACTTTATAAACAATTACAAATAAACTTTGAACGTTATAGAGGGGTAAGTTATGACCCCAAAACCAACTGATCAGACACTGTTTGGCACTCAAATCAAGAAACTTTGTGAAAGATATATATAATTTATATATGCAAATACTGAAGTTGATGGGCACGCTACTCAATGGTGTATGCAGTTGGCAGCATTATTTAATTGTCACAGCGAACTTACAAGCCTATATCTTACTTGCAGTTCCAAATACTGTATTGCATTACTACTTTCACTAAAAGACATAACTGCGTTATTTTTATTCCAGTTAGTGAGTGAGTAAGTAGGGTTTATTACCATTAAAAGCTAGTGCTCTCACCTGGTAGAGTTAACAAGCCTCAAGTCATCGCCTCCATCAATGACGTCATTATCCTTGAGCCAAACATACTGCGGCTCAGGCTGACCCTCGGCTAAACACTCCAACTCATGTCTCATACCAATGCCAAGCACTATCTGACCACTCAGCGGCCTTAAGAACTTCACCTCCTCTGGTTCTGAAAAAAATGCAACAATGATCCATGATAACAATAAAAAATCAGCTGATTTGTTCAATTGTTCAATCAACCAATCAAATGCACCAACATATGTTGTAAACGAATCAGAGAGATGCATCAGTTGCTACAAAACTGCTAGATAAAACATTGATTTAGTATCCTATTAAGAACAGGAGTTAAATGTTAATATAAAGGCTTTCCCACAGCCCTCCTATAAAATGTTCATCAGAAATGCTGTCATCTGCAATGTCACTCACAACAGGAATATCTTCAACCTATGCATCAGCATGGCTGGCTTATTGCTGAAAGCTATATATGAAAAGAACTGAACAACATTCAAAAAGAATATTTACCTTATTCAGCATTGCAAAAATGGCAAAATGCAGGAAAAGAAATGCAAAGACTGAAGACATCCATCTGAAAATCTGACTAACTAATCATCAAAATAAAAAAAACTGAAAAGCAGTAACACTAACAGCAATAGCAGTAGAGTTGTATCTAACCATGCACACTGATGACAATGTCTTCACTGTGTATCTGTCCTGTGTAGTTACGTGTTCTGCAGCGATATCTCTGAGCACTGGCGAAGTCAATGTGACCAAATTTCATTGCCACTACGTGCGAGTATGCATTGCTACAGACATGCACATACGTGAGCCATTAAATCGACTGACATCGAAGACTGAACTGAATTGACCGGCACATTTGTAAATAAATAAAACTGACTAGATAAATGATGAAGTTACAAATATGAAAACTGGATGGACAAAATGCATTTTGAGAGACTGCAAATGAGAACAGAAAGAGCTGTAAAAATCTCACAGCATTCGGTGTTGCTCAGACAAGTTACGATTGCTGGTTTAGGAATAAAGATAGAATAACTAGTTTACATACACCAAATTAACAGCTGAACAATCTAGATGGGCCAATATTAACGATAAAAATGCTGAAGATTAAAGAGCTCAACTTAAATTAATCAAAAATCATCTTACATTTCACGTGTTATTTCCAGACGTTCATCGGAGGCCAGTGGAGTTTCCTGTGCGCTGTCAACGAGGTATAGGTCAGGCGTCGAGAAGACAAACTTGTTAGCTTTGCATTGAACGAGAACATCATCGCCAATGACAACGTTTAGCTGACTGCTGCTTGGCAACAGGCCAAAACCATCTCTCACATCTAAAAAAACACAAACATAAATGTATGCACTCATCCTAGTGCAAAACCTGCCACAAACACATCAGTCACAGTCAGGTCTCGAAGTGGGATGGTACGAACCAATATGGCACATCAGCACTTCCTTGGTCGCCTGAAAAGCATACCGGCACTTCTTTTCTGAGAAAAGACACAACAGTATGCTTTGCAAGCATTTTTCTGAGATTTAAGCAACTGGCCAAGTGGTCGTAAATGCTGTCATCAATCAGTTGCCAAATTAGCATTAGCTTATTCTTTTAACTATGATTTTTGGTTCTGATTTCCATTTATTCTTTAAACCACACTTAAAAAGTCAAAGGGAGGAAAGGAGAAAGAAAGAGCTACCATACTGGCACTTATTTTTTCCCACTTTGAGCCCTGATCACAGTCGAACTAACATCATCACAAAATTAACATTCGAGGGGTCTGCAGAAAACTTCTTCATCTGTGTTTAATGGCAGCTGAAAATCAAACGATATATACTATTACGGCATTATTGTGCATGTGAAATTTGGGCTTGCATCTTTGCCAATGTTCGACAATTTTTATATTGACCATATTGTGTAGTCTGCAGTAATTGTCAGCTTTTTGTACGTTTACAGTTACATGTACAGTTATTGTACAATTTTACAGTAAATAACTATTAATGACATTACTCGTGCTGAAGGAAAAGGAGGCAATGTGACAGGTTTGTCTGTTTGTTAGTTTCGTTGGTTTGTATTCAGGACAAAAATAAACTCTGATGAAACTTGTTGAAGATGGGCCAAAGATGACGTTAGTAATCATCAGACTGACTTCAGAGACTCTTACATTTTCAATAGCTGGTGTTTATTTTCAGTTAATTTTCGTTGATTTTTCGGAAAAAACACTTGTTATTGCTGGACACCCTTCATTTTTTTAGCACACATTATGCACTACTGTCTCGTATTACATGTAGTGTACTGTACCTGAGACATAAAATTCCGTTTGTGTCTCGGCTTTACCAAGCTTATTAGTAGCCTCACAATGAAACCATAACGAAGTTTCTTCTGCAACGACCTGCACTGTTGACAGAACTCCACGATGTGCCTTAACATATACATGCAGACAGGATACTAGAGAATACATCGTATGTGTAAACAGATAAAATAGTAAAAATGAGTCCAGGGAATTTTTTACCTACTTGCACACCAGCTGGATTTCGCTGCCATTTTTCACAAAGTCTACCATAGAGCAAACTGACCTCACGTGAAAAATGGCAAAATGGCCATCAATTCGACAGAAATATGCCTTTTGCGCAAACATGAAGATCTGAAAATTTACACCTCTGAGTGTAGCACTGATTTTTTGGCCCAGCCACGTCCACTTTGTTTCAACTGAGATGGTCTGTACACCTGCTACACAGGTTGTGCCATAAACATGATGCCTCAAGATAGATCTCCGAGCACAGAGCAGACAGATAGAAAGCAAGAACAGCAGGGTTTTAAAAACCGCTTCCTTAAATAAATCCACTCGGTAGATTTAGTTCTTTTGGGCTAAAACTGGAGCTTTTTAACAAGAAAAATGTACGAACCATGGCTGCAGCAAAGTGAGCAGACGACAATTTTGCCGATGTGCGCCTGCCGCGCATGCATCAACGTGAGAATGGGCGACTTTATGCTAGAGAATTCCGAAATGAAATTACCCGACATCAACTATGCGGGGACTTGCTAGTCCAACCACTATGCCATCTTTTTGCATACCGACTAACTTAATCGATTAGTCTCAGACTCGCTAATTCCGACGTAGCCGCTACTCTGTGTAAACTAAGATGTTCTTATGCGTACGGCCCCAGGTGTCTAAACTATGCACAGAAGTTGGAATGTCAGTAAAAGCAGCATTATACAGGTGTGGAAGTGCTCTTTGCGTAGGGCTGCCAGTGCAGTTCTGACGACACACATCCCAGCGTGGTGCAGGGCAGCTTGAACCACTGTACATCGGGTGCTGGCACACCACCAGCATGACACTCAATGTGATAGATGTAGCCGGGCCGGTAGAACGGATGCATCGGACCACCGACCAGTCTCACCGACGGCGACTCTGCAACAGCAACCAGTATGTACACTGGTCGACTCAGCCTTCTACCCTCCGAGGGACGGTAAAATGAGTAGTAACTCATTTATATGGGTTACGGAAGGCAGTGACCTTAGTACAGCTGACTGGGGCTGCCTAGCCGGCCGTTGCGTTAGCTTGTGTCTGCAGGCAGCACGTGGTGGCCGTGCGGCTGTCGGCTCGGGTTAGTGACGAAAAGCGCATTAGAGGCGTTGTATGCGAGATGCGCTATACAAATTGACACCTTTACCTTTTACCTCTACTGTGTCTCAGAAAAAAATAAAATTCCTGACATTATCAATTGTAACTTGAAGAAGAATTATCAAATTTTAATAATTTTTGGTACAAATATTCCTCATACTACTCGCCATCGTATGACCATCCATGTTCCCATGACTGATGAGCAGACTTCAATGGCTTCATGACAAAAACATCACAGTCTAAGTAACAGTAACAAACACTAATAATTTCTACCGTTCCCCCCTCCCTCATTCACTCCACATGAACCGTTATTCAACCATCCACTCTTAATGACAAAGACCCTCCAACAATTAGCAAATACTATCAATGACAAGTAATTTTGCATCACTGTCATTAAGTTGACGTCAAACAAAACTGTTTCTGTAAAACAGTTTCTGAAAACAACTACAGTCAACACAACCAAACTAAACACAAACTAACCACAACTAAACAGGCAAAAATCTGTATCGATCATCGACGCAATAATACAACTGCAAACTACAATTATATTATGCAAACCAGTTAAGCAAACATTTTATATAGTAATCCACGCATAACTATAATATAGAACTACTATACAAATCTTGACACACCATTGACAATGAGCTGAATGGTTTTCTCAGCTGACAAGTCATTCAATGAAACTCTTGCTGTGTAAACGCCCTCGTCAGATACGAGAGGAAAACTAATTCTTAACACCAACCGAGAATAACTTGACCTGTGTAAAAACAACAAGAAATCTGAGCTGATGCTCATGATATGCGCGAGAGCCTATAGCATTTCCTGTTCACAGGTAATCTTGGTCTATCTCCATCCATTTTGTTGCAATTCATCCTTTGCAGCCAAAATCGCCAAAAAGCACTAAAAACCCCTATTTATAGGGTTCAAGGTCAATCGAGGTCATCAATGTTGATAATCCTAAGAAGCTCGTCGCCAGTGCTTGTTATGATAAGCAGCATGTCTTTGCCTATCTGCAACCATTTTCATGCTAGACAAACCAACAGCAGATAAATAACCACTTTTAAGAGGGGTACCCCTCTTTGGCACCCGCGTGCGCAGGCCTTCTTAAACCTAGAGGGTCCAGATTTGAATTGCTAAAATCTACATTCTCTGCTAAAAATTTCATATGCAGGTTGTCTTGGTCTATCTCTAGCCATTTGGGTGCAATTCACTCCTGAAATGCGTGTCGCAGTCTGAAATCATGAAAAATTCACTAAAACCCCCTATTTTGGGGGTTCAAGGTCATTCAAGGTCATCAATGTTAACATTCCTAAGAAGCTCATTGCCAGTGCTTGTTTGATAAGCAGCATGTCTGTGCCTATCTGCAACCATTTTCACGTTAGACAAGCCAATATACAAAGTGATCCAAAAAAAACAGATACCAAGTTTTATTTTTGGGATAACTTCGGTAATTCAGCACCGATTTTAACCATTCTTTCACTGTTACAAGCAGAAATTTATGGCGCGTAAACATGAAGTTCTTCCACCCACCGCACCTTTACTGTGTGACCATACTACCTAGCAAAACAAACACTGTCAAAGCTACAGTGGTCTCGGAAAACAGGCAACACGTAAAGATATCAATTTCATAGCATAAAATGGCATCCACATCTTGAAGCTGTTATCAAGAATGGTGGCAGACACATCGAGCACTGCAACTTAGCTTGAGCAGCTGCACATCATTTTAATACTATAGACAGACAAGTTTAGTCAATAAAACAAAACACTGAACACCGATATTAGCAGTAGTGTTTGTTTTGCTAGGTAATGTAGTCACACAATAAAGGTGCAGTGGGCGGAAGAACTTCACGTTTACGTGCCATAAATTTCTGCTTGTAACAGTGAAAGAATGGTTAAAATCGGTGCTGAATTACCGAAGTTATCCCAAAAATAAAACTGAGCATCCGTTTTTTTGGACCACCCTGTAAATGGCAATAATCATAAAATAATGCCTTTTTAAGAGGGGTGCCCCTCTTTCTCCCGCTCGTTCATGGGGAGCCCTTCATCCAGTGGCATAAAATTTTGTCACGGAATACTAAAGACTCTAAGCTATAACATAGTGAAAACCAGAAATCTCTATCTCACCTGGGCTCCGATCGGTAGTGGGTTGTGACAGACACCAAGACAGAATTACCCTAGCTAATACGTGCTATAGCTAGCTATGCTAGCTCTCGCATGTAACAAAAATGAACAGTGTTTAGCCATGCACCATGGCACAGCAAGTACTGGTAAGTATCCTTTGAAACACTTTGATCTGATTTGAATACAAACTGGAGCATCACACCGATGCGCTGTGGTATGTGAACAACTTGCTCAGGGTTGTTACCTGACAGTGGAATGGCTGGGAGTCAAAATTCTGACCTCACAATCATTGGGTCTGACATGCTACCATAAGACTATCAAGCCATACCAATAATGATGACATTTGTTCTACTAAGGGCAACATTCTAGCACCTCCGACCAATTTCTGAGACATCCTGTGCATGCATTCTTTAGACGATAATAATAAAAATTACTACATTTACTTCACTGAATAAGTATACAGTAGACTATTATCACTACTGTCAGTCCTGAGGATATGCCAAATTTTGAAAAATGGCTGATGCCAAATTTAGCTGTAGAGAAAATTACTGCTCTTTCATAATCATTGCTTTTCGTAATCATTCACAACGCATGGTGCTGTACAAATGCGTTTGATTGATTAATGCATAACAATGAACTTCATAAGTAAACAACTGTATAAGAATGGACAACGTTTGTGGCCAGTGACATCAGTACATATGTAGCCGTGAGTCCAGCGTAGCCAATATGTTGCAATTTGATGCAAATTACAACAGTCTTGTCAAAGTTGTCTCATGCAATACTAATCTATAAGGTTGACAGCAAAAACACAGCTATGAATAGCTGGAATGCAAATCTAATTTCTTTCATCATCATGCTGTGCTAATCATTAAAACCAACTCCCAGAAATCATTGTGTCAGTTACAAATACTTATTCTTTCAAGAATGGTTTGTGAGAATTTACGCGAATAAAGAGCCACTCATCGAATGCATGCAACGTTGATACATACGTAGCCGTGAGTCGTGGGTGGTCAGTGGGGATAGGAACATCATCCTTAAACCACTGCACGGTCCAGCTGCTGGGATACGCATCAACAGAAACCGACAGAAACACCAGGCTCTCCACGGGATTGTGCTCAACAACAGGCTTCTCATCAGACAGCATGATGTAGGGATGAGCTGAGTAAAAGGTAAATTGCACACAACACAGACTCATCAGATATTTATTATGCAACCATACGAAGAGGCCTCATTATGGGTCTTGCCCATCCATCTGTCTGTCCGTCTGTTCATCCTGTATGCACTGTTGACTCGGAAAGGTGTAAAAAAATAAACGTTCCCAAGCCAAAAGTAACTGGTGTGTCGATGTTCAGCTCAAATGACAATGGTCAGGGTTAGATTTGCGCTGGTTGAAGTAAACAACTGCATAATATGTAGACAGGTACTGAGCCAACATACTTTCTACTATTTAGTAGAACAGATGTATTGCAAATGGTTAAAATGTTTTGAAAAATCAACAAAAATAACAGTTAAGTCACTGACAGTCAACATACGTAATGCTAACACACCTAAGTGTGTTTACAGTACAGATAATAAGACTTCTATTTTGTCAGAGCTTCTTAAAACTGTGCCATCTTGCTCAGAAGCAGATGGTTCCAGGTTGTTAGAGAAAAACTTCTTTCAGGTCAGATGCCATTTCTGTCAACCGAGAGGCATGTTGAAAAAGCAAAAAGAACTAGAAGATGCTCGTAAGACTGCACATCTCTGCCAAGTGAAATGACGTAAACACATGGAAAGGGGAGGCAGAAGAAAAAGCCGCTTCGCTGCAGGGGAGGGAGGTTCATGTAAAAGCCGGCGTTGGTGCTTGAGCTGTTGGTGCAATCGTGTACACTGTACACAAACGGACAGACAGACACACAGACACAAATAGATCGACCAATCTCATAATCTCCTCCCATTCACTTCGTTCCATTCGCGGAGATAATAACACATCCACTGGAAACAAACGTCAGCTTACCTTTGACAGTGAAGCTGTAGACAGCTGAGTTGGAGAGATGACCAACGCGTACAGTGCACTTGTATGAGCTGGGGTCTGAGAGAGTCACTGCTGGTATGGACAAAGTCTTAATCCACTCGTAGTACTGATAGCCGGATGCATCGCCAGCATGCCGCTCTGTCTCACCTACCGATGCCTGCTCAGACAGCTACAACAAACACAAAGGTTAACTCAGCCTTCCATCCCACTGGGGTATATGATAAGATATTTTTAAAAAATCTAGCCCTCAAACTAAAATGAACGGACAATGTTTTAAATAAAAACAAAATGAGAAAAAACTAAATAGAGTACTGTTGTTTAAAACGTAAAAATAAGCAGAAACAGATGGCTGTGAGCATCGGGACAGCTAGAAACCTGGGATGAAAAAAGACTAAAAAGACGAAATAATGATAACTAAAACTGCAAAAAAAACTAAAACGACAAAAACCGTAAGCAAGTCCAGGTCTAGTGGCAGATTACACCACAGTACATATTGTACGCGGAAGGCGTAGTATGAGCACGGCCTATTTTGGCCATGGTAGTGCTATTTTGAATTAGCATACCAAACTCATGGCACCAAAATGTGCGTTTTGACCAAGCCATGGCAACGCATCCATAGCAACATTGACGTCGCAGCATTACAAAATACTGAAAAAATCCTTTGTTATGGAGTGTTTGGATGCTGCTAAATAATCACACGTGTACTGTCACATCATATTCGTTATTTTTCCCAAAACGTCGAGTCCAATTAAGGTGAATTTAACTGGAATTAGTGTGAAGTTTGCGGTCTGCATACGCGAAATGACGTACCCAATGAGATGGACATACCATTTCGCTGACAAAAATATTTTCATGCAAATTGCACTTTGTTATATGTTTTAGCACATACTTTATGTAGTGCTAATATAGTAATAACACAATAAAGTAAAGTAAGTGCAACACAATATTATACAAACACACAATGCAACAAAAATATGTGGTAACCATGGCGGTCTCGGCGTGTGTATTGGCCTGGCAGCTATGGGAAGCCGAAGGTGACTTCTACCTCAAATACAGCCTGTTGCAAATACCATGCGCCTTCGGCACGTATATATGTATTGTAGTAACAATGTGTGAAATCATATGATACGTGATGCTCCATAACTCTGCAACGAGTTTCCCATAAAGAGTCCATAAAGAACTATACACACCTATAACCTTTTCATGATCTTCTTCAACTAACAGATGATTAAAATACAAATGGAAAAAACCAACCTGCTATGCAGAAATCACAGTGAATTTCCACATATTACAATAATAATGACATATCCAACACTCTTCTATAAGTCGCCAAGATCGTTTTACAATTAAAAGCAAAAAGTCGCCTAATGTTGCACGCAAAAAAATAAATTTTAGTATTGTTTATGTTTGGAATTATGTGCTTTTTTGCTGAGACATTGCATATCGAAATTACAAAAGATGGAGGATAAATGATGCAACGCCTGCAAGGTGGAAACTGGTCAGGAGTCTTCAACTTGTTGAAGTTTGACCATACGCCGAAGAAGAAGAAGAAGAAACTAAAAACGATGCTATGGGCAGTTGGGCATCATTCAAAATAAGCAGTGTTATCTCCCAGCACCTGCAACAACTCTCTTTAATAAGCACTTCACAAATTCATTCATTTATGAACTAATTCACAACATAAAGTCATCTGAACCTGTGTGTCGGTGGCTGTCGTCCAAGTCAACTCAACGCCGGAATCAACACGCAAGTGAATGAGGCATTTCAGCATGATGGCTTCACCAATGAGAACTTTCTGCGTAGTGAGACTCGTGCTGATTGTTGGAGGCTGAACATGACTGATGCCACCTGTGCACATTCGCAGAGACAGACACCTCTTCTGGCTTGCTACACTGTGTCTCAGAAAACGTCCTACTTTGTGATAGGACATATCTTTGCGAAATATTAACAGATATTCAAAAATTTTTTACTGGCACACTCTTTAGACAATTGCCAATAAAGTGAAGATTGAATATCCTATCACACCTCACCTGTGTCGCTACATTACCTCGTGAAATAAAACTGCAAGAAAAGCTAACAATAATACACTGTGTTTCAAAAAAACGGGCACCCTTTTTATTTCTTTCATAATTCACTCAAATGATGATCAATTCACACAAAATTTTTACCAGATGTAGCTGAAGAAATGCTAATTCAAAATATATGGACAAAATATGGCTGTTAGTTAAATATTCTCTGCTAGTTGTGATGTAATGCTGACGTCATATCGTGGCGCGAGTACAAACTGGTTTGTCACAACCGGTGCTGTAAGTTGCTGAATAGCTGCCCTGCATCGATGGTGAACTTTATCTGGGTCGCTGATGACATTAAACTGTTGAAGTTTTACCATTGCA
>Ga0209367_1002668_pt1 | contig 23758 bp, 15 predicted proteins | sample WorMetLIZISLAND2_FD_187412 | JGI IMG/M metagenome (GOLD analysis project Ga0209367, IMG submission 187412) | Marine gutless worms symbiont microbial communities from Max Planck institute for Marine Microbiology, Germany - Olavius geniculatus... ... | reverse complement strand
CAACGGTCAAACGCCATTGCAAAAACAGAACATAACAGAGCATAATCGTTACAATATCGATAAGAAAAAAAAGGGAAAAAAAGAAAAAAAATAAATAAAATAAAATGAAATACTGTAGAGCTACAACAGATCTACATGCAAAATCTAATATGCATCACCAAACAAATATCGCAATACAAACGAACGTTTGTACAAGTTATAGTGGCACTGAGGCAAAGCAAAAATCCAATTGGTGGCCCTGAGTTTCATAGGTAAAATCTTTTCCGGAGGTAATAACTGGTGAATACAGTGATCCTTATTATTAACCATTTTATGAAATACGTGCTTATCTGCCTCATGCAATAAAACAGTCCTTACAACACTCACACTACCGTGTGAGGTGTGATACGGTCGGCTAAAAAACGACAACAAAACATACAAGTTACAACTATCTAGTCCAGTACACTTGCCAAAAACATCTGAATTAGGTCAGAAAAACGAGGTTATTCCGCAAAGTTTTTAGTTTGATCTGCGCAAATCACAAATGTGGCGGCGAGAGAATTGGAGCGGCAGCAATGAACAAGAATTTGGAAGGCATCACAGATTAGTCGTGAACTCAAACTAGGCCTACGTGTTTTCAGAACCACTGCTGAGGCGTACTACTCTACGGTAGTCAGTGCTGTAGACCTTAATGGGGTGTTTACACGATCCAGCATTCATCCAGCTAGCTGTAAGTTCTATGGTAATTAGGAGGACGGGCGGGTTGTAACCACAGATTTAAATATTAATGATATTGGTGATAAGCATATTGGAAAGCCTATACAACACGTAGGCTTATCAGCTGTGGGCTAAGCCTAGGCCCGCCTACGGCTTAGCCCACAGCTGATAGGCGGCGGGGTAAGCAGCTGATAGGCTGATAGGGGGCGGGGTTCCATCAGGCCAGCTGGATGTTTGCTGGACGTTTGCTGGAAGTTTGCTGGATCGTGTAAACACCCTATAACGGGGATTTGGGATAAAATACAACACCTTTATTACAGTCATGCCGAAGAGCACATAATGATAGTTCCGTGGCTCCACCTTGTGAATGATATAGACTTGTGTCGCAGCCCGAAATCGCCAAAATTCCATAAACCCCCTATTTTGGCGTTCAAGGTCATCCAAGGTCATTGAATTCGGCGCCAATCGAGAGCCAGTGTACGATTTCCTATTAGCGACCTATTATTCCCAGGCTTGCCGTGGATATGGATATCCATGGATATATCTATGGATTACGCTGGCTGACCTACTAATTAAATTGACTACTTATATGCTTTGTCTGTCTAGAACATTTCAATGTCTGTCGTTCTTACTCTTCATTTTCTCGTTTATTTGTTATTGAGTCAAATAAATAACCAGTGACATAAACACGACATTATTTAGTTAACCGAAGTTAATTTATTAACATTATAGCAGCATCACATCTTAATCGCCTTTGCTTTAATACTTTTTTTGAGCAACAGAAGGTCTATCCATTTCTGAGTGTATTTGTAATTTTTTATTAAATGATAACAAAATTACTAACCTTTTTCCGTACTAACTAGTAAGAAGTACAAACTAGGCCTAAGCGTCATTCATAAGCACCTACTCTACCCTATACTTGTAGGCGTAGGCCTACATGAATGCAACCAGCGTCTAAGAAAACAAGAATACCTCAGCTGTTACTGGAGTGCACCGACCATATCGCCTATATCCGAAGGCCAGCGTCTGACTTCGGGTAGCGGAAAGAAAGATGGTACGTGACACTGTTATATTGCATTCAGGAATAAACTAAAATCGGCGCACGTGGGTGACGGCTGCAGGCAACAACACTGCATTTAAAATTGCGGCCAAACCGCTGCAGATAGACATAGTATGCCATCGCCCTATCGATCAACTGCATCGTCGCCAAATGTCTTTGACATACCATTTAGCCACAATACATGCGTTACGGACAGACGAGGACAGAAAGACGACATGCATATCGTACGTACCCAAGATTCCACCTAACGGTCGGCCAAAAACAGCGTCAATAAAATTATGTAGATTTTCACGAAACTTGACATACTCAACTAGATCGTATATTTCAATGCAAATGTGTGTTTATGTTTTTACTTTTACTAATTTTTCAACAATTTCAAGAAAGAAATATCTGCGCCATGTTTTGGGAAAGTATAGAATAGACGTTTTTGCACTGCTGTATTTTGCAAAAATTCGGGGTTACATGATTGTACGCGGGATAAACGTCTGTGGATATAGATATATCCATGGACATCCACAGAAAATCTGTGGATATGGATGGGAAATTTCATATCCACGGCAAGCCTGATTATTCCTATTATTAACCTAGGCCTTATCTCGCACCGTTACTGAGATACAGCAACTTATTGGCCAAAAATGGCAAATTTTGCCCACCTCCTCTCATTTAGCGCCCTCGTTTGGGATGACCTCCTTCGAATTTATAGAAATGCTTTACGGTTCCTGAAACTAGTCTTCCAGGCAGCCGATTGTGAAAATTTGGTGATCATAGCTTGCACCGTTTTTGACTGATCCACCCGTGTGACAGACAGACAGACAGACAGACGGACAGACAGAATTGCGATGGCTAAGACGCGCTGAAAGCAGTAGCTGCTTTCGCGCGTAAAATGGAGCTAAATAAACACTTCACCTATCGACGAAGCACATCAAACACTGCGACGCTCCTCCAGAATCCAACGAGCAGTTGTCCAGTGCGTTCCACGTAGCACAGACGCTTCGGCTGCTTGTCCTTGTCCAGCAGCTCCATGACCATGCGATCGTCATGTAGCTGATGTTCATCGACGATGACTCGGCGTAGCTTTAGCTGTTTAGCCTGTTTTGAGTCGAGTACGCTGAGTAGCAGAATGTGACGATTGCCAGAGTCCGCTACAAGGATGTTAGCACGAGAGTCGACGGCGACATGTAGAAGCTCGCCGAATTTTACTGGACCCGAACTGAACTGACGCAGCACTTCACCGTCCGTGTTGACTTCACTGACCACCCGAAGTTGCCGTTCTTGTGTGTTGCCGTGACTGACGATGAACGTACCGGTCGGTGACTCGACGGCGTCATATGGTTTCATATAGTCCGGCAGTTGAACACGTCTGAGTTCATTGCCGTCTGCGTCCAACTGCATCAATTGTTTGGTGTCGAGTGACATCACTAGCAAGCGAGTAGACATCACCGAGACTGTCCATGGTTTGAACGTGTCCGTCGAAGACTTAGGCCACCAGCGTTTTGTGTCAGCGCCGTCTGCCGACACTCCCCAAATACCCACCGAGTCGGCGACATACAGCCGAGACGTCTGCTCGCAGGCAGCAATGTCGCGTGGTGAGCTCAGATTATTGACTTTGATGTTTTCCAATCGTTGATGTGTTGTAGCGTTGAACCTTAAGATTGATGAAAATTCATCACAGACCAGGTAGACAACGTTATGTAACTGAGTCACACCCGTCACGACATCTACAGGTTCCCCTAAAACGCGCAGCACAACACGACCACATTTTATTAGTACAAAATTTTATCATCACCAACTGGCAATATTCGTGGCGCTCCAGCGGTGCTGGTAAATTTTATAGAAAACAAACAACTAATGTATTCTTAAACTCAGTGCAAAAAAAACTACGATAACAAAGTTACGTTTTGGAACTTGTCATATTAATGAGTACATAAAAAAATAAATACTGTAACGTATGATAAACGTCAGGAATGTCATGAATATTTGGAGGCTGTATTTAAATGTGCTAAAATTAAGTTGCGTTCTAAAGTAATTAATGTTAATTTTGCTTTGAAATCAGTCCGTAGCTTGAACTTATTTTTTTAAAATTCTGACATTATCCACAAAATTTATACAAATATTAAACGAAAAAATATAGCCTAAACGGATTTATCTGGTTCCTGTGCATAACGTACCTTTTCGTTGTTACAGTTTGAGCTAAAGTGTTTTGTGTTAGTTTTGTCATAATTAAGATGCGTTTTTAACCATTTTGTTTGCTGACGTACATATTGTAATTGACTTTTTGTTGATGTCGCTCATCATCATTTTGAAATGAGTAGCGACATTAAAATTAAAATATACAGATAATGTATATCTGTAACGGATGACAAGAACCTGTAACAACAACCCATATAACACGAAAATATTTAACACTACAGTTTCAAGAATGAATATTAAAGCACAAAGTCTATTGCATACATATGGGTATTGGGAATCATAACAAAATGTATAATACACTGTGTCTCAAAAAAATATCCCCAACATTTTCAACTGCAACTTGAAAACAAATTATCAGATTTTAATAATTTTTAATAAAAATATTACCGACACAACTTGACATCAAATGACTGTTTACTTTCCCACCTCACCCAATGTATGCTTCTGCACTAACTAGGGAAAGCAGATCAAGCGAAAAATGCGTTAAAAGAAACAGAACACCTAAAAACATCCCCAACATTACTGATCGTACCTTAAATAAAGATTAGCAGATTTTAATAATATTTGGCAGAAATATTTCTGACGCAAATGGCTATCGAATAAGTGTTTTAATTTTTACCTCACCCAACGTCTGCTTCTGCACTACCTGAGGAAAGCAGACCAGGCATAATACGTGTTAAAATGAAAGGAAAAACGTCAATAAATTCCATCTGTCGTAATTTGTGAGCCCCAACAGCAAGTCTGTTACAAGGTTTGACTGTCTTGCAGCAGCGTATTTACCAGATAAAGTTTAGGAATGTTTGTAAAGTCAGAAGTTAGGCCTACTGGTAAAGCCTGTATTAGTCTGGAGCAGAACATTATCGATACTGCCGTCAAGTGAATCGAGAAAGCGTCTCCTTGCATGTGTTTGCATAGTGGGCCAACACTTTATGCAATTTTACCGTAGGCAGTTGAAAAATGGACAACTAAATGAAATGTCAGCCACAGTGTCAGAAATGTGAAGAAAATGTGTTTTTACGCGTTATGTTAATTAATCAATCAATCATATCGCATTAGATAAAAAGTGATATTTTGCTGGTTGTGCTTTCCCCAGGTAGTGCAGAAACAAACGTTGGGCGAGGTTGAAAACTAAATAGTCGTTTGATGGCAAGTTGTGTCAGAAATATTTGTATTAAAAATTATCAAAAACTGATAATTGGTTTTCAAGTTACAGTCAAAAATGTCGGGGATGTTTTTTTGGGACACAGTGTAGTTCACTTACGTGCAATGAGCTTCTTCAGCTTGTGCCTGAGCCACGGCTCGCATATCGCAATGACGACTGTCAAATTATCACTGCCCGTAGAGCGATTGTGTAGAAACTAATCCGTTTAGCAATTTTCACTGGTGAAACAGCATCGATATTCGTACGCATATGTCATAACATTTGTTTAAATACAAATGCTGTAAATAACTCACTTTCGATATCACGTGGCTTGTACGTGTGCTGCAACCGAGCTGATGGCTGAAACGGACGACATGAACCTGCAACGGTAGCATACGCAATGATCTGTGTTTGCAACTGTATGTCGAAATGCAATAGATTGCACGGTAGCCTACAGAATTTTGACTCGACACTATGCAAACAAATTTTATGAAGTGTGCTTGCAAAGTTTTGTTAAGGAGCGTACAAAGCGAAAGAAGTGAACTGAAGTGAAATTAACTAAAAGCCGCAGCGTGCGGCTTTCATCAGCTTTGTCACAATACATCCATTACAGACAGACAGACAGACCGACACACAACAACTCATAGCATAAACGACTACAGCATAACTGTAGCGCGTCAAAAACGCTTAATTCGTGGCGTGATTACATCAACGAGGTTAACTCGCAGGTTAGCAAACTTTTGGCTGAAAATCTGCAACAAAAGTCAACTCCTGAGTTAATCTCGCGATCAAGATAACCTAGATTAGGTAACCTAGAAAACAACTCGGACATGTATATATATTCGCTCGGAAAATAATTAGGCCTACCGGTATTTTAAGAAGTCTATGTTGTGTACGTATACGCCCACTTACGTTCAATAAGCTGCTTCAGCTGATGTGTGACCCAGCGCGGAGTTGATGACTCCGGCCATCCAACCAGAGTCTGGTACCAGCCGCGGCAGACTGAGGACAGGCGAGTGAAAGCTCGTCTCTCAGTCGTACGGCATTTACCAGGCTTCGATGGCCAGCGGTCGTCATCAGTCTCATAGTTTTTGGCATACAGCATCATGAACGCCCTCATCAGTACCGCTTCCAGCATCTCCAGCGGCAGATCACGGAGCTTCTACAGCAGAACATTTAACGAAGCTTAGACACGTCATGCTCAGCTAATCTAACTGACGTAATTCGCTTTTCTTTGCACATAACGCTGCTAAAGACGAGTATTTGTCATGCATGTTGTCCAAAAAACTCACAGCTTATTATCTTATCTTTCGTAAATCCAGGTTAAATTATACAACTTTCTTTTACAAATAAAAACGTCGCTTTTGCTCAAATTTGAAAAAAAACAGTAAACCACACATTGCGATTGCAATGATACTTGGTTATTTATTGTTATTTAAAACATATACAGGGTGCGGCAGAAAAAATAGACCCCTAATTTTTTTCGCCGTTTTCTCAGCAACTGTTCGGAATTTTAATATGAAGTTTTACAGCTTTATTTACTGAAACCTTCCACATCTAACTGCCAAGTAAAATGTGATTCTGTTAAAAAACGACGAAGTTATAGACTTCTTAACATGATCGCCTACCGATTTTTCAGCACTCAAAAATGTTCATGCTAAAAATGCCATTTAATTTTCAAAAACTGGTTACACGTTACTGCCGATGACGTAACAGTGACGTTTTGATAAACAGCAATTTATATTGTTTATATATTATCACTAAATTATTGTTCCTTTAAAGCAATCGCCGGCTGCCCACCGGATTCATCTTCCAGCAGGACGGCGCGCCGGGCGAGTCAGCACACACAGCGCGCTACGCCGCGCAGCACACAGAACTGGCAGCGGGCCAGCTGTCCTGATATCATCACAAAAGACCAATGGCCTCCACAATCCACATTCGTCGAATATAAACCCAATGGACTATCACGTATGGGGCGCAATGTTGGAGGCTTACTGCAAGCTTAAAACAAAGCTAAAAACAAGCGCCGAACTCAAAGAAAGGCTTCAGGTTATCTGGGGCAACCTGCCACAGGGACCGATCGACACGGCTGTAAAAGATTTCTCAAATAAGGGACTGGAGGCTGATATTTTAGCTTGGAGCTGGCGTTGAACACTTCGAACATTTGCAGTAACAAAGAAATTTTGGCATCTGATCATTATTTAACTGCGTTGTTCAACGATGTTATTAAATTGGTGTTGTAGCCGGAACATTTTTGAATGCTGAAAAATCGGTAGGCGGTCATGTTAAAAAGTCTGTAACTTCGTTGTTTTTCAACAGAATCACACTTTACACGACAGTTAGATGTAAAAGGTTTCACTAAATAAATCTGTAAAATTTTAAATTAAAATTTTAAACGGTTGCTGAGAAAACAGCGGAAAACTTTAGGAGTCCACTTTTTTGCCGCACCCTGTAGACTAACTCATGCTATACTAGAGTTAAACTGATGACGTTTTTATGCGCGACAGCAAAATGCTTTGCGCGTCATAGTTATCGTCTAGACGTCTGTCCGTCTGCTGTCGGTCTGTCTGACGCACTCGTGATCTGTATCAAAACGGTGCAAGCTAAGATTACGAAATCTTCAGCTGTGAGTTACAAAGACTCTAGTTTTTAGTGACAAAATTTCGTGTCCCTCGGTGCGAGGGTTTTCCTCGAACGAGGGCGTCAAAGAGAGATACCTCTTTAAAAAGACGCTATTTTGCCGATATTGGCGCTTATAGTGTGAAAACGGTTGCAGATAGGTACAGACTTGCTGCACATCATCACTGGTGACGTGCCTTTTAGATATGTCAACATGGATGACCTTGAACGACCTTGAACCCCCGAAAAGGGGGTTTTGGTAATTTTTCGCAATTTTTGGCTGCAAAGCACATTTCAACAGTAAATGGCGACGAAATGGCTAAAGATAAACCAAGAAACATGCATATAAAATTTTTAGCATTAAACGTAGATTTTAGCAGTTTAAGTCTCGACCCCTAGGTTCAAGCAGGCCGGTGCAGGCGGGCGTCAGAAACGGCTACCCCCAAATGGTTATTTTACCCCTATTGGCTCATGTAGCGTGAAAACGGTTACAGATAAGCACTGAACTGATAAGACTGTCACGCGTATTATGAGCTTTGCTCAAGTTACTTGTTTTAGTTTATTTTCAACGCGTAATCTTGCAGGTATCTCGACCAATTTGCATCAAACTTTTGCGTTTTTCAAAAGTCAGTAAAGTTTGAGAAAATTCGTCAAAAATTTGCCAATTCAAGCGTGAGATCTAAGACACGAAAATTTATGGATTCGGCAATAAATTTTATTATTTTCCACTACAAGTTAAGTTAGCTAGTCTAAAATAAGTTTTATCACACCATGACTGTGACAATAATCAGAAGAGCATACCGTGAGGGATTGTAACTTGTTGACCGTCAGCGTTGTCATTCCAACTGACAGTATGTCGTGTTCTTCAATAACATGCACAAAATAAAAATAATTGTGAAGCAAGCTATTGAGAGTAACGACTGATTTAACACTATTATAAAAAGTCATACGTTTGTATAAGATATACCCGACTGAATCACACTTGCGACATCAACGCGACTCAACTGTCGAGTTTAGTCGCATCGGCGTCGTAGGCGTAAACTAAATTGCCGACGACTGCCGACGTTTACTAGTGAGGAAAAAGCGTAAATTAAAATCAACGTTAATATAAAAACAAAAAAAATACAATTCAAAACAATCTTGTTTAGTGGCAAAAATTTCTAGGCTTGGGCGACGATAATCCGTAACCTAATACCGGTATTTTGATAACAAAGTCTTTGAATGTTTAACTGGTATTGTTACGCATTACATAAAATTTGAGCTAAAGCGCACGAGACGCGCGAAAGCTTATAGCAGTTCCTGTTCGCAAACTGTCAGTCTATCTCCAGCTGTTTTCATAAAAGATTGGCCAACAACGGTAAAATAACGACTTTTACGGGGGTAGGCTACCGGTCTTTGATGCCCTCGTGCGCAGGTTTCCTTGAACTAGAAAATCGAGACTTAAACCGTCGAAATCCACGTTCAATGCTATAAATTTTAGACGCAGCTTGTATATGTCTGTCTCAATTGATTTCAGCGCAATTCGCTCTTGAAAAGTGTCTCGCAGCCCAAAATTGCCTAAAGAATCCATAAAAACCCCTATTTTAGCGTTCAAGGTCATCCAAGGTCACTGAAATCGGTAACAATTGAGAGCCAGTGTACGACTTCCTATTAGTGATTAATAGTAAATTAGGCCCTATCTCGCATCGTTACTGAGATACAGCGACCTGTTGGCCAAAAATCGCAAATTCTGCCCATCCCCCTCTCATTTAGCGCCCTCGTTCGGGGTGACCCCTTCAAATTTATAAAAAAAAGCTTTATGGTTTCTGAAACTGGAGTCTTCTGGGCAGCCGACAGTAAAAAATTAGTAATTTTAGCTTGCACCGTTTTTGACTGATCCACGCGTGTGACAGACGGACAGACGGACGGATGGACGGACGGACAGACAGACAGAATTGTGATGGCTAAGACGCGCTGAAAGCAGTAGCTGCTTTCGCGCGTAAAAATTAGATTTAAGTACTCGCAGTAATTATATTGCGTGCAATAATTATGTAGTTGTTTTTTAATTTTTTTTCTAAATCAAGCGCTTTTCCAGCGCCTCAAAAATAAGTTCAGGATTTTCACGACTTTTTACCAGTTGTCAAAATAATTACTCTATGTATTTTGGCTTACCTGTAAAAAAACCAAAAAGATCCCGACATCGCTCATAGTCAGTCAACGGCCAAGTGAGTCTCGTGACAAACAGTGTGTCAGCAGTGGCTGAGAGGAACGCGAAGAGTGACTGGATAATGTGTCTGAGTTGTCCATTGGACCATTGCTCACGCAGAATAACGAGCGCTGACAAAGTCATACAGAGGAAGAACAGAGCAAGACTGTTGGCGCGTTTTACCACTAGTAGTTCGGTCTGTAAGCCAAGAGGACGTAGGATTTCATCGACTTTGTCAGGAAGCTCTGTTTTCTCATTGCCAGAAAGCTCTCTCCACTGCGACACGATTCGGTCTTCTGTAGGAGCGACGTCAACATCAAATGACTGAGACAGTTTAGCATCCATTTCAACAACCGCTGAAACAATACACACTGTCGGTGTCAACTAGAACAACATAGACGACATTTAAGTTTCAAAATATTTTTAGCAAGCTTAAATGTGCTGAAAAAAACGGCGCACCAGCACTACTTGAATACTTTGTAGACCCTATTAGCTAAGGTCTTTGTCTCCCGCCATCTCTTGATGTTTTGTCAGCCATTGGTTTTGTGTCAAAACTAGGCAAAGTACGTAGAATCAGTGTTTTTGTGGGATTTGGTAAAGTAATCCACAAATTAAGACCGGCTCATTTGCGAATAAACGTATTAAGAAAGCGTATGTGGAATGTTTTAGAATGTCTGACCTCCGTTAGTGAACAACAGACGCACAAGGTGTGCCTGTTCTTTGGAGAGAACTGTAATAAACTGTTTAAAATCACGGACACTCCGGCGACTAAGAAAATCTAGCAGCGTATTGTTGCGGTCACGTGGTTGTGGGATGTTCATCAGGTGCTCCTTTTGCGACCACGTGATACAGCCAACACTAGCGAGCTCACTGACAAACCCAATCTCGGCCTGAATGAGATCCACCAGATGAAAACGATTGGTATTGAGAGCGCGGATCTGAGCTGTGTCTAGAGGGCGAACGCCGCCATACTCTGCTGGTATATCTGCAATTCAAAATAATCTACTATCACACATTGCTTGTGCAGTATTATAAAAACAATTTCCTCAGTGTAATATCTTTTATTTTCACAGGCTATCAAACAGCATTCAACATCATCTAACAGCGATTCTATCTAGATGACTAACTGCAAACTGTCAATAAGTAAGTAAATAAGTAAGTAAGTGCAATATTTAGAGTGCGCAATGTCAACCAGTGGCCAAATCTAAGGCACTTGGCTGAGTCGCTAAGAGGGAGGAGGCAGTAGCGCAACAACTGTTGGAAGCGCGGAACAGTGTCTGCAAAGGTAGAACTGCGAATGCCAGAAGATTGTGGGCTCCAGATCGTTGGGACTGCAATGCTAAAACCGCGGGAGGCAGAGGTTGTGCGAACACGTGGAGCCGACAGCAGATTAGTGTTGGCAGAACGCAGAGAACGTGTGGGAGTGTGATAATTAAGCAGAAAACGTAGATAAGCAGGTTAAGAGGAGTTGAGAATGTTGCATAGATGTGATAAACGTTTACAACTTTTACAAAAAAATCTTTGTAAACGCGTTTATTATTTTGTCAACGTTTATTTCACTAAAAATCACAAGAGCGAAACGAAGCAAAATTACGACAGCGACGAAGATAATTAGTGAACAGGACAACTCAACTTAGTTTTTACGTAGCTATAAGATTAAAGTGAATGAATTCTGGACACTTTTGTAAAACGGTTGTTACAGAAGTGGAGTAAGACATTCTTTGACAATGAAAAAACTTTTATTGGAATTTGGAATTATCCAAATAATAGACCTAATATTCAAACTTACGCTCTGTGTACGTTTACTTTTAGTTTACAAACGCTTATAATCTTTTTCCTAATAAACGCGTTTATTAATGTTTATTATAATTTTTATGACGTTTATCACATCTATGGAATGTTGTACGTCAATGTGGCAAGTTTGAATTCAATGCATCGATCAATGGGAAGCCAATGCAGATCAAGAAGAATATCAAATTAGTGAGTACCACTCACTACTAAGTGACTAATGATTACACTGGAGAAAAGTGGTGTAATCTATAAGATAGAACTTATGCTACCAAACGGAGAAACGGATGTGCTGATATAATTTTACCTCCTTTGTGTGTGATGAGGTTAGCAACATGCTGTTGTCCGGTTTGTTGTAAGGCTTCGAGAAATCGGTCAGATTGGCATTCGGTTGTTAGCAGATCGAGCAAGGCGTCGTTACGTCCGTAGACCGTTGTCTGACTGCGAACATAATCGACCTGTCTAGGGCTCAGAACTTGAAGCCTGAGAAGACATTCTAGCAACCCGTAGTCGGGTTGAATTAAGTCCGAAAGGCGACATTGCAATGACTCATTGGCCGCCAAACTACTGATAATGTCACCTGCATCAACGTCATAACACATTAGCTATACGTAGGTCCACGGTCGATGTGCCCAATACAATGTCTTTAGTAGCCTATAGTACAAAATAATGTTTATACAAACACGGAGTCTGTTCAATGCATTTCGATAGTTTACAGTATATGTCCGTATAGATATAGGCCTAATTAGTGAGCTGTTTAGACCGGTAGAAAAAAGCAAACAGTTTAATTTCAAATTGTACAACAGCAATAATCCTTTCATTCTTTTCTATTATTTTAACTAAACAATAAACATTGTCAATCACGAGACCATTCGATTCGTCACAGGCACTTTACTATAAATGGTCCATCGTCACCATGCGTCTATCTTGCACCGTTAGGGAGATATAAAGCCTCAAACTTGCATTTGTTCACGTTAAAAGCCAAAAGTTCACTGCGCATGCGTCGTGTCACGTGACCTGTAGGCAAAGGGTCCAAAATAACCGCATATTTGAAATTCCCGAGACCATATTGTCTATTCACTATGCCACTTTGGTGGGGCTACGATGACGATTTAAGTTAGTTTGTAGATGAGCATGAATGTTAACCATTTTAGTGGTATTTTGTTTGTCCGAAAATGAACCAAAATTTGTGGTTTTTAGGGGATTAGAAATGAGAAATATTAAAGATAAATGTTGAGACCCCCCTAAGATATCAATACCCACCGAAACACGTCATCCAGTGCCAAAAAAATACAATGATACACCCAAAAATGTGTTCTCCAGAACTTGAAAAGAAAAGTAAAAAATGAAAAAATAACCCAATTAAACATTGTATTTTACCCCTTTGCCCCGCCGCCTTTTCTGGGCCGATTTATACCATTTTTGGCACGTAGGGTCAGACCACCGACGTAGTCATCCAAGTCAAATAATTTTAAGTCGATTGATTCAAGGGTTTCGGGGCTACAGATGCCTAAAATCTAGGGTTTCTCATTGACTTTGACAGTCGCCCTTACAACAGTGTTACGCACTACACTGCAGTGATGACTCAGAAAGTGATGTGACTGTCTATGTCTTTAGTACAAAGTTACTATCAACTTAGCTGCCTACCGCGATGTGTTAGTTCATAGATAAGTATATTAAAAATACGCTAACTTACGCATGTCGGCCCAATACTTTTAATAGTTTTAGCTAATAGTTTTATTTTCTGCTGAATCTTTCGAATTTTCCGTCTGCCGTGCAAGCGCAACATTTTTAAATTTAAGGTTGAACCGAGATGGCGCAAAAATGTAGATTTTTTACCACCACGTTGCCGTATCTCGTCATATGGGTGTACATTTCGGATTATACTATTATCATAAAGTTAGCTCAGTAGACCCAACAAAAAGAAATTCCATCAGCACGAAATCGCAACAAAACGAATCCTATTACAATGCAAACATTCGTCCCAATGAAAAGAATTTTATCTTTTGTTTTAATATGTTCAATTCGTGACGCCTGGTAGTCCTACGAGAGAAAACATTTCAAGCCGCTGTACATGTAGGCTTATGTCTTAATATCACAATCAGTCATTGTCACAATAACAGTGCATATTGAACGTTTGCCAATTTAGTTAAATTCTGTCTCGGACCATGCGCTTAGACGATAATTAATTAAAACTTTTTCTGGTGTATTAGTTGCTGAATGAACTCAATAATAACTCATGTTTTGATAATGTTGATTAGGCAATAAGAAAAAAAAACTGCGGTTTGTAAAAAAATGTCTCACCATTTACAACTGTTTTCGGAGACTCGGCTTATCCCAAAAGTTAAATAGTCATTTAATGGCAAGTTGTATCAAAACTATTCCTACCAAAAATTATCAAAATTTAATAAGTGGTTTTCAAGTTACAGTCGAAAATGTCTGGGATGTTCTTGAGATACAGTGTACATTGTACATTCTACAGTGAAATCTTGTACGAAACTATACTAATTAAAAAAATTAATCGATTACTTTTTTTTAGCACAAATCAATCAATGATTAATGTCCGACATAGTACAAAATCATAACAGAATAATTAAGCATGCCCACCTTTTGCAACAACCTGCAGCTTGCACTTGTCGGGGAGCTCAGTCGGTTCATTAACATTGATCCAGTCTTCGAACTCAGCGTCCCAAGACTGCATCACAAATGGCGTCGAGCTGTCAATGCTGAAGTGCTGCCGAATGACGCTAGTCAGTGTAGACTTGTCGGCAACCTCGACAATCTTCTTATCCACACCAAACGTGACGTGGTAGCGAAACATTCTGTCTGTTAAGATATTCAAAACTGTATTGCAAAGTATATGTCAGCATAACAAAAATATCAAGAAATCATACTCAGTTACAAAACACAATACATATTCAGATATGCAATAAAATATGCAACAGCAAAGAGTGATACAGTATTCAGACAAAATATGCGGCCGTCCCTCTACCTACGCATACTAACTAGTCACCCACTAACCACTCCACATTACACTGAGGCCTGAGCCAAATTTTGACCTTACCTCTAGATTGACGTTTTGAACCAAAAACTGGCAAACTAGTTACTTTTGTGCTATATGAGACTGAGAGAGAGACAGTGCAAGAAAGACCCATCGTGTGACCTATTGGGACAGCCGCACAATATATGAGCTTAGTGGGTCTGCACAACATGGTGCGGCAAGCGCACAAAATACTGTGTGCTGTTTGCTAAGACTTTCCGATAGCAACACACAACATGAAAATCAACCAAGCCATCGAATGTAACAACCTTGTGCACTTTTGGATAGTTAACTCTGTGGCTGTGATAATGCGCACTGAAATCAACTGTTTGCAAGCAACTGACAACAATGCACCAGTCATTTGACGATGGCATGCAAACAAAAAGTTCAATTTGGCCAAACAGTGGTTCCTCATCCATGCCCATTATCACATGCTGGTTTGTCAAGTATGTCAGAGAAGCTAGCCCATGGGTTGGCAATACAAACATCATCAGTTTTCTCGATGCCAAAATACAGACACAACACATCAGCACACTCACAGTCACCGACTACACTGCAGCTACTGCGACCAACTACAACAACACTGCGCATGCTGGAATTTGAGAGCTTAGCAAACAGAGCATAAGACTTACTGCTGATGCCTGTAAGTAAGTGTGTGGCAAACATTTGTAAAACTACAGTTAATGTGTGCACAGAGTTTGAAAAATGAGTTCTTCAACTAATATCTCAAGCAATTCATGCCAGCAAGTTGCCCACTTTTTTGAATCACCTTGGGCAGGTGTACTAGAAAATGATGTTTGGGCTTTAAGCGCACACCGTTTTCACCCCGTGAAACATTGGCCGATTTCAACAATTTCTTTGCATGCGACATTAAAAAGAAACTTGACGCAAAGATCTGTAGTTTTGGCCACCTCACCTTGACGTTGTCGCTACAGTACCGTGTGAAATTCAGAAGTCGCAGTTCGACCATTGACAACAATAAATTCCTACCGAATAGCGTATGCGTCGGCTCAGAAATTATTAACTGAATAGTGACAAACACAATTAGCAATTATTATCACTATTTTGAGTCACACGTGACACACCACATAATCTTCATTTCAGCATATGCTCAAAATATCCTCCTGCAGCACAAACGCAAGAGGTAGACGTTGACACAATTTGCCAATAGCGCGTTCAGTAACTGCATGACTTAAGCGGCCCACTCGCTGTTGATGTATCATTTCAGTTTGTCGACTTAAAATTTTAAAGTAAAGACGAAGCAACAGATTTTCAATGATTTTGTGGTTTCAGTAATTTTTCGAGCTGACGCATGCACTGCTAGTATGAATTCGTTGTTGTTAATGGTCAAAATACGACTTCTGCATTTCACAAGGTAGTGTAGCGACAACATTAAGGCGAGGTAGCCATAACTATAGACACTCACGTCAAGTTTCTTTTTAATGTCGCATGCCAAAAATTATTAAAATCGGCCAATTTTTCACGGAGCTATTTATAAAATAATAGTGTCACGTTTTTATGGACCGTGGTGTCGAGGGTAATACTGTTTTTTGCATCATTTAATTGCCAGCGGCAGTAACAAAGAATATTTAACTGCTTTATTCAAATACTAACTTTAGTCACGTAAAGAGTTTCTTTCGGAACATTTTGGTGAAAACCACATAACGTACGGTTGCAAAATTATGGTGTCATTAACTTTGTGCCGTTTTTTGGACCACCCTGTATATTTCATCTGAAAAAGGTATGTGCCATTTTCTATTAATGTATAATAGTAAACTTGGCCCTATCACTCACTCTTTTTAAGATATGGTCACTTTTCCGTTGAAAAACACACACACATTTTATACCCCTCTATTAACCTCAAATTCTGTAATGTTTTCATTAAGCTAAATCGTTGAAATTATGCGTGCTTTTTTAAGACACAAAGCTAATTATTTGTGCAAAAGTTTTTTATAAGCCCTTACGGTTAGTTACAATGCATTCGTGATTGACAGACAAAGGGACAGACGACAGACAGGTCTGGTCCACACGTCATGCCATAGACGTCTACAGCATAGCTGTGGCGCGTCAAAAACTACGAAATATAAGCTACAACCCTAAAAATTTTGACAATAGTTGCTCGACGTTATTCGCAACAACCTTAAAAGCTGGGGAGTGAAAAATCAAATGGCGTCCGAGTCACACTGGCAAAACAATTATCATAGAATGTGTACGCGAAAATACACAATATAATTTGAGTTGTTGCTACTCGATATCTTAACAAAATACATACAATAAACAAAGAGAAACATAATTTGACAGAACAATTCCGTCATTTGTCAAGTTATTTATTCGCTTGTTTCACTGCAATTTGCATTTGCATATTTTGGCTGGGGTTCAATGCGTCATTTTTGACCCCACAATGTCGATGCCGAATAGCATCTGAATCCGTTGAACGGTTTAAGCAGGGTGCACGATTGTGATTGGCAGACGACAGACCACGCCAGGGAGAAATGCGTAGCAATAGGCGTAATCGCTTGCACTACAATGTAATTGGTCCGCACTCCGCACTATGTTCACCTGCTCATAGTCGTATAACCTGCTGAGCAATGACTCAGCTGAATTTGGCGTCGCAGCCACCGATTTGCATATTCGTGCTCGCAGCCCACAGCGGTCGTGACACGCTTGACTGATCGTTTTATTCTATAGCTATTATAATTGTCTCTTTTCGGGCTGCTAATAAAATCCAAAACGGCAGCAAACCGTTATAAACCGGGCTATGCGTCACATTCGCTCTGCCGTCACTGAGGACATGGCGAAAACCGTCGTCTGAACTCTCGTCGGAGCTCGGCTTGATTACGCCAACTCTGTTTTTGTCGGCGTAACGACGAAAAACGTCGCTCGTCTGCAGCGTGCACAGAACGCCGTCGCCCGCGTAGTCGCCTGGGTCACCAGCCGTCAGTCGACCAGCTCATCTGCTCTGCTCAAACATTACCACTGGCTTCCCACTCACCAGCGCATCAAATTCAAGATCGCCTGCATTACGTATACAAGACCATCCACACCACTCAGCCTGCTTATCTAAACTCTGTTCTAGAACAGTACACTCCATCTCGTACATTGCGTTCATTTGACACTAATATGTTGTCTGTACCTCGTGTCCGTACATGTTTTGGTTCTAGAAGTTTTTCTGTAGCTGCCCCGCATATTTGGAATTCTCTTCCTTTGGGCATTCGCAATAGTTGTTCAATAAATTCCTTCTGTCGCCAACTGAAAACATTTTTTTTTCAACGTTTTGCCATGTTTATAGTGCTCCGCCTCACTCCTCACCCCAACGCCTCAGATTTGGCGAGTTTCTCGCCGACATTGTGTGCCTTATAAATTAAATTTACTTACTTACTTACTTATTCATTTAAAGATTCGTGTAAAAAATCTAGTAAATGCCGAATTTACGACTGTCAAAATATATTTCAATAGCGGAAGCGATTTAGCGGCTAATTTAGCAGTCTTTCCGACCACGTTAACTTCTCTTAACATCGAGAAAACGCGTTATTCGGCTTTTTCAAATAACCCATCAAACTGTAATGATTACGATTCGATTGATTTAAAAATAAATGCAGCCAAGATTAAAATATGTGGAAGTGTTAAATATCATGGTGTGTAAATTGATGATAAGCTTAACTTTAAAATACACATTGATCATGTTTACGGAAAATTAGCTAAATTTATTGGAATTTTCCTATAAACTTAGTCACAAGTTGCCTGCTGATTGTTTGAAAATGATATACTTTATTGTTGTGCATTCATATATATTAAATGGTGTTGAAATTTTGCCAATACATATATTATATGTTGATAAACTTGTGAAATTAAATAATAAATTACTTAGAAAAATAGTAATTGTGTAGAAAAACTAAACGGCTGTGTACATATATGGCAGTAATGTGTATCAAACTATCAATAATGAGTGACTTTCCTTATACATGTTTTTAAGGTAACATCTTGGCGAATAGTGTTAGTTACATTTTTATGACCGATTATAAAATTTAATCTAAACGTTAACGCTAGTGTAATAGACGTTCAACAGCTTGTTTATTTTTTCGTATTATGTCGTGCTTAAGTAACGGGAAGTACAAAAATTGGTGTGAAAATTGGCTATTTATAGGTGTATTTATTATAAAAATTTTGTTTTTATGTCGGAAGTGCGTGTGGCGGTCGACGTTCGTGAGTGTCACGTCGGCCCAGAATATGACCTCTGCGGCCTGTTTAGCGTGCTCATACTACTTACCTTACCTATTATCGAACTTTTCTGTTTTCAAATTCTTTGTATTATTCATACATTTATTTACCGTAAAGTATTATTGCCAAAGATCTATCATATTTTACTGAGAACTATAAAATTCATGATTATAACACAAGAAATAACAGTGCACTTGTCAACTGTTAATCTCTATTATGGTACTAAGGCAATAACTTTTAAAGGTTGTAATTTGCGGAATCAACTTCTGGAGAATGTTAAAAATGTGAAGAAAATATAACTACATTTAAGCATAAACTTAAAAAAATTATTTTACAATGGTATGTTTCTGCGTTAAGGTTTAGTGATTACTTCACTGTTGTTAATGTGTTTGGCAAATAAATACTCTCTCTCCCCGTTTCAAGCTCGCAAAGTAGGCTACATAACATTAGGCTACTCTAAGCCTAACATCAGTACGCAAAATACTGCATTATTTAGTCAAAAATGCATTTTGCGCCAATTACACAATTACCTTCTGTAAAGATGTAACGAATTGCTCAACAGACTCTAAGAAACTTTGTACGGTATGTCGACAGCAGGCCTATATTATGCAAGGTGCGCTGCTAGGTCTACACCACTGTCGCAATCAGATATACAGGTCAGTCACAATATCACAAGGTCACGCCGTCTTGCACACATGGTTTTGCACGTGTGATGGGCGTAAGTTTCACATCGAGATAACGGACACAGGCTACTGCCTCGAAGTACACAGCATTGTGACATTCTAACGGGGTGACTGAAAATGGAGGACCTGTCAAATGCAGAACCATGAAAAAGCCATATCGCAGTCCTGAAATTTGCTAAACCTGAAAAAACGGACAAAAGCGCAGGAGCTGGAAAATACAAAGCGTATCGTTTTTAAAAAGTATGTAAACTTTGACTTATGTTTCGTAATAGAGATTATAGGCTCACATGTAGTAAAGTTAAATAATAATTATATTTGTAGTCTGTTTTTACACGATGCCTATTTTGCGTTTATCTAATCAAAGTACAGATGACAGCTGCTGTACTCGGTAACACAGTTATTGTCTCACCGTTTACTAATATCACTAACAGTTTTACACTTTAAGTAAATACTAATTAAATCATTTTAATGAGTGTCGTAATTTCTGCTTCTGCATCTGTTCGTATTATCCGGCAGCACTACGGACGTGTCCAAAATTTGGGGGATTGTCCCCATTATTGACGCGGAGTCAATGACACTCCTGATGGACCTACAATTAAGAGTAGGCCCTAATAATTTACTATACACTGTAGTGGCTACGCCGAAATGCAGTTGCCAGCGTACACTGGCGTTTTCTTAATGAATACAGCAGCGTTCCCCTTCGTTTTTTTGAAAACTTAAAGTGGGAAAAGCATTGGACTAAAAATTCAGTCTTTAGCCTGTTTGCGTGCTATGCTTAAGATTTTTCGGCAGCCTCGCATGCCTAAAAGGGGGTTAAAACCACCCCCTCCACCAGTAGTTGCATTTTGCTTAATACTTTGCAGCATTTTATGCATCACTTAAAAGAGTTTAAGTAAAGGAATTCAGAACTGTCTGCTGTAATTTTTTTATTCATGTAAGTAAGTAATTAAAACATAAATTTTTATAGTGCATAACGTTATTTTGTTAGTTAAGTTTACTTGAGTTGTGTTTTTTATTATCTGCATTGAGCCTTCATTTGTTTCTATTATGTTTATGGTGAGTAAAGTTTCGTGTGTGTTAAAATTACTCTTTTTTGTCTCCTGTCTAAATTTGAAATGTGTAATCATTTAAAAGGGTTTTAGTAAAGAAAACTTCAAAACCGTTTGCTGTAAGTTTTTTGTAAGTAAGCAAATGAGTAAATAAGTAAGTAAGTAAAACGTGACTTTATATAAAGCTCAGTATTTTATGGAAAAATAGCAGAAAAGTGCATTTATGGCAAATGTCTGACAATAACTAGTAAAATAAACAACAAATAAACACAGACACTAAGAAAAATGCCGTTAGTTATAATTTTTAGCAATACCGGGTACGTTTCTCGGCAGTATCCAATATCTTCCAGGACCTGAAAAATCTGACCTGTCAATGGTAGAGTAGTGTGTAATATGTCAAAAAATACCTTTAATGCTTAGGAACAAATAGACAAAATATATTGGTGGTGTGGGCGCAAACAAAAAAAATAATATATTTGAAAAACCGCAGGAGGAGGTCGTTTTTACCCCCTCTTAGGCATAGAAGGGCTAGTCCAATGCGCGGTGAAACGCGTTTTCCCATACTTTATGTAATCAATGCGGTCGGCCTACCTTACCAACAGCTGGGCTTTTTGTCCGAAACGCATTCGATAAGTCTTAAATAAATGTTTTCCGGAGGTCGAAAGTGAATGAGATATGTCGATCGTTATCGTTACGTCATTAAAATTATACTCTACTCAGAATGATGGTGGAAAGGAGTGAGTAGGCTATAAGACATTGATAATCACCCAGCATGCTCTGCGGCAGCCGAGATTCGCGCCAATTCAATCACGTGACTGGCTGACGTCACGTGATCATAGCCAAAGCAATGTGCGACTGACACGTGACTCCGCCCGCTAGCTACATCAGTCACTTTTGCCGGCGACATATCGAATATAAGTTATTAAAGATGCACGAAATACGTTTTTTGACTAAATAAATAATTGATTAACTGATTTTGGATGTCGTAAATCTCGCTCGGTAAGCCATCAGTTTAGCCTATATACAGCGTTGTTTGAAATGATGCAGCGTATCAAAAAGTTTATGAAAAAGTGAACTTAAAGGTAGAGACGCTACTCTCAATGAAACAAAAATCGAGGCAATATAAAGTAAGTAAGTAAGTGAGTAAATATGTAGACCCTAACTTTGCAAATATTGATGTTCTGTTCACGATGGCAAAATCGTTGTGCGCGTCAAAAAGTGACTACGCCGAACCGAATTATAGCATTGAGACGGGCGAGCGTCTTGGTATTTAACCGACAAATCCACCCAGGCCCACTTAGCCTGGCCGCCCCTCGCGGCTTGTAATTTGTACTGGCAATTACAGACGGTTGGACCAACGACAGAATAGTAAGTAAGTCGAGCCCAGGATTGCAGTCAGTGCATAATCGTCGGTATTTTTTGATTCGGCACATCTCTACAGTGCACTGCATGCCAGAAAGAAAGTAAGTGGTTCTCGGAGGGCGGATAAGCTGACTGATGGAAGCTGGTCGCGGGCGGGCGGAGAGAAGTAGGTGGAACAGCTGGCGCCAAAATCGAACTGTAACCGATGCCAATCAATATGAGGTCGCATATCGAGCCGAGCCGGGGCGTCAAATGACCTCATAGTGACTGAAGAGAGGCTCGGGACAATGGTAGGTCCTAAATGACCTCATAGACAAGACGTCGGCTACACAAAGCAAGACAGCCTCCCACTTAAGGCGCGTACAGAATGACGGAACTGAACTGAACTGAGCTTAGTTGACAGGGTTTTGATTTTTGACGAACTGACCAGTGGGAAAGCAGGACGAACCCATTGGCCATTGGTTAACGCGTACGCAAGCGTAGTCATGTAAGCCACCGACGCCGTTAGACGGTATGTACTGTAATGCATTACTGCTTGTCTATTGGTCTGTTCGTCAAAAACTAAATTTTGTCAGTTCGGTCTAGTTCAGTTACGTCGCTCTGTACGCGCCTTAAGACGTACGTCGGCACTCGGCGACACAAAGCAAGACAGCCTCCCGCCCGCTTACGATGTTTTATTGGCCGACCGTACTATAACGGTCGTGCCTATGGCACAAGCTCTTGTCTGTCGTCTATACTGTAGGCCTATTGTGGCTAAATGTCTGAACAAGTAAGTAAGCTTAGTGTTGCCCGACGGCTACCCCTTGGTACCAAGTCGGACCTCCCCAACTACAAACCTCCACTTAGCCAAATGAGCTGTAATTTGTTTAGCCTGACTAGATGACCGCACATGACGTCTATTGTGTTAACGTCAATGATTGCAGTGTCAGAGAGCAGCGTTAATTTAGCGTCTATGAGACTGCAATCACTTCCGACGCTGGCCTTCGGACATACAGTAGACCGTAAGGTCGATCTACCCTGGCGACAGCTGGGCTTCTTGAATGAATGAATGGATGAATGAATGAATGACTGGTTTAATGAGACGCATCAAACGTGCATCAAACACTGCTATGAACAATACAAATACAGTAGAAACAATACAAATGGAGTCTAGAAACTGTGAAATTTACATTGCAGTAAAATAACAAGTAACACTCAGGTAATAAAACCAAGCTAAGATTTCCTACACCTACTAGATTAAACTAAATAAACATCTGTTTAAAAATGAAGCCTTAAAAAGATTAGAAGTACAGTGAGGTAGAACAAAATTATGCCCGCGTTTACGTATTTCATGTTCATGTTCATTCTCAGCAGGTAGTATACCAAATAGACAATGGTGGGCTTTTTGCATATTGCAGAAAAGATCTTTACTAGCATTATCGAGTAGACTAGTTACCTCCATAATTTTAGTAGTAAAGCCATATCGATATGCTCTCTTGAAAAAGGCATTAATTCTTCCCGTAAGTTCTTTGTTGAGAAAGGGGCCCCAACCTGGAAGAGCATACAGTATTCTACACTGTGTCTCAAAAAAAGCATGTGACTACATTTTTTGCAATAACTTGAACAATGAATGTCCGATTATAATAATTTTTGGCACACTTATTAATGAGACTATATGTCATCGAATGGTGGTTTCATTTCCCACCTCATCTATTTAGTGCAACTGTCTTACCTTGGGAAATCACAGA
>Ga0209367_1002667_pt1 | contig 23758 bp, 11 predicted proteins | sample WorMetLIZISLAND2_FD_187412 | JGI IMG/M metagenome (GOLD analysis project Ga0209367, IMG submission 187412) | Marine gutless worms symbiont microbial communities from Max Planck institute for Marine Microbiology, Germany - Olavius geniculatus... ... | reverse complement strand
CATTGCATAGTGCGTGTGCTTGTTTTTTTTATTTAGTAATTAATAGTGTCATTACTCTACAGTTTTTATGTTTGTTTGGTGCTAATGTCTAGTTTAACACCACCCTCTTACTGTCATATGTAACTACTGTCTGTCCTTGCTTTTATTGTTGTCTGTCAATACCTGTCTGTCTTGTCTTGTCTTGTGTTTCCATGGGCCATGCTGCCTGAAATAAAAGCGATTGATTGATTGAATTGTTGAGTAAAAAAACTCGGTATGTACAAACTCGGTATGTATAAATACTTGTTTTAACTTTTTGAGAGTCATTTATCAATAAACGCAGAGATATTTTCAGTAACATTAAACAAGATTTAAATCATTCAGCAGCGTTGTGACTTGTGGGTCAAAAATTAGGACGAGGGGCGAAAATAGCAGATTTTTGACACACAGAGTACATTATCATTTATGGGCGCTCAAAATTTCAATTTTGCCCTAAATTGCCTCCAAAATCGAGATCAGCATTAACACAGCGTCTACTGTAGTCACTGTAGTGTGATCGTTTCTCTCCACCAACGATGTCAACGTATGACCTTCGGATATAGTAGCACAAGCGGACAGGGAGCGTGATTGATCTTGGCCATATTATCGGCCTCCATTTTCGGCCCTATAAACATAAACGGTATGATCACCCTACGCTAGCAACAGTTGGGCTTCTTGTAATTATTCTGTCGTAACGAAGTAGCTGTGTTCTCATTGCGTACTGTAAAACCAGCTAATTCATTTCATTTATTTGTACTCCTTGGTGCCTACTTCATTCACCTTCAACACATATTGAAGTTAAAATCACACAATCATATCATGATACATGCAAAATCAGCATTTGAATTGCCAGGAGGGTCTGGGGGCTGAATCCTACCCCCAACTGTTTTCTCAACCCCCAACACACTGTCTAGCTACGTACTGGGGGGTCAGCCATATACTATACTCACAATTTTGGTCCGGTGTCAAAGATTAACCCTCCCCCAGATAATTTTAAAAGATGCCATATCTTTGCACAGCTAGTCTGTTGTACATGTAACCAGAGGCGCGTTTCGCACTTTTTTCTCTGAGAATCTCACTTCTACGGCTCATTTGTTCTCACTAGTTCTCACGAAAAGTGTGAAACGCGCAAGTAAGAATTCTCTGAGAATTCTAACATAGAATTCTACGCTAGCCAATTTTATCTATTTGGATGACGTAACTCAAGCAAGTGGGTAGAGCTAGCATAATGTAGCAAAGGAAAATCTTGCTCACAATTTCTCAGAGAATCTCACAGAAGTAGAAAGTGCGAAACGTGCTTCTAAGTGAGAATACCTGAGATTCTCAGAGAAAAAAAAGTGTGAAACGCACCTCAGGCCTTAAGCTGGCAACAGAAAAAGCAAAGACTAAAGACAAGAACACAGCTGTTGTATTATTGCATATCCATGCATACCTTGTGATCGATCAGTTTAGTGCACTAGTCAAGACCATCATTACTAGCGATTGCAATCCCGAGATCCCAAATCCTGGCCATTTTTGCCAATCTGATATCCCGGGATTGGCAGCATCCCAATCCTGTGATTTCGGGATTACAAAAATTGGTTAAAATAGTACTTCTTCAAGTGTTATATGATACAAATAACAACGCCAGCTGTCTGTGAACCGAAATATTCCATGCACGGGAGAGTCCTACTCCTTGCTGTGCACTTGAAGTCGTACTCTGATAGCAAGTCACTTCCTACAGATCAGACATACCTTCCAGGGCCTATGGAATATGCATGAAATAGTCTATCAGGAATACGAAAAAACGACGAATCTGTACGCCTAATCCCGAAAACCGGATCCGAGGATTACAAGTTTTTTAACGTCGGATGCCGAAATTGACAATTCAATCCCCCGTTTACAATCGCTAATCATCAGTAAACAGTGGAAAAGCAAATAACACTCAGAACGGAACAGGCAGATAGACAGTTCAGTCGCACCACTGCCACATACGACAACAGTAATAATAACAGATTAACAAATAATATTCAGTCCATTACCGGTAATATATATTTCATATAATAACAGCGTTTGCTAAAGCAGACAACAGGTTAACGGTCGGTCAGCATGGAATACACAGGGAGCGATGTGATAGCAACTGGAAACATACATGGTGCATAAACGATACATACAGGGTGCGGCAATAAAAACCATCTAGGCTATTACAGAACATCTGCAACTTTCTCAACAGCGCTAAGACAGGGTGGCCACAAAGCAGGAGAAAAAATACCCAAGTTTTCCAGGCCTTTCCAGATCGATAAGCTAACTTTTCCACAGGAGGTAATTGTCACAACCAAAAATAATTGTAGTAATGGTAATCTGGGGGAACATCGCAAGCTCCCTTAGGGAGGTACCCCCTATCCAGGGGGCAGAAAGGCATTCCAGGCAGACGTATTTTGGAGCATTTTTGCATCCCAGAAACCGCATCTGGTGACATTATTTTGTCAGTTACAATTTTTTCCTGAGGTTGCACAGATTTCCGTAAGTATTCTCTAAGTTTTCCGAGAGTTTTCCAAGGTCGGAGAATTCCCCGACTATAAGGGGTTTTCCAGTTTCGTGGCCAACCTGCAAAATAATAACTAAGCATTCTTATTTCTGAATACCGATGCCATTTGCTAATTATTGAAGGAAAGAAAAATTGGAAATTTCAATTAATTAAATGTAACCTGTTTAACGTGGTACGGTTTTTATTGCAACCGACCACATAGTACACTGACAGCCACCGACTGTGTCGAAAAATACAGGAATGTGCCGTGCTAACGTAACGTTCAAACAAACATTGCCAACGAAGCATATATCACGCTTGAATACTCCATCAACATGCAGGCTGCTATAGCAAGTTCATTGCAAAAACTCTAGTTAAAAATCTCTACCCGATAGTCGCATAGACCGCAGCAGTCACATAACAAATGAACTATCATCGCCAGAAGCGTCTTTCCACCCCTCCAAATCTAAAATCAAAATCGGACTAGAGTTCCCCACCCTCTCAGGCTTCCTCCCTCCTTTCTTCCGCCCCCTTTTCCTTCCCCATTTTCCCTCCCTCTCTTTTATCCCTTTTTCCTCCTCCCCTTCCTGTTCCTTCCTCTGTTTCTCCATTCCCATCCAATCCCCAGGGGCCAACTTTTAGTCCAGCTAGGGGATTAAGGATGACTCAGATCTACACCCTTAACAAAACTCCCCCCTCCCAGTTTTTCTGCACCCATCAGATTTAGGGATAGAAGCCCTTGATCGCCACAAAATTCCATCAAATTTCAATGTCGAAAAATTGACACGCAGTTCTAATTGAAAGACCGCAGTGACTCTGTAAATGTTAAACATCGAACTTAGGCAAAAGAATAACAGAAAAAGAACTCTAAGTATGCGTTATGACTTCCACCATAGAGAAAATTACTCAACCACATATAATGCACAAATAACGAAGAATTAACGTGTATAAATTAATAACTATCAACAAAGTTAAACAATATATATGCCGCACATTGTGTAATTCAATATTAGCAATCTACCATGCTAAATGATTCTACTTCCTCGCACAGCTTACAGCATTTTCGTTAACAATTCATCGGACAATAAAAAATCAACTAAGATTTATTAAAATAAACTTAGTTATTAATATCCAGCTGAGCTAACATAAAACAAAAATTAAAAGCATTAACTAAACAATTTCTGAAACCAAATCTGTTAGATCTGTTAGATTTACCTTCAAATCTCGAAATATTTGGCAAAAATAAAAAGCACATCGACTTCTCACTAGAAAAGCCTTCACATTGAACAAACAAAAAATTTCCAAAAAATAAATAAACAAACAAGACAAAGCTAAACAGTATTATCCAACCTAAGAAGACTAACTTTCAAAAAATCTGTAACAATTGCTATAGCAACATCAAAAATGTTTCAGGAAGAAAAATAACTAGACTCTATTTTGGAAATGGAGCATCAACCTTTACGACAGTATTTGCAACAATTACAAATTATTGCTGGCCGAATTTCTTTTTGCATAACAACACCAGTTTTACAACAGTTGTTGTCAGGTAATGTTACGGCTTACAGGAAAACTCATAACTAACATTGGGGCTGTTTTGGGGAAACGGTTGGAAATTCCGCAAGCAAGCAACCCCACAAAGCAAACGGAGGTCGAAAAGCCCAAAGTTGAGTTGCAGGCAGAAAGATATGGATAGAAAGCTCGCACCGAAGCAATACATGAGAATAATTTGACAGCCTTGGCTATGGCCACAAGTGATTGCAATTCCAGGATCCCAACGGTGTTGGCCAATACCGAATCCCGAGATTACCAAAAAATTCTCTAAAATAGCGCTTTTCGAATGTCAGATAACAAAACGACAATTTTAGCCGTCTCATGAAAATCACTTATGCATGCAAATGGTTTGGTGGTCTGGCTTAGTCGGTAACGTCGTTGATCGCATCAATTAAGTTAATCAACACCGGACCCGGTTAGTACTGGGATGGGTGACCATCCCGGTATGTAACCAGACACCCAGGTCAACTCAGCCTGGCCATCCCTCCATGCGTAGGCACAATACATACCAGCGAAAGCTGGGACGTAAACAGGCACACCGCGTGATGCACTGGCTCCATATCCGTGGTCTCGCAGCGTAAAAACTGGTGTCTGGCTGAGGGCTAAGAAAACGGATATCAGCACCACCCAATGGGCCCTAAGAACTGGAAAGGACTTTACATCTGAGTCTGTGAGAGTGCTTTCCATGCACTGTAAGTTGGATTTTGACAGTCACAGTTCACAGTCACTCCCTACACCTATCCAGAGGGGACTACTGCATCCAATCCATGAAGTTAGATAACAAGGACCTAGATACTCAAATACAGACTTTCGAGGACCAACAGTGTTTTCCAAGACTGTCAAAGCCTTGATTTCAGCGAAAAAATTCCAAAACTTTCAAGGATGAGTGGGAACCCTAGAAGAAAGTCTCATAAGGCTAGTATGGAGATACCAAGCAATTACCAATCGGTAACAAGATCCCAGGATTACAAAACTTCTTAATCCCATATCTCGGAATTGCAATCAGTGATGGTCACAGCCTCAGCCGCAGACTGGGTCATGGCCAGGCACCACAGTTGATTCAGTCATTCATTTCATCAGTCATCAGTACATCAGTTTTTAGCAGAGTACTTTGCCTGGATGGCATTGATGAGATACAAAGCATTATCCACGCAGTCGGCGGGACCCGAGACCTCAACCCTACGACTTGTGCACCCCTCCTCAGCATTTGATATCTTTATCACAGCACGCGACACCTGCCTACAACAACAACTACTACTGCAACAACTACCAGGGTTGGTGGTTTGGCATAGCAGTAACGCGTTTCATCCGATCAATGAAGTTACTCTACACCGAGCCAGGATAGTACTTGGGGTGACTGCCTGCGGGCAGGTAAACGATCGCGGTACGTAACCAGCCGCCTAGGTCAACTCAGCCTTCCATCCCTCCGGGGTAGGTAAACTGAGTACCAGCTTATCTGGCTGGGGTTAAGGCAGGGTGCGGTTACCTGTATCGGATGGCAGGTAACACTGTGTGATCCCATACATAGCTCTGAGATGGGCTTCCCATTAAGAGCTATATCACCACCTTTAACCTTTAACTACAACAACAGTAGTAGTACTAGTAGTAGTACTCTGTGTCCAATAAAAAAAACTGACTCTCTAGACATTGTGCAATAAAAATGTCAAATCTGAATGAATTTGAACAAAGTTTCATACAGTTAATCCCCAATAAATTTCTGTAGATATTGTCAAATTTCATTGAAAATATCGTTTCTTACAAAAATTATCAAATGTGAAATATCAATAACAAAATATCTTCGTTACCAATTTAGCGTTACATACTGCAGTCGCTCAAGCAGAAGTGATGTTTGTTCACGCAATCAAAATAACATAAACAATGATAACACGGTGTTTTCTGCAAATGATCGCATTTTAATTAAACTGCTGAGTTAAGAGAAAGAGTATGGTGCTAAAAAGTCTGTCACAGAATTTCCCAGCAAGCTGTGGACACCAAAAAGTTTGTCGCAGAATTTCCCAGCAAGCCGTGGACACTGCACTGTCAAGATTAAACAAATGGTTGGACACTTCACGTGTTGAGGGAACCTCACAAAAGCCGCTGTAACTATTGTTTGCATATAATGTATTTAAATGAAATTTGGCACTTTGATTGCCACTAGATGATGCACTGTCGATGTAAAGTTTTGCCAGAATCAGATGTTGTTTGTTAAAGTTACGCAAATGTACACAGGGGTTTACTTGCGTAACACCACGTTGGTAACAAAGATATTTTGCTATCGATATTCAACAATTAATAACTCAACTAACAAAAAATATTTCTCAATAATATTTGGTATTACCTACAGGAATTTACTGAGGATTAAGTGCATAAAATTTTATTTAGATTTCACTCAGATTTAACATTTCTATTGTACGATGTCTAGTGGGTCAGTTTTTACATGCAAGAGCTATCATAGCGCATATTAGCTACGGTAATTCTGTCTTGGTGTCTGTTACAACCCGGTACCGATCGGAGCCCAGGTGAGATAGAGACTAATGGTTTTTACCATATGATAGCTTAAAGTGTCTAGTATTTTGTGACAAAATTTCATGCCACTGGATGAAAAGGGTCCCCACGAACGAAGGGGAGAAAGAGGAGCACCCCCTTAAAAAGGCGTTATTCTACCGTTATTGGCTCTTCTAACGTGAAAATGGTTGCAGACAGGCACAGGCATGCTGCTTATCATAACAAGCACTAGCAATGAGCTTCTTAGAAATGTCAACATTGATGACCTTGAATGACCCTGAACCCGTAAAACAGGGGGGTTTTAGTGAATTATTTTGTGATTTCGGGCTGCAACACGCACTTCAAGAGTGAATTGCACCAAAACGGCTGGCGATAGATGAAGACAACCTGCGTATGAAATTTTCAGCATTGAATGTAGATTTTAGCAATTTACATCCGGACCCTCTAAATTCAAGGAGGCCTCCACATGCGGGTGTCAAATAGGAGTTCATCTCTTAAAAAGTGGTTATTTATCTGCTGCTGGCTTGTCTAATGTGAAAATGGTTGCAGATAGGCAAAGACATGCTGCTTAACATAACAACCAATGGCAACGAGCTTCTTAGGATTGTCAACATTGATGACCTTGATTGACCTTGAACCCTAAAAATAAGGGGTTTTAGTGATTTTTTGGCGATTTTTGGCTGCTAAAGACTGAACTGCGATGAAACAGATGGAAATAGACCAAAATTACCTGCAAACAGGAGCTGCTATAGGCTCTCGCGCGTCTCATTTGCATTAGCTCAGATTTCTTGTTTTACCAGACACAGTGCAGTACACTGTAAGTTATAATTGTTCACGGAATGCATCAGTAAAAAAATGTTGAAAAACTGAACATTTGGTGAAAGTACAGACAACAAAAAACTGGCGCAGTTACGTCGACAGTAGTAGTAGTAGTAGCATGTTGTTTACGTCAAGTCCAGTTAGTACTTGGATGGGTGACTGTCTATCGACAAGACAATCATCTCATTATATAAAAAACCAAGATGATAAACCACAAAAACAGTTCACAATGAAAAACTGCGCTACGAATTAGCATATTTTTTTGGGCCAGTTAACACAATGACCAAACAGTGTGTTTTAACATTTTTTATTAAATGTCTGGCTTCAGCGGTAAAACCCATAATTTATAAACATGGAAATATGACGCCAGCATGACGTCACTGGTAGCAAAGAATATCTAACTTTACGACCTTTGCATACTTGTTTCCTACTAAACATGTCCTGAAAATTTAGTGCAAATCTAAACATTTTTCACAGATATATAACAGAAAACGTGAGTGGGTGTTTTCTTTCTGAACACAGCGTAGTGGTAGTACCTGATTTCACTGATCTTCATGCCATGTCGCCCAATAATGGTGCCGATGAGTTCATTGGGTATTTCCAGGTGTTTTGTGATCTGTCGGGGTGACCGATGACCGTGAGCTGGTACCCCGCCACCAGTCTGATGATGGGGACCATAACCGCCTCCCCTTCCTCCGCGCATTATTGCTGTACAGTATACAAAGAGATCACAGGGCTGCAAAAAACGCGGGAATTTTTTTTAATAAGCCCAACATGGTTATTTTTGGGGTTATTTTCAGGCTAACCACTCCACAAACCAAGAGAAATTCCCTGACTTTTTTGGAAAGCTTCTCGGTAATTTTCCATGTCAAGACTGTACCCTCACAATTCCCTGATTTTCACAAAAATCCCCAAACTTTTTACTGACATCCGTATAATTCCTGGACATTTCCGGGTTTTTCCAAAGTAGTCGTACTTCAATCACAAAAACTAAAGCTGCCACAGATTGAAAATTTTTAATCGATTAACTTCCAAAAAATAATAATCAAAATTAATGTCAATTAGTTCAACTGCTAGCTGTTGTTATCTTTTGTGAGCTACAGCAAAACTGAATAAAAATTGATGATGATGATGACGCAGTAGCCAAGAAAAATTGCATCGTGAAAACTGAAAAGTCCAGACTGTTAAACTAACAATACACACACAACAAGTAAAAGTCTTGACAAAATTTCCCATGCGAAATAAAATTACACCGTGTCCGGAAAAAAAACATCCTGGACATTTTCAATTGTAACTTGAAGAACGATAATCAGATTTTAATAATTTTTGACATTAATATTTTTGACACAACTGGCGATCAAATGACTGTCCAATTTTCCAATATGCCCATTGTCTGCTTTTGCACTACCTGGGGAAACAAAACCGACATAATATTGCATTTTCATCTTATTTTGCCTGTTCAGGTTTTTCCAGGTAGTGCAGAAGCAGACAAATGGTGAGGTGGGAACTAGAACGATCATTTGATGGCAAGTAGTGTCAGAAATGTTTGCATCAAAAATTATTAAAATCTGTCAATCTTTCTTTAAGTCACAATCGATAATGTTGGGGATGTATTTTGACAAATTTCTGTTCATTTCAACTCATATTTTGTTGGTTCTGTTTTTCCCAAGTAGTGCCGAAGCAGACATTGGGTGTGGTGGAATACTGAGCGAACATTTGATGGCCAGTTGTGCCAGAAATATTCATACCAAACATTATCAAAAATTGGATATCCCTTCTTCAAGTTTCAATCAATAATGTTTGGGCTGTTTTTTTTCCGGACATGGTGTAGATCACAAACGTTGATTAGTGATTTAAGGCAGTCCATAATTTTATTCAAATTTTAGTCCACATACCGGAGTAATTGCTAGCGAGCAGGTTGCGCTGTGTGGCATACATTGATGACATGTCAGGCTTCATCATCTAGAAATCATCAAACGTCAACCACAACTAGATATAAATCAGGCTACCATCGAAAGCTCTACACAGTGTCTCAAAAAAACTGTGCCACTTTTATTTTTTGAATAACTCTGTGAAACATTGGCTGATTTTAATAATTTTTCGCAGGCAAAATCACGAAACAACTTGGCATAAGTGACTATAGTAATGTTGCTACACTACCTTGTGAAATTCAGAAGGCGTAGTTTGGCCATTTACAACAATGAATTCATACTGGGTAGTGCATGCGTCAGCTCAGAAATGATTAAATGAGTAGCGACAAGCACAAGTAACGGTTATTATTTCTCAAAGAGTCACACGTGTCACATCACATCATTTTTATTACAGCATGTGCTCAAAATGTCCTTCTCCAGCAAAGAAAGTAAGCAGTGAATGTTGATGCTGCCTGCCAACAGCATGTTCAGTAACTGCTGACCAAAGCAGCTCACATGTTAGGGACACTAACCGGTCGATGCGGATGATAATTCATGTTGAGACGGGATGGCATGTCGTACTGATGATGACCGGCGTAGATGTTACTGACGGACATCAAGGAGTTACACGGCTGGTAGCTGATGACTGGCACCTTGGGCTTGGTCTAAAACACACAACAACTACAACTACAACAACTACTAGTACTACTACAAATACAACAACTAGTAGAACTAGCATAGACGTTACCGACGGACATCAAGGAGTTACATGGCTTGTAGCTGATAACTGGCACCTTGGACTTTGTCTAATAGAGTGTTTACACAATCCAGCAAACATCCAGCTCCATCCAGCAAACGTCCAGCATTACGGTTGCTGGAAGTTTGCTGGATCGTGTAAACACCCCATAAAACACACAACAGCATTATTACTACAACTACAACAACTACATCTACAACAACCAAAACTACTACAACAACTAATGTAGATGTCACCAACAGACATCAAGGAGTTACATGGCTGATAGCTGATCACAGATATACATGCAAAATTCTAGTATTAAAAGTTGACTGAATAAAACATTTTATTGTCCGATATGTTCGTTTATTTGTGCTGCATATTCTCACTTAGCAAACAAAGCTGTAATTGGATTCAAGCGCGAGGTTCAAGGCTTTAGCAGATGATAAGCTAGCTTATGTCTATCTTTTTAACTACAACTACAACCAGTGGCTTCTATCCTTACACCTGGTGAGCGCAGCATGCACCCAGTAAAAAATGGGGGAAGTTTTGATAAGGTTGTAGATCAAAACTCCCCCCTGCTTTTCACTGGCCAAACTACAGTTTAACAAAACTTCCCCCCATTTATTTACTTCCCCCTATTTTTCAATCTGCATCTTAAACAGAAAACTCCCCTATTTTTACTTCCCACTATTTTTAACTGGGTAATCTACACCCTTAACAACCCCCCCTATTTTTGAATCCGCACCTTTAACAAAATCCCCCCCCATATTTTTTTTACTCCCCCTTATTTCTCACTGGGCAAACTACACCCTTAACAGAACTTTCTCCGTAAAAGAGAAAAAAGCCCAAAAAATGGGAAAACTTGAGTCAAAAATTGGGGGGAACCTCAGCCCAAAACTGGGGGGAAAGTTGCACCCAATTTTGATTCCAGATTTGAGGGGATAGAAGCCACTGACTACAACCGCTACATACCTCAATGGCAATGGCACAAAGCCGCCTGATGCAAGGAGTGATAGCATCAGATGAGCCACTGATAGTGACAGCTCTTTCAGTAGAGCCAGGTAACATCTCATTAGCCACCTGGATAGACGCTCCCGTAGACTACAACAAATACTACTACAAACTACCGAATCTCAAGACAGAGCCTTCAAGAGGTGGCTTCGACAGCTGCATCCAAATGATGTGGTTGCAAAGTCCGTCGACACTTTCCCAGGTCTCCCCCCTCTATCCCGCCATTAGGTTTTCGACTGTGGACCAGCTGAGGCACGCAGGTTTGGAGGGCGAGCGACTACAACAACACTACAAACTACTACTATGACTACAACTACTATTTTCCATGAACAGACTCATGGGTTACAACAGTAACAAATAAAGTACGTGAAATTAAGCAAAATACAATCTTTGTTTAATTTAATATTGATGCTGTGGCAACTGCTGATGCCTTATTCACCAGGGGCCAAATAAAGCAGTGCTCAGCAGTTGCCAAAACATCAACACTAAATAAGTTAAAGTTTGTATTTTTACGCACGATAGCAGAATGCATCTTAGCCATCGTCTAGGCATCTGTCCGTCTGTCTGTCTGTCCATCACACTCGTGATATGTATCAAAACGGTGCAAACTAGAATCACAAAATCTTCACTGTGGGCTGCCCCAAGAACTCCAGTTTTTAGTGACAAAATTTTGTGTTCCTGGGTGAGGGGGATCCACTCGAATGAAGACGTCAAAGAGGGGTACACCCTTAAAAAGATGTTATTTTGCCACTGCCGTGACTTACTTCGGTTATAAGCAACTTGGCTGACACAGTGCACATAAGACCATCTGTAGTCAGCCACTTAACGCTCACTGGGATGCCGATGACGACGTCTAAACCCCAGAATTATTCCGGTAGTCAGAGCTAGTGAGCACCACACATCATGTAAGCTACAGTGCATCTCCCCACCCCAGCAGCATGCAGCATCATAATGAACTTCAAACGGCAGTCTGTGGGTCAATAGTGCTAGGCCACCTGCTGTCTATGAGAGTGACTGAGACGACAAGCAGATGGCGTGTAAACTGACACTACTGGACTGACCATATCAGCTGCTACATGCTGCGCCTGATGTCCACGAATGAGATGCGTGAGGTGACTGTTTCCTGTGGCGTGGATGACCACCTATTGTAACTGCATGATGTAAATGACTGCAATAAACTAACTACGGTTAAATGCACGCTCCGCTTATATGCAAGTCAGCTTGCGGTCCCAAGGTCATGCATATAAGCGGAGTCAACTGTACTTAGTTACTTATTTACTTACTTAATGAAAGACAGAATAATCAACCGACTTAGCTATACTACCTCACGAAGCTCTCGAATGTTGTTTCCGGCCTTGCCGATGAGCGATCCACAGTTGGCGTTGGGAACGACCAGTCGAAACGCCACTTGACCGCCTGAGCCATCATTTACACTTGATGAGCCACGCATGTCCTGCAGACCCACAGACACAATATTGTGACTAATTACTCAGGGTTTCCACTTTACAGTGCACGGAATTATGCAATTTTTGGAAGAGCTTTTGAGCAATTTTCCACAACAAGACTTTGTCCAACAATTCCCCGACTTTTGCAAAAAAACCCTGACATTTCCCTGACATATGTACAATTCTCTAACATTTCTGGGTTTTCCGGACAAATGGTCACTCTGTAAAATGTATCGCATCTGTTCGTAACACGGACATCCCAGGCAGAATGTTCCATCGATCAGTCATAAAACGAGTATGTTTCATTGTGTTCTAGAATGTATTATGCCTCATTAAAGTTGCCTAACACACTCTATAAAATCACTATTACCATGGGTTGGTGGCGTGGCGTAGTGGTAACACGTTTCATCCAATAACAAAGTTAACCTACGCCAGGCCAGGTTAGTAACTTAGTACTGTGATGAGTGACTGCCTGTGGGCAGGTAAACCATCTCGGTATGTAACGAGCAGCCTAGGTCAACTCGGCCTTCCATCCCTCCGGGGTAGGTAAATCGAGTACCAGCATATTTGGCTGAGGTTAGGGCAGGGCACGTTCACCTGTGTTGGGTGGCAGGTAACACTGTGTGATCACAGGTGACACTCTGTAGCTCTGAGATGGGCTTCCAATCAAGAGCTATATCACCACCTTTAACCTTTAACTAAATGTTTACAACATGTACACTACAACTGTATAAAATTTTCAAAAGTCAGTGCAATTTCGAACGTTGGACTGTCAGCGAATATTTCTGGAATAGGTCAACATATCAAAAATTAGAAACAAACTTAATCAACTACGAACTGCATTCAGCAAACTAATTCGGTGAACTTTGGTCCACCAACAAACAGTTATAGGCGTATGGTAAAATCTCTAATAACTGTTTTTGTTATAAGCACTTCAACACAAGCAATCCTGGCAGTGCAAAAGATTAAAAAGAAAACGCTTTCTTAACTGTTCTTGATAGTCGGCTAAAATTACCAGTCAGTGCTGCAGTACGATGCTATATTTAGTCTAAAATAGTGATGTACGTACGTCTTCAAATTTTGCCGCAATCATGCTGAAAGCTTTGAGTATTTGTGGCGTCGAACCCATCACCGATACTATTCGTTCAGCAAACGATGCATCCGAGATATTAATCTTTGCACAGCTCTAGTTTATGCAAATTACACACAATAGCACAATAAAACAATAAATAAACAAATAATTTTACTACCAGTACAATAATATAAGTGGCTAATGGAGAATATGATGTTGTTGATTGTTATGACCGTTTGTCCGATAGGTGACATTACATCTTGCTCATATGTATGTCTGCCTAAACTCCTAATTTTGTAACATTTTCTGCAAATAAATGTGATAATTTTATAGTTATTCACCTAACAACAACCTAACTGCAAGCTTTCAATCAATCAACAGCAGACATAGTTTATTCACAATTTGGCTCCCGTGCGCCATGAAATAGTCTGGACAACTTTTTCTTCAACAATTAGCAAAATTATTGACAGGCAAAAATTTGGCCAAGTTTCCATGGAAAACTATGGACAGAGGTAAAATTTTAGATAAAGTGAAGCCAAGTATTTGGCATGCATACGCCTTTGTGACCAAGACTACTGCAATATAAAAATCCCCCTGTTGCTAGAGAAGATGCACCACAGCCTATTCAGTTCCTGTTGCAGTACTGACCTTCAAGGTCATCCAAGGTCGATGCTTTTCATCTTAGTGATCCATAGCAACCTAGGCCCTATCTCGCACCATTTAGCCACAATACATCTGTTACGAACAAACAGACGACAGAAACATCGTGCCATGGACACCTACAGAACAGATGGAGCATGTCAAAAAATGGTACCACCAACTAATAAAGGAAACAGGTAAACGATCTGTATTTTTTACACTGACAAAAAACATCACAAACCTCTTCTCTCACTCGTTTTACATTGTCTCCTTTCTACAACATTAGCATAATTAAACAAGTAAGTAAGTAAGCTGCCTTTAATTGCACATGCATAACACAAATGAATAATACACTCAACAAATGCACAATGTCAGTAATATACACAGTAATAGGCCTAGTGGCCTGAACAGTCAAAAAAGCAAAATATGTATAGGCAAACCCTAAAATCTATTTACAATTAAAAGGGGCTTTGGTATCTACTCCACAGTAACTAATATGATCAATCAGACACAAAATTATGTGCCAATTCAGATCTAAAATGTGAAATACCAGTTCACAAAGAATAAAACAATCTGCATAAGAAATCTGAAACAAGTACATTGACTGCATAAAATTAATCATCTGTACCGGTAATATGGAAACCCAAACTACTAAAATGATTGTAACATCAAAAAAACATACCTTTCCGATAATGCTCCCAGCCTCCTATAGAAAGACAGAAAAACAAACAGTTATATTGTTCAGCTTTCTGTAACCATAAAGAGACAAAACAGTACAATCTAACATTGAAGGCCAAGTTGCAACAGTTTACATAAATAAAGCACTAGTTGGCTTTATCAAATGCTAATTTGTCAATATTCATTAATTTTCTGGTTGCTAATACATCTAAATACCCTAAAAATAATGTTAAAGTACACGCTTTTCCCTTTTCATGGCTTCAGCCATATTTGGAACTGTAACGTCATCTGTAGGAGGGTTGCTAACTAGCTTTATTGCCTTGAGATCAAATGCAGCCTAGTTTATGGCCAAATAGCCTAAAAAAAAAATTCTTTATCAGTAGTTAACCCACTAAAAAAACCACAATATTCCAGCACTTTCTTAATTTTAGTAACTGCACACCTTTAGTAGTGAACAAATAAACAATGATGTAATTTCTGATGTCACCTACCAGGGGTATGCATCATTATTTGTACGATAAATCAGACATTCAGAGTATAAGCAACGGGTTTACTATGTTTTCAATGTGAATGTCAGTTTGACAACAAAGCATCCTGAAAGGGATGTCATCAGTTATTCTGGCACGTTCAAGTGCGTTCGACTGGCACAACGCATTTCTCTGAAAATTACTTCAAAGCAAAGCAAAGCACAGCTTGTTGTTTTCATTTCATTGGATCAGTGTATTATTAATTAGTGTTACATTCTACACATTGGTGAGACTTGGTCTTTAAACTTTAGTCTGTGATATCACCATGTTGAAGACAATAAACAGAATGAAATGATGCTATTTGGCGTGAACACTCGTGTTACCCCAAATGATGGTATGTAACTTGGACCAGGCTGCAAGACTTGCATCTCAATAAAAATGGGACATTTAGGGATCAAAACCCCAGACAATTGCCGGAGCTAAAATGTGAATAGCAATCCAAAACGCAAAGTCAGCGATGCCTTATCCAATGTCTCCCAGCCAGAACGACTTGCCTTCCTGAAAAAAAATAAGTAACTAATACACACCAACATCACTGTCATCTTGGTCTTGTTCTTATGATTTTTTACTTAAACATATCCCAAAAGTAAAGATCATCAACTAAAAAATAAAAGTTTCACAAACAGCATTATTGTTACTACGAAAATCCGAGAAACTGGCACAATGATACGATTACTAGGGGCGTTCAAAAAGTTTTGCAAGTCGATATGTTAGACTAAAATAATTTACAAAATCTATACACCAATAAAACGCATATTTCTCCTGAACTCATGTGAGCCTAAAACGGACGTGACGTCATTGTAGCTTATAACATCATAAAGCATTTTATGAGTTCCTCCAGCCAGGCTTCTAGTACAAACATGAGTCGTAAGTTACAATGATGTCACATTTACTCTAAGCTCATACAAATTCAAAAGAAACATGCGTTTACCAGTCAATAGATTTTGAAAAGTTCTTAGTCTAAAGTATCAACTTGCAAAACTTTTTAAACACCCCTCGTAGCTCAAAGATTAACTATCAGCGATGAGTAAATTGATAACAGTGTCGATACCTTGGAGCTAGTAATGAAGCGAAGGGTAACGATCGATTTGTCATCGACGGACAATGAAGGGTCATCGGTACTGAGAGATGAAGAAGAACCATCACTGACATTGTCCATGGTTTACAGACAGTAGCGGCTGTAACAATTAGGCAAACCGACACAACAAACTATTATACAAATAGTGACTGGCATTGAGGTCAACAGTAAGTATAGCTTCTTCTTGTCTCTGATATGACTGAAACAAGTCGATTAACTTCTCATCGATCACTGAGTAAAAACAACGTTAAACAACAAAGTAACATATTCAAAAATAGATTCTTACATCAAAACTTCACAGCAGAACATGGCTACAGGTAAAAAGCAGATTGTGGATGTGCGAACCTGTGGATGTCGCAACAGGTAATGCTGTAATTTAACTATCTCCTAACCCTATCCCTAACCGTAACCTTAATCCCTAACGCTAATCCTAACCTTAATCTTAACTCTAGCCCTAACATTGTTGCAACATCTGCAGAACCGCACATCTGCCAATCTGCTTTTTACCAACATCCATAAAACGGTGTCGTAGCATTTCGCCTAATCGCATTTCGCCTAATCTCAGTTCGCCTAATCGCTCCTCCAGTTGGGTCTACTGCAGGTTAGGGTGAGGGTGAGGGTTAGGGTTAGGATTAGGGTAAGTATACGATGCGAAATGAGATAAGGTGAAATGAGACGACACCCGTCGTACACTTACTTACGGTTGGCCAAAAAAATGGTACAGAAAAAATGATGAACGACAAAACAAAGCTTGTCAAAGAAGCAAAAAACGACAAAGCAAGTCGTTGTTGTTGGTCCGTCTATCAAAAAAATATTAGGCAAAATTTGATTAGGTGAAATGGGATTAGACAAAATGCGATTAGGCAAAATGCTACCTAACCCGTAAAACATCCATTGTCGAATGAAGACAACTGGAAAACAATGTTGTTAGTGCAAAAGTTATAGCTTCCTCTGAGTTTCTATAATAAACTGAAAAAGTGCTTCCTGTATTATATCTGTTTCTGTTGACATTTTCAGACTGATTAGAAGGTGCCTGTTTATTTTAAACATCGAAAAATTAATCATCTATCCAAGATTTTCATTTCGATAATTACACATTCAGATCAGCGATCTCAACCTATCAATTTTTACACACCTTTCAAATCGCTGACCTAAAGACCTTGTCGATTTTTGTCCAAGAAAGTTAGATCGCCAATCTGAATGTGTCACTGTGCCTGTGCAAACAGATTTGCGAGGGATCACTAGTGCTATGTGTAATGTAGTAGGATTACCCTGCTTTTCATTTTCCATGAATTCTCATGCCTTTATGCTTTAATTTTTCAGAACTTTCCAGCAGGCATGCAAACCCTGAACTTTTGTCAATTACTTGACAATAATCTACAACTACAACAGACGCCGGCACTCAGCCGACGGGTGGACACTCTGACAGTCAATAACGTACTGTGTAAAAACCAATAATTCGTCAATACTGACTTGCTGAACAGATGGGAGGGGTATGAGGACAGAAGCCGACGCACTGATCTTCCACGATGCCCGATCTCTTATTAGTTAGCTAATTCTGTCATAAAAAATCTCAAAAATGTCTTCTCCGGTAAAACGCCTATTTCCGCTTTAGAACGGATCGCCGAACTGAAGAAACTAAACTCCGCCTTAACGGTAGTGTCCAAGAATTGCGATTTGCATTTGCATCTACAACATTAACGCAGTGCTATAAAAAATCACTTAGCGTCTGTCTTGACACTCGACTATAACTTATGTATGAATAAAACTGCAAACAATTTATGTTGTTGCAAAAATCCAGACGTTTGGTTTTTGACCTAATCAGCTGATTACAGCCTCAATCTCATCAGTTTACCAGTTTTTACTTCCACCATTTTCAGCCTCAGGTCCTACATACTGAGTTTCTTTGGTTCAATTTTTTCGTGGTAAAATTGTTCGATTGTGTTGTAAGAACATACAACTGAATGCTTCTAAAATTGTCTATAACTGGCCTCAATCTAACCAGCTACTCATCTTCCAGCAGCTTGCTTCGCCTACGTGCCAATGCCTTAAAATAAACTAACAGGAAATACAGAACAGTGAGTGAGTAGGGTTTAACGTCCCAAACGAAAACCGACATAGTATAGGTCATTTCCGGAATGGCCTTTCCAAGCAAATGCACACAACATAATGGAACAGTAAGTTTAACCTAAGAAATACTGAACATTTTTAGTATCTTGAACACAAGTTGCATTAAGACTTGAGGTAGTATGTGCCTTCATGTAAATTATCATTAAAATTTAATGTACTTCACATCAATTTACCTGCAACCGTCTCCTGTTTTCAGCAGATTTTTGCAGCCTAAAAGGACAGTAAACACATTAACGAGAAACATGCAGAGTGGAGTTTTGCACACACATACAAATACAAATTCGTTTAAATTCGTCTCACTTCACTGTCAAGATAACAATGTTGACTCATCATGACGCAATTATACAAGCTGTTGCTAAATAAATACTAGGTACACACTGTTATGCCTCCAAGACAAACACAGTCAGAAAAAAAACACTTGATCTAGTGTGATAGTTGTTGAAAAAGACTGCAGTCAGATCCAGTCTCCTATGAAAAGTCCAACTGCCGAATGTTACTCCTGCATGCAAAACTCAAAGATTATCGCGTACAGTCGAAGACTGATAAATAATAAACGCGTGTTGCACCCAGTATAGAATGTATAAATTTCCTTTGCTCACCCAGTATGCAGTCTGTGATAAATAAGACAATGATGGAAAAGCAACTGATTGTAGATTTGCACTTAACAACTGGGACAGACAAGAACGGGGGGGGCAGAGGGCCCAGCCCCCCAATGGAAACTCGACAACATTCGCTCTAAAAACACAGTTCATAAAGGTGTTGATCTTGAAGTCAAAAATGCTATAAAACTCACCTGTGAGCACACCTTTATTCAAATAAAATTTCCAGGGGCAGGCCTAATATCAGTACTTCCGACTCCCATTAAACAAAGGAAGAAAGGAGGGAAAGGGTAGGGAAAGGAAAAATAAGAGAAGAAAAAAAGAGGCAAGAAAGGCAAGGGGAGAGAAAGAGAAAAAAGGAAAAAGAAAACAGAGGCCATCCAATTCACGTTTCTAGCTACACCACTATGAGAGGTGGGTCAAAGTGCTGGTGGATTATACTGCAATCCCCAACAACTATCACACGGCTGCAAATACCGTCAATGACTGTATCTTTTGCTGCAGTTAGACGTGGGCTTAAGCACAAATAAACAACAACCGCATAATTCTATCTCACTGCAGTGGCGGATCTAGGCTGCAGCCAAAGGGGGGAGGTGAAATATTCTCCCACTCCCCTCCCTCCCATCACTCTTTTTCTATCACCCTTTTCTTCCCACTGTTTCCTTATAAGTAGGATCTCCTGTGTCCAGCTGTGGGGTCTGGGGAGTGCTGTGAGTTCCCCCCAGTGGGATATGGGGCAGAACCCCAGCTGAAATTGAATTTGGTGCATTTGAACCTTGAATATCACATCTGGTAGTAACAATTTTAACAGTTTTCCTAATACACAAACTTATTAGTTAGCAATTTGCATATAGTGCTCACTCACACAAAGGGAGGGGTGCAAGGGGTGAGGTTGGGGGTGGCAGCAAAGCCCCCCCTTGGATCCGCCACTGCCCATTGCCCAACTGCAAAAAGCTAAAACAAAAAAAACACACCAGATTCACACAGACTAACAACACAGCAGAAAATGAAGACAATGGCAGACACAGACGGAATGTACGTAACTAAGGACCATAACACACAGAACACATAATATAACGACAAGACGTTCAACAACATGACACACAATGCAGAAATAGTCTTACAACGACAGATAAATCTACACTAAATTGCGACCAACTTTTACAAAAATATGTAATAAGGATATGCTGCAACTTACACTTTATTTAAATTTCTAAACCCCAGTAGTAAAGGTTGCTAGAGGGTCAAAAATAATAACGGTAATACATACATTAACAGTTAGAACTGTCCAATATTTAGTTGATTTCAGCTGCATTAAAAATGCAATTAATTATTTTAATGGTAGAAACTATCAAAAGTCAGAAAAATGTCTCACTGCTGAAAATTTGCATATCATAGGTGTCACGACAAGAATTTGATTTCAAGAGTTATGTTTTAATCGACAGTTCATTTAGGGACACTTCAAGCAATGCTTAATCACAGTGAATAAACTTCTGCAAAATAATTTCTTTTTCACTGTATTGAAATTTTCAACAGCTTCATTTTTTATAAGACTCAATATGAATCAAAAAGCGAAAGACTAAAGCAGCTGGCCGGAGAAATTCTTACAATCATTTGGTAGATGACCATGACCAAAAGACGATTGTAAACAATTGTAAGTCCACAACACATTTGTTAATATATGCATAATTCTGACAACACTAATGATAGTGATGATGATAACAACAAAAAACGACATCTAGCTAGTCTGCTGACAACATGAGATTTCAGGGCTTGAACACATAATAATTACACCGACTTTAAACACAAACTATACACTAGAGGTGCACAACCAGGGTGTCCACAAAATAGGAGAAAAAAATTCCTCAAAATTTCCAGGCTCTTTCAGAGCCATAAACTTACTATGTGTTACCGCAACAAAAAGTAAATGCAATAATGGCAAACTGGAAAAGCACCACACTCCCAGTGGGGTCCATGGTAAAAAGTATTTTAGAGCATTTTTGCACCCCGGACACTGCAGATATTTTGTATGTTACAATTTTTCCCAGACAATTCCCTGAGTTTTCCAGATTCAGAAAATTCCCCAAGTACCACGTATTCCAGGTTTTCCAGATATGCGGCCACCTGAAAAGGGCCATCAGCCACACGCTGTCAATTTTAAAAGCTATTACCATTGACGACAAAAACTGCAAACATTTATTGTAGGCCTATTTTATATTTCAGAATTTTCAAAGCTTAGTGGTGCAGTCCCACCAAAAGCTGAAGACAGTTCCGCTTAAAGCAAATCCAAAAACAATGAAGACTGCAAACGATGAATATGCAAAGCATGCAACTTCATAACGGCATGTCGTATTTTTGATGTTTTCTCATGGATGTTGCGGGTCAGATAGAAACCCGTCGCAGTCCAGCCTAGAAGCCAAAGACAGTGCACCACTGATATACAGTCATTAAGCGTGGCCAAGCATAGAGATGTAATAAGACTGATGGAGCATAGAGTCATGTGTCAACAGCATAGAGATCAGCGCGGAGCAATCCGGCGGAGTTTTATACATTTTGTGAGCCACACCACGGACACAGTACGACCGGTTGAGTCGGCACGAGCTAGCTTGTCGGTCGATGCAACGACGTGCGTAGCATTGGATCTTTCAAATTCCCCCACGACATCACCATCATAGCTGGTAGAAAGAGCTATGTTAAAGATATATTATACTACACATTCGTAGAAAAAGCAAAGTCCTTTCCGAGCCATGCTGGTCTACCTTTCTTTAGTCCTCAGCCAGACACCAGCTTACATCGCGAGACCACAAATGTGAGGCTATATGATATGATACGATAAGAACTTGCACTTAAAAATGACACACATGCTGTCAGTTTAAGCAGACAAAAAAACTTTTTTTAAACTGAAAATGTTTCAAATGGAAATGAGATGAGAGAAACTGAAACAAAAAAAAACAGTTATAATGTATAATGCGATGTCCCAGTTTGGGGGCTCTGCCAACTAAATAACCAAACATAGTGATGATTCGATACATCAAAAATATCGACATATCGTTTTCAATATCGTATCGTATCGCATCGTCAAAAAAATTATCGAATTTTTCGACATATCGCAATATCTTTTATATATGACAACATTTTCAACATATCGTGATATTTTACGCCAGGAGTTTATATTTTTATTACCGCGTTGCCAAAATAACAAGAATAAATGCAGAATTAGCAAACTAACCTAAGCAAACTAACTATGCGTTGTAAATTAACGATACTTACGAGAGTCCATATTTAATTTTTAGGTTCACTGACACATTTTGACATTTATGTAAAGCAAACTGCCTTGCTGAACGTTCATGTGTTACAACACATGAACGTTCAGCAAGGCAGTTCTATAAGATTTACATACTTATCATTTTAAAAAATATCGATAACGATATCGCGATATTTTCAAAATATTGTGTCGATACCATATCAAAATTGAAATCCTGATATCGAATCATCACTAAACATGACCAATTCAACAACAGCCCAGCTGTCACTAGAGTGACCAACCGTATTACAGTACAGCCGAACCCTTGCTACATTTACATATACTTATTTACAAGATAACCTCAATGGATCATACCTGTGGATCGCACTATTTCTGGGTTACAGTAAATATGTAACTGTTTCAACAAACACGCAGCCTATGCAGTCGGTAACAGATAGCAACATGGTTACTACTGACAGCCTATAAAAACTCGTCATCACCCTATCCAACGGTATGTATCATTTAGCCACGATACATACATAACAGATAGACAGACAGAACGTTGTGTCACAAGAGCGTCTGTTCGTATAGTCAGCTAAAAAGCACATGCAGTAAGGATACGCAATGATGTGACGGTAGAGCTCGGTGCGTCTGGGCAGATCGGAGGGCAAAAAGAATTTCATACCAGAGAACAGATTCATCAGTCCCTGAAGCAACAAAGATGATAAAATACACATGACAGAACAAAAAAAAAATAATTACATACATTAAGTGTTATATACGCATACATTATATACACATATTACACACATTATAATTATAAATTACCCATATTATAAGCACATACTTCAAGTCAAGCAATATTTGACAAATTTTTGCTCCGAAAGTTAGAGGGGTCGACCGATATGCAGATCAAAAAATTTTTCCAGACAGTCGACAAGAAATCCCACACCTGTGGTAAACAAGCACAGTAATGCTGTGGGAAAGTATGGGTTATGTAGAGTGATGTACCCAAGGGGCAAGGGAGCCCAGCCCCCCAATCTTCCAGACAAAACAGAAGCATACATATTAACTGCACAAAATTTGCCAAATGGGTCAGGTTTATTTTCGAGAAGATAATTAATGCAGCAAATTCGATTTCGGCTAGGGCTGCTCCACAGATCCCACTGAGGGAGCTCTCGACACTCTCCCAGACCCCCAAGCTAAATTTTAGGGGTCCTACTTCTAAGGGAAAGGAGGAGAGGAGAAGAGGGGAAGACAGGAAAAAGGAGTGGAGGGATAAAAAGG
>Ga0209367_1002666_pt1 | contig 23759 bp, 10 predicted proteins | sample WorMetLIZISLAND2_FD_187412 | JGI IMG/M metagenome (GOLD analysis project Ga0209367, IMG submission 187412) | Marine gutless worms symbiont microbial communities from Max Planck institute for Marine Microbiology, Germany - Olavius geniculatus... ... | reverse complement strand
CCCCCTTGGCACCTTCGGCGCCTCGACTCGGCTCGCGCCTTCGGCTCTCGACCTTGGCCCCCCAACTTCAACTCCTGGATCCGCCTATGGATCCACAGGGGTTGATCAGTCAAAAACGGTGGAAGCTAGGATCATCAAATTTTCACCATCGGCTGTCTAGAAGACTCTAGTTTCAGGATCTGTAAAACTTTCTCATAAATTCGAAAAAGGTCATCTCCAGCGATAGCGCTAAATGAGAGGGAATGGGTGGTGAAAATTTGCGATTTCAAGCCAATACGGCTGAGCGAGAACGGTCGTGCCGTCTGGCTCCCTCTGGTGAGTGTAAAAAAACATCGCTGCTAGGATAGGTGAGCTTAGATTGTTTGCACCGGGCTTTCAAACATGCACTGCTGTTGCGCGTTCCCCTTTGCGTTAACTGGGCTTTTCTTGCAAATATAACGATTGCTACATGTATATGCTATAGTTGCTAGGCCTACTGAATTAAACTGTCGCTCGTCGACTCAAGTTTGCATGCAGGTTAATTCGGGTGCGGGTGAATTAACGGACAAGTACCGGTTATAATCTTAAAACAGGCAATTTGATTTGCAAAAAAATAACAATATTAAACTGTGCATCAATTATGTCACCATAAATCGTTCAAATGATTTAATAAAATCAATTAATCTGACAAGAATTCAACCGACACGGCGACACACGACATCATTATAAACAATAATGTACAATACAAAATAGTCAACAGCAGTTTAGACATTAGGAAAAATGCTGTCCTGCTGTGTGGCGGTCTTAATTGGCTGCAATAGACCCCGCTATGGTGTTGTCCGTGCGTCCGTCCGTCAGTCGCATACTGGTCCACAACTCCAAAATAAACAGGCGCGGAGAAAATAAACAACAAAACTAGTGTAAAATTCGCAGGGCATGCATGATTACGGTTAGGGTTAAGGTCACGAGGTTACGCAATGCACGTATAGCGAGGCGGACGGCCGCATGTATGCCGGCACACGAAGTAGCAGTTATCATCAGTCAGTAATGCTACGTCAAGTTTCTGCACTTGTCCATGATTGAGCGAGGAACGCAGCTCTCTTCCATACACTGCTTCTGCAATCAGTTACACACGCGCACAGAAGCGTCATTTCAGTAAATCTTGGAGGGGGTCTGAGTCTTCATAGCGTATTGTTCTTGTAGGAGTAACACTGTTTCAAAGGCACGATTTATAAGGAAAAAATTAATATCATCAATCCTTGGGGGTTCCTGGACCACTCTAGCCCACTAAATGACGCCCCTGCAAGCACAGATACCATTGGCACACGTGTCTAAACTTATTTTAAACTCTTAAATTCTTAACAATGACCGTATAGCCCGTACAACAGCAATGATTTACATGACATATATCAGTGAATAACCTAGGTGTCAGTTAAAAGGAGGGGGCGGAATATTTCCCTCGCTCATCTTCCTCCTCCCCTTCCCTTTTCTTTTCCCCTCCCTTTCCTCTTCCCTTCTTTACTCTTCTCCCTTTTCCTTTTTCCTTCTCGTTTCCCTTAGTAGTAAGACCCCCTCGAATGCAGGTAGGAATCTGGGGGAGAGCTGCGAGCTCCCCCGCCGGGGTCAGGGGCGGAGCCCCAGCCGAAATCAAATTTGGTGCATTTTAGCCTTAAAATATAACATCTAGTGGAAATAATTTGAACATTTTCCTGATACACGAATTTATTAATTAGCAGTTCGGCAGAGCATTATAGTGTTTACTCATGCATATGGACTAGAGCTGTCAAAGCGTTAATTTTTAACGCATTAATTAACGAGTTATTAACGCACCCATGTTGCGATTTTTGAGTTCAAATTATTTTACGCATGTGCGTTAATTTTTTAACGCGCGTTAATTTTTTTCAACGCGCGTTAATTTGTTAACGCATTAACGCGTTAATTAATGCGTTAATTTGACAGCTCTGATAGGTACTTAAGGGCACACGTCCGCTCCCCGCTTGGGTCCGCCACTAGACAATATGCTTTGTAGCTATCACAATTTTACTTCAAATTTCTGAGCACATTCTGACAGTTTAATACTGGGTAACATTTCTGGCAAACCTGACAGTTTCTATGTTTTTGCATAGGATAGTTTTATAAAAATCAATTTATAACAACGTCAGCAAAAGCAATATGAAACCCAGGCTAATTACACGAACGCACACTTATATCAGCCGGCTATTATACCGTGAGATAAAGAAGTGTCTATAGATTGAACCAGCGAATTTTTGTGACACATTCACAAAACATTAACCTGTTTTAGAAATTCTTTCACTGGCATGCACTGCAGAAAAAATGCAATAAAGTGAAAGTAACCACTTAAGATCCCACTGCATCTAAAAAGCGTCGTTGCACTACTTTGAGAAATACAGGTCTAGGCTAATCATCAGAAAGGCTATAATGCATAAAGATTTTCTACATTTTACCTTGTCACATTTTTTCAACAAGTCCATCACTGTGATTGCATCAGCACTTGTTAACATCACCGCATTTGGAATTCAAAATGTTCACCTTTCGCCAGAGTACATGTTTACAGCTCACGATAATTTTCTGACACTGAACGGCTTTTACGCGTAGGTATACGTGCATGATTGCGATTTCGACGAGTGCAATAGTTACCTTCAGACAAAGCCAGTGATTGTATTCGCGTTTAAAGGCGTAGAAAGCCGCGCACCATTTAGCAAACTCCTGCCTCCAAGTCGCTTCCTTGTCTGAGTGCAACTCGCACGCTGTGCACAACACACACCAATCACGCGTACGAACAGAAAATATTTTGCAACATAAACCACTAGCTGTAGCCAGTGGCTTCTATACCCCAAATCTGGAATCGAAATCGGGCGCAACTACCCCCAATTTTGGACTTAAGTTCCCCCAATTTCTGACTCAAGTTTTCCCACTCTATTTTGGGCTTCTTCCTTTTCTAAGGAGATAGTTTTGATGAGGGTGTAGATTTTAAAATAGTAAAAATAAAAAATAGGAAGAGAGTTTTGTTAGGAAAAGGAAAAAATGAAAAAATAGTGGAGAAGTACATGTAAAAAACAAGGGGGTTTTCTTAAGGGTATAGTTCGCCCAGTGAAAATAGGGGGAGTTTTGATCTGCAACTTTATCAAAACTTCCCCCCATAGTTTTTACTGGACGCAAGCTGCACCCACCAGGTATAAGTTCAGAAGCCATTGGCTGTAGCACACACGGCAGCGGACAATAGTTTGGAAAAGAGTTTTCACCAAAACTAGACTGATAAAGTTTTCGCCGAGACGAGAAAGAATGTTTGACGCTGCTAGAAAGCAGCTGCATTCAACGGGTGTCAAGTCTAGGCGTACGAACGTTTTATCTTAAAAGATGGTCGGTCCGTTTGGGCAGATAGCTTGTTCTGTAATCTAGCAAACTAAACTACGATGTTCTGTTGGATACATAAAACATGTCTTTTGACGTAGGTTATGACAAGAAGACAAAGTTATGTCAACGTCGTTTGGCGTCATTAGTAGAAATTGGGACATTCCAGTACGTTTTAGCACTGTGCTGGCAGAGATGACATTGAGGCACACCGAGAAGGTGTTCAAGGCTATACACTTTACAGGCGGCAGCCATGTCCACAGCCGTAGGAAAGGACAGCACGTGGCCGACATGACAGTAAATACAATATAGTCTTATCACAATGAAGAAAAAATTGACAGCTTTTAGAACAAAACCCGCGAGAAAGCTGCAAGGTTTGCAATGTCGGTGATCCAATGTTGCTCCGTCCAAGAAAACTATAGCCTACCAAAGCGCTGCAACAACGGAATGCCTTTCCAGATTCAGCCAGTTAGACACACTGATACTACAGACAGTTGTAATTAATCGCCAATTTCCGTAGTTTCAATCACAATGTTAAGTGATGTAAGCCTCATAAACAACTAGAAAAGCAGTCAGAGACCGCAGACCTCCGCCAACGCCATGTTTTTCGCCAGGTGGCATCACCATATTCGGTTTGGCAGCGGTTTCCCTTATGCCCCATTTAAAGCAATGTTAACAAAAATTTCAAAGTGATCCAGAACCAAGGATTCCTTCCGGATCACCCTTAAAATCGAATCACTGGTAATTTTTTGTCATTCCCGACATTTCCTGAAAATTTTAGAACGACCCTTCCATAACTTTTAAAGTTATCTTGCTGACACACAGACAAACAAACAAACTCTGGCAAAAACAGAATCTCCTTGGTGGAGGTAATAAAACTTCTGCTGCAGTACGTACGCAGGACGCGGACGCGGTGGCGGGCGACCGTTCGTCCGTGCATCAGACACGCGTAGTTACCAGCATGCGTTTCGTTCACGCTCAGCACCACCAGCTCGTTGTCACGGCTCAACAGATAGCCTGCAGGAGACACCGATGAAACACCGTGAGCATCCGAAGCATCGCGCGGTGTGACCTGCGACATAGATGTAAAACGTTTCAGGAAAAAATAAATAAAACATTAGAAACGCCACAAACTCGGCAAAAATAAAAATAGTCTGACAACGTTGAATAAAAAAAAACGTTAGCCCTAATTTGTTCAACCACATGCCTAATGCCTATGCCTGTAGAAAGGTGCAGTATAGCTAGAACTAGAGAGAGAGAGAGAAAAATAAAAATTTGCTCAATTCAAATTTTAATTCAACCGCGTGGTCGAGACTAACTAAGTAAATATATACCACCACTATGGCTTATTAATTCGTTTCTGAGGTTTCAAAAGTGTTTCTCAAAGTTTTTGGTGAAATTTTTGATAAAAGTTTTTAAAAAGTAGGCTTTCATTTATAAATGACCTGCAAGAGTACGCGCGGCTCGTCCTCGTGTTCGGCGGTGAAGTACCACGTGACCCAGTGGTCGGAGCGGTCGACGGTGGCGCACCCTGGCGAGCTGGACGACGAACAGTTGAGACGCAGCGCCGTGCCTTGTAGCACTTCAACGCTGCTCAAATCTCCTGCTGCGCCTGTACCTTCACCAGGACCACACCACACTATCGTGCTGAAGAGTGCTAAAAGATGATTAGGCCTAGGCTACGTGTGACAAAAAGCATACATCGATGCGCCACAATTAAGTTACGAATGTGAAATGCACATTTTTTAGACATTAGTAAGTTCATCAATCTTTAGTCCCCTCTTAACCGGAAACAAAATTTTGAGCCACGTGGTAGGCTAAAGGCTTAGCCTATTTAAAGCGCCTTATAAATGCGGAGTGCAGTATACATTTATAAAACATTCTCTTACGGCGCGTACAGAGCGACGTAACTGAACTGTATGACTAAGCTGTATGACCAGAGCCCTCGGCCGGGGGGGGAAGCCTCACGTATGCTCAGGGGCTTCATGCTAAGTGTGAACAAATTTTCTAGTTTAAAAAATATATTCAAAACATAAAATTAATAAATAAACATCTGAAAAGTTTACCCAAAGTGGACAAGTCTATTACTTTTCATTACTGTACAGTAATCTGTGACGTATTGCGGCCTATAGACGTCATTTTTGAAAAAAAAACACAAATTGTACCTGACTGTAAATCGGATTGATAGATCAATATTGAGACTATAGCACGGCTTGTGCGGTAGCGATGTGTCTTGTCAATTAGAGGGCCGAAATTTCAACCATCACAGCTCCCACATTTTTAACCGATCTTATTAAAACTCAAAATCGAGAAAAATTTTGACGTAATGACCCCACATGCAAAATTTGGTTGACATTGGTCGACGGCAAACGGATTAACAAAAACGGCGACTTTTGCGTAGTTTTGATAATCCTTCTTTACAAGGTATCGTTGATACTAACTGTAAGCGTGACGATGACAGCGTCTAATACACGCGTTTTCCGCCGACGCCGAAACTTTTCGCACAAGCCTGCAACCATCGCACTGTACAGATCACGCCTTTAAAATAGAAATTATTAAAATATTAATTACATATACCAAAAAGTTTGTAAATAAACTTCACACTGTAAATTGTAAATCATAAACAACTACGCAGTATTTTGGTAAATAAAGATTAACATATTAACTGAAACCATAATTCGTTGAAGTTTGCTTCAAGGCGTCTTTTTGGTGGCGCCCAAAATTCACCGAATTGTCAAAATATGTGGGCCTAAGTAAGTACGTATGTAAGAAAGTATTTTTTATAGCGCGTTAACTAGGTCTATAGTAACCTCGAACGTGCTCGATGTGCTAGTAAAACGAGAAGTCAACATGTTTTAGATGTCGTCTAATAGTAGGCCTAGGTAAACAGTGTGAACTGCATTTGAGAGTGTTCGGCGAGTGTGTCTTTCTTCATATACGCGCAAGCATCATCATCTGTATTCCTTTATAAAGACACATGTTTGCAGCCTTGTCAGTTTTTGTATGTTGTAAAGTTTTCCTAGATTTTACGCCGTGTCTAGAGAGCCGACAGTCGGTCATCTAGACCCCTTACTGGACCACAATGTAAGTCCCCCAGATCTCCTCGCTTCATACCCTCTAACTTGAAATCCTGAATACGCCATTGATACTGGAACTATATCTTACATTCTGTCGATTAACCAATTAAACGTTTATTTAAACGAAACTTCCATTAATGTACGGAAGCTCCAAAAAGGTTCCGGCAGCATCTTGCCGGAACCATTTCCGTCCATTTACGAAAAATTTTTAACGGAACTTCTGTTCATTTACGGAAAATTTCTGTTAAATAATTTTCCGTCCGGCTCATTGTGCCTCGCTGTCGATTCAACACGTACGGCCGAACCGGTAAGGCTTTTCCGGTTTCTGGTCCGACGGTCTAAAACTCACTGCCAGATGAACTCAGATATCACCAGCGTGTAATGCTGACAGCTTCAAAAAATTCTTTTAAAACAGTCTTGTTCAGCTTTTACCAGTGCAACTATCAGAGGTTTATGGACGTTATGCGCTATATAAATGTACGTTTAAGTTGCTTACTCAGTTAAATATTACCGAGAGAACACGAGTATACCTAGAGGATGGTTGATAAGGTAGACAGGTGTTATCAGCAATGCTCCAGCCACAGTGAGGGTCACGTGCACAGGTAAGGCACTCAGTATAACGCTGACAATCATCAACTCGCACCTGAACAACCGCCTCGTCTGTACCCAGGTACACGTAGGTTCCCTAGCAACAGACAATAATATATTATATTATTTACCGTAAAACTGTTAAAATACTGAAACAAAACGCTGCTTAGAACTTAACATTAAGAAGTTTGTAGCTTCCTAAAAATACTGGATAACTAGCTGCGACCAGAGCTCTCAAACTACCGCCGAGAATGGTGCTGTCACCTGGCGAGCACAACGGAATCTCAGTTTACAGTAAGGGTAAAAAAAATCTGGAATTATGGACGACGACGCTGATCCAGAATACAGAAATCCTTGACCTAGCTTGCTCAATCTCTTTAAAAACTTTTGTCAAATTTATATAAATTCGTTTGAAGTTTTTGATTTATATTTATACAAACGGAAAGACCAAAAAACATGACCTTCTTTTTCGGCAGAAGTAATTAGCAAGACCACGCAGTACGCACCTGGTTGTGGATGGTGTGGAGTGTCATCTGCCAGATCGGTCGAACTATGTGGCGGAAAGGACGCAAAACGGCGACTGTGACGAAGTGAATTCGTCCGTTGCCGGACCGCCACACGGCCACTTTGTACACAACACCACGACCTGCAGATCAAACGATCGATCGACCCATCAATTAGAGTTGCCTTAATAGCAGAGTTCCTTCACGGTTAGTAGCGAAATGAGAAATGGTGAGCTGGTTTCTATAGGGTTAGGTGCTGGAGTACCCTTAATATGGCAACATTTTTAACTGTGGTATTACAGCCTATAGTGAATAATACATGTACGTGTCTACAATTCTGCCAGCGCAAAATTGCAATGAAGCAGAAACAGAACTACAACAAAGATTTTTTGTTTTCTTTTTTGTTTTATTCTCGTCTCACAACTGTGCGGACAGCTAAAAGAAACATATTTTGCGTTTATTGTTCTTGGTTCTTGGTGCTATCCGCTAATGGATGAAGCACGAATTCGTGACTTGCATAGGCCAACAGCTTTTACAAGAAAAAAACTAAAGTTTAAGTTACGCAGGCAACGCATAGCAAGATGCTTAATCCCTGACTAACTTGAGCCAATGAAGAGTACAGTGTATTTGTCGGTATACATGACAGCCAGTCTGGTTGCCGATATGTCGTTCTTGGTGTAGTAGATAGGTGCGCCGTCTAGCGAGTCGACCGTGTACTCCATCAGCGTGTGTGACTTTATGAATGCTAAAGAACTCGTACCTATCTCCAGCGAACGACCTTCGCACTACAGCGCAAGCACAACCCTATACTGCAACACGTTGATCTACATACATGTACAGGGCGGCGCAAAAACGTAACCCACAAAAAGTTGTTTAACTTGTTTGTCATGTTCTGCACAACTGCTCAGAATTCTAACGTAGTTACGACTTGAGGTATTTCACACCACCCGAGATCGGTCTGTTGTAACCACCGTGCAGTGAGATAAGTTATGTTTATACCCTGTTTACACGATCAAGCAATTATCAAGCAAACATCGAGCAAATATGAAGCATGCATAAAGCATAGCCTACACGAAGCAAACATCAAGCAAACATCGAGCAAGCATCGAGCAAACGTCGAGCGAACATGGAGCTGGCTCGTCCAGCTAACATATAGCAGCTCGTCAAGCCAGCTTGATCGTGTAAACGCGGTATTAGTGAGTGAGTGCTATAAGCGATACGAAATTGGCCGCTATATAATCCAGACAATTACTCCACGGTCGCCGATGGCCGGTATGGTGTGAGCCTAAATGCATTGTCATATTTTCGTTACTGATGCATGGCCTGCACCGGGGAGTGGTCAAATCGTTGTGCATGCGGTTTGCACAAATACAATACAACTGTAATGCTAAGAAAAAAAACTTATTGTATCCATTATAAAAAGTATTTTTAATTAGCAGAAATGTATTATACCTTGTACTTGTGTGAACCCCATTATATCGCTTCAGACACAATGATTGAGGCATAAGCAACAAGAGCATGACCGTGGAATTGTTGTGAAAAAGCTACGAACAGCAAGGTGTAATCTTAATACAGTTAGCTAATTACGAACGAAGTGACAGACCTGGCCTGGTCTGGGTTGAGGTACTTCAGTCTCGGGTACAGGTCGCCAGTTGGACTCAAACGTTCTCTGAGCCTTGAAAGGACTCTGAGCGAAGACGTACTCTATGGTCGCCAGGGAGTACGTGCAGATCGCCGTCCCCCAGAACCCACCACTGCGCAGTCGCAAAAACACTACATTCTTAAGCCGCGTACACAGTGACGTAATTGAACCGAACTGAAATGGTTTAGTTTTTGAGGAACTGACCAATAGGCAAGCAGTAATGCATTACGGCAGACACCGTCTAACGGCATCAGTGATTATGTGACTAAGCGCACGTACGCGTCAAGCAATGACCAATAGGTTCGATCTGTTCGTCCATTGGTCAGTTCCTCAAAAAACTAAAACTGAACTAAACTGAACTGACGTTCAGTTCAGTTCATTTATTTTACGTCGCTCTGTACGCGCCTTTAGACGAACCCCAAACTGAAAATTAGAATGAGTGCACCTCACATTATTTTTTATCCTCTTTGCCATCCTTGTGTAATTGGAAATTTGACAAAGTTCTGATAAAACAATATCGCAGTTTTTAGACACGGTGTACGTGTCGCAAAATTCGGTAAAAATGCGAGCTATGCTGCTAGAGACAAGAGTTCTTCACAGTGGCGGTTCTAGCCCGCAGTATCTGACGGGGCATGGCTCCATGGCGAGCGCAGTAGCGCGAGCCTATAACGGGGTGTGGGGCAGAGCCTTTGATAAGGGGGTAGGGAGCAAAGCCTCCCTGAAGCTGAAGCACTTTTGGCTTTTGTACGTTCAACGGAAGCCGCAAATTTGATCATTTTTTAAATTCGGCAAACGCAAATAAATTAGATATTTGTGTTATCTTTGCAAAAAATCATGGGTGGCAACGAAACAAGGGGCCTGAAGCAAAACTGGGGGCATGTGCCCCCCCGGCCCGGGCCTAAAACCGCCACTGGTTCTTCACTTACTGTATAGTTCGAAAAAGACCGAAGAATATTTTCAACGTGCGGTTGTAGTAAACGTCATCTGTACACATAAACCCAAGTCAACCAGTTTCACCGCGCGATGTACGGACAAAATAAATGACAAAACAAATAAATAAATCGATCGGTTAATATGTATTCACCTATCATAACATTCTATGCATAGCCTACAGTCGAAAAAGTAGGGTAGCATGTCGCTTATGGGAAGGGCGAAAAGGCAGCATTAAAGCCGCTGTTACAACTGCCGGCTAAAACACGCAGAAAACTCACGTGACTTTTATCCTTGAGTATAACCTTAAAATTCGACAGGTTCTGTAGAGATAGTCGAGGTGTTCATGTGAAATGTCATCAAGCTAAGTGCAGCGGTTCGTGAGTTATCACGGTAACAGAAAAAAAACAAACAAAAAACTTAGCGACCACGCTGAAAACAATACTATCGTCACTACCGCGGACAGTAATAAAGATGTGTACGGTATAAAGCCATTGTGGAATACTTGCAGAGTTGGTTGAAATAGTACGGCGCGTCGTCGCCAGGGAGCGAGCAGTTGAGACGTGCTTTTAAGAAGCTTGTCCATCGGTAATCCATTGACAGACTGGATCCGCCCTCGTCCGACTATACGTCATGCATACAACAGTTAAAATCATACCCAATGAATTCAGTTCAGTTCATTAATAGCCGACTGCAGTTAGTTGTAGTACGCCTATAATGTGCATTTGTATAAACAAATAAATTCAATTCATGCAAAGTAGCATGCCATTGCTTTCTGCATGGACGTTATTTTTAACGAAAATATAACTTTACAAATAAACGTCTCTGTATCTTTTTACTTATTTACTTATTAACCCAGAACATATGACGCAACAGCTGTGGGATCTTTCAAAACCTGGCACCAGCAATCTATTGGTCCTCTTTAGGGCCCTTAACGTCGGGGACAAAATAACATACAACGCATACTCGAAAATTAAAAAAAAAACAAAAAAAGCAGGAGAAAAGGTGAGGAGAGATTTCATTCAATTTTTAGAATGCGGCTGCGCCACTAGGCCTTAGAATACTAGATGTCAAAGGATAGAAGATAGAAAATGTCCCTGACGGATGCAAAGTTATATGGTCGTTGGGATACCTTGCAAACCCTGGCAACTCGCGAGTAGACGACGCGGCCGCAGTTTGCATGCTCGAGCGAATGTTCACGGAAGAAGAAATAGACATAATCTCCGACGTCAAACGAACTCACAAACTCTGGATCTGAAAGCAAAAACGTCATCGACACTTTTAAGTCCAGGGTCGTACTCGTGTTGCTTGTTTCTAATGTGTCCGAAGTGGAAGCGTAAGCAGGTGGTCGATAACTTTACGCAACGCAGCCATTTGCAAGCAACCTTGAACAAGCCCTTACTAACTGTTTGTTCCGGTAAACTCAGCCTCCTACTTTCAGCGGGATGTGAAATAAGCAGTAGCTTAGAGGCTGCGAAGTAAAGGCTGAATGAGGATGATTATCTGAATGCTGAACCGCGGTCCAACTGTTCGATAACGCAGGCAATGGAGACTGCGTAATGTGCTGTTTTTTTTTTCATTAGCTCATGCCAATCAACATCTAATGTGTGTCTAGAAGTGACTTTGGTGTCGGACTTTTTGCAACGTAAAGTAGATAAAATGGCATCAGTACCTTACGTGATCTGTGTTACTGAACGACTGATCCATAAAGTTATGACGCGCAGGACTCACCGTTAAGCCATCGCGAGTCTTGTTCTGTCCTCAGCAGCCGATAGTCCGGCACGCCGTCGGACTGTTCGATATGTCGGTAAAGTGGAGGCCGGTAGATGACATGATCAGAGTTAGTGAAATCTGTCGCCGTGCCGGAGTAAATGGATGCGATATTGTCCGGATTGCCGCGATCTGTAACAACCGGCATGTCATTTCAAGAATGGGTCATATGTCTAAAACAATTTAGGCCTACTAGACTCAAAGTGGGATTATCAAAAACTTACCGCAGTTAAGTTACAGTGTATTTTACTTGAACAATGTTGTCTTGTTATGAAAGTTCAACAGTAGAGCGGATATTCGTTTATCATTTTGACTACAGGTTAGCGACGATGACGAATGCGATTTTCTATCAATTAATAGCAAGTGGAAGTTGCAACCCTTTTTGCATCACTTCACATCAAGCGGAATAGTTCATAAGAGCTGATAATCATTCATCGCACCCAGAAAACAGCAGTTCGTTTTCTAGCTTACTAAACAAGTAATTTGAGCAAAGCTCATGAGACGCGCGACAGCAGTTCCTGTTCGCAGGTTGTTTTGGTCTATCTCCATCCATTTCGTCGCAATTTAATCTTGAAATCTGCGCCACAGCCACAAATTGCAATAAAACACTAAACGCCCCTATTTTTTTTTTGGGGGGGGGGTCAAGGTTATTCAAGATTATCTCTATTGACACCACTTAATAGCTTGTCATTATTATGATAAGCAGCATGTCTGTGCCTATCTGCAACCGTTTTCACGCTACACGAGCCAACATCGGTAAAATACCCCTGTAACCACTTTTTAGAGGGGAGGTAGCCGTCTTTGACGCCCACCTGCGCAGGCCTCCTCAAACCTTGGGACTTGGACTGCTAAAATCTACGTTTAATGCCGAAAATTTGATATGCAGGTTGCCTTGGCCTCTCTCCAGCCATTTTGTCGCAATTCACTGTTGAAATGTGTGCTGTAGCCAAAATTGCAAAAAAATACCAAAACCCTTCTTTTGGGTTCAGGGTCGTTCAAGGTCATCGATGTTGACAAATCTAAAAAGCGCGTCACCAGTGCTTGTTATGATATGCAGCAGGTCTGTATTTATCTGCAACCGTTTTCACGCTATAAGAGCCAATAGCGGCAAAATAACGTTTTTAGAAGTGGGTGCCCCTTTTTGACGCCCTCGTTCAAGAGCAACCCCCTTACCCAAAACGCCAAATATTGTCACGAAAACTAGAGTCGTTTGGGCAGCTCAAAGTAAAGATTTCGTGATACTAGCTTGCACCGTTTTAATACAATATCGCAGTGTGACAGACGGAGGGACGGACGGACGGACAGACAGACGCCCAGGCCATAGCTAAAACGCACGAAGCATTCTGCTGTCGCGCGTAAAATTCTTTGAAAAATTCTGGATGTCGCTGTAGGAGAAACCAAGAGTCTCGGAAGTAAACCTATCACTATCAGTAAGTGGCAACATTAGTAATATTAAACTGTTAAAACGAAACAGATCGCTCGACCGACAGGGACGGCCAAATGATGAGGCAGACTGTACGATATGATCTGGAAAAAAGATTTGTGTTGGAAATCTGACAGGCTAACCTCTAGTTTAATCTAAGACTTATACTAAAGCGAACTAAAATGTTTCAAATGAAAATAAGGTGAGAAAAAATAAAATACAAATATTGGCGTATAAAACATTAAAAAACAGAAACCGGTGATTATAAGTAAACTTGATGCCTGAGATAAGAAAAATTAAAAAGAGAAAAAAATGATAACTAAAAGTGGAAAAAAACTAAAAAGGCAAAGAACCGTAAGCAGTCCAGATATCCGTGAAAGCTAACACACGAATTTGCTGTAGCATTGCGGAGCGTTATTTCAAACGTAAAATGCATTGCATAGAATACAAGACGCCCAGCTGCCGACCGTACGCGGGTGTCAAAAAACCAGCAAATGTGATTTACGACTTGCCGTTCATCTACAATATCGCACGATTAGCATAGCAGAGTGCGTAATAACCCTTCAAGGTCATCCAAGGTCAATGATTTTCGCGTCATGTGAAAGGGCATATGCAATTTTATTAGTTGTCAATAACAATCTTGGCCCTATCAATCACCGTGTCTAAGATATAACCAGTTTTCGATTGAAAAAAAACACATTTTTTCCACTCCCTTCATTCAGCCCTAAATCTAAAAATGTTTTCCTTGCACTGCATCCCTAAATATTGTAAGCAAAGAACTTTGACACGGAGCTAATTATTCGTAATATTTTCCGGATTCCGGTAAAACGTTTCGCCACAGTACATCCGTTACGCATGTCAGACGACAAACGACAGACAGACAGACACCTCGTAGCAAAAGGCCAGACCTTTAAGCTTACAGCTTACGGTCGGCCCAATAAAATAATGACGAGAAGAAAATCTTACCAACGTAGACGATGGTGTAGTTTGAGCTGGGGTCGTATGGACATTTAGCGCGACCGCCTCGCGCTTCGAACGACAACACCTTGAGACTTTGCTCCTGAGTAGAGAGCGATTCAACACAGAACCAGTGGCGTATTTAGAATTTGGCAAAAAGGGAGGCATGGCGAGCGCGCAGAGCGGGAGCCTAGAACGGGGGTCTGAGGGCAGAGCCCCCAGCGGGGCCCAGGAACAGAGCCCCTGATCGGGAGGTCAGGGGGCGAAGCCCCACTGAAGCTGAAACACTTTTGGCTTTTAAACGTGCAACGGAAGCCGCAAATTCGCCCGTTTTTCTAAAATTTGGAAACGCAGAAAATCACAAATATTTGCGTTGTTATAGCAAAATATAAAGTTCAGCAAGCTGTAAAACGTCGTCACGGATTAATATGAGTTATAAAAAAGCAATAAACTTCACAATAGGGACAGTAGGTTTACAGTAAAATATCGCACCGTAACCTCCCCCCTCCCTTAAATACGCCACTGCACAGAACGAAAACAGAAATTATAATATAATGCACAAGAATGTTGAAACTTATTAGCACGTTGTTTTTTTGTGGTATTTAATACTGCAGTGCTATTAGGTCTAATACTGCTGCTAGAAAACCGAACTCCACATTTGACAAATCGTTCAACCTGTTAATTTTAATAATTATTACTCAGCTATTTCGTACTTTTACAGTGCATGTAGGCCTAAACAGCACTTGAGTTATAATAATCGTGCTTTTACATATTGTGCATTTTTATTGTTACCGATTTAACTGCAAGCTTTTAACTGTAACCTGTTTTAATCTAGCACTTGTATTGTTACGTTTTTAATGAATGAGCTTTGTTTGATTAGAGTATGTTTACTAGTCTGTGACTAGTACAGAATACACGGCGCTGCTGTCGTTACATCGAGGTAGTAGAGAGCTGGCGAGTCGGACCCGGTTGCACAAACGAACAGGCGACCGTCTTGTACTGGTAGAACGGCGCGAACATGATTCCGACATGAAAACTCCTGCACATCAAAATCACATATCCACATATCCGGAATTTTATATCCACGCCAATGACGTCGCGAACCGAACAAGGAAACCGGGAGAGCAATTGTTCTTCTAAATTTTAGCCTGTAGGAATTTTTTTTCTTGTTTAAAGTTTAATAAAAAATGCAAAATTTGGGGCTAAAAAAATTTCTATTTTGGGAAACATTTTACAACAGAATTAAAGTATTGAGCACCCACAATCTCCTCTGACAAAAATTTACAGCTGTCTGTAGGAAAACGTAAGCTGTCCCATCCTGCGCAAATCAGGAAAAAGTACAACTTTTTGTCTCCTTCCTTTTTTAATCCACGACGCGGTTAATCATCGTCATTAGAAACGAAGTACAGTATGAAGAGTACCAGACAAAGTGTATTTTAAAAAATTTCATAGGCCTACGCAGGTTGTCTAGGTTTATCTTTAGCCGTTTCGGCGCAATTCACTCTTGAAATGTGAACCACAGCCAAAAATTACAAAAAAACACTAAAATTTCCTATTGTTCAAGATTCAAGGTCATTAAAGGTCATCGATGTTGACATCATGTAAAACCTCGTCACAATTAATGGTTATGATAAACAGCATGTCTGTGAATATGCAACTGTTTTTACGCTAGTCGAGCTAGCCTAATAGCGGCAAAATAACCACTTCTTAGGGGTAACCCTCTTTAACGTCCGCGTGCGCAGGCCTCCTTGAACGTAGAGAATCGGTACTTAAACTGTTAAAATCTACGTTTAACGGTGACAATTTCCTATGCAAGTTTTCTGGGTCTATCTCTAGCCATTTCGGCGCAATTCACTCTTAAATTATGTGTCTCAGCCCGAAATCACGAAGAATTCGGGAAAATTTCTAATTTTGGAAATTCAAGGTCGTTCAAGGTCATCGATGCTAATTAAATTTAAAAAGCCCGTGACCAGTGTTTGTTATAATAAGCAACATGTATGTACCTATTTACAACCGTTTTTACACTAAAAGAGCCAATAGCGGCAAAATAACGTCTTTTTAAGGGGGTACCTCTCTTTGACGCCCTCGTTCAAGGAGAACCCCCTCACCAAGGATCATAAAATTTCGTCACTATAAACCAGAGTCTTTGGGGCAACGCACAGTAAAGATTTCGTGATCTTAGCTTGCACCGTTTTGATACAATACAGCAGTGTGCACATGACGGACGGACAGACGGACAGACAGACGGACAGACGCCCAGTGCATGGCTAAGACGGGCGAAGCATTCTGCTATCGCGCGTAGAAAGCACTATCATATCAGCAGGCGTTTGACTGACCCGGTCTTTGCTACGTGCGAGACAGCTGCGGAAGTTGTTGCGAATTGTTTCAGCGGCGACACCAACTCGAGACAAGTCGTCCGACTTTACAGCGTTCTGTTAATAATTATGTACAGCGGAACCACAATTAACTTATCTCACTTGTAACTAAAATACTGAAATTTGAATGACTAGGCCTATTAGCTTCAACGTTGAAATTGACGCATTTCATTATACGGCCTTATAGAAGTTTCTAGCGGTTCGTCCGGTGCGGTGTTTCGTCGTACCCGTTTCTAGACGGTTTATTACACACAAGTGGCTTCTATCCCTATACCTGGTGGGCGCATTTTGCGTCCAGTGCAGAAATAAGAGGGTTGATAAAGTTGTAGATTAAAACTTCCCCTATTTTCACTGGGCAAACTACACCCTTAACAAAACTTTCTCCCTAGAGGGGAAAAGCCCAAAATAGAGGAAAAAACGAGTCCAAAATTGGGAAAAAACCTGAGCCCAAAACTGGGGAGAGTTTGCCCGATTTTAATTCTAGATTTGGGGGGATAGATGCCACTGATTACACAGTATACATTCCATGATGAAACATTCAAAGTAAAGTAAAAATAGGTACAACGTTATAATTTATTTAAATTTTATCTAAATAACAATAATAAATTTTTTTTTGCATTGTATTAACAGATTTAAACAGTCTATGTAATCGCTGTTGGTTTTACGGTATTTTTTAAAGTGTTTTTAATTTGTTTGTTTATTTTTGCTTGTGTTCTTCTTATTTAGGTTCACGAGCGGCTGTCAGTGTTGTTTCGACTTTGCCGTTTCTGATCATTACTTTTGACCTTGAAAATGTCATGTTCTGTGTCTATGAACCTCTTAAAATAAGGACTGACGGCGGCCATGCTTGGGTCCGCGAACTTGGGTCCATACGGTTTAGCCACAATATATGCACACACAAAAAAGTAGGAATCATAAAGTAACCAAATTTGCAGCATTTGTTTACGTTGTTTGTGGCACTATGTGTACAAAATTTTGTAGCAGATAGACCACGTTTGACAAAGTTAAAGTAAAAACCTGAAAATACCGATGGACCCAAGTTCGCGGACCCGAGCATGGCCGCCGTCAGTCCTTGTTTTAAAAGGTCTATGCTATGAACGATATAAATGATGATAATGATGATAAACGAATAAACAAATAACATGCACTTACTTGGCTAATGTTGCTGAGTTGTAATAAATAGACGTAATTTCTGAAACGTAAAATGACAATCGCGCAAGTAACAACAGCCACATAAGTTTGAACCACATATCAATATTTTTCGATTATTTCATGACATTTTGGAGCGTTAAAAGTCAAGTCAAAACTTCAAAATGTTGTTCTTTGTTCAAAGCGTTTCACTGACCTGACTAAATAAAAACATATTTGCAAATATATTATTTTACGTGTATCTACATTCTGATCAATATTTTGACACGCTGCATCGTGAATTACCCGCTGCGGAATAACATACACCGTGGTCCATAAAAACGTGCCACTTTTATTTTTTTAATAGCTTCGTGCAGCATTGGTCGATTTTAATAATTTTTGGTGTGTAACACTAGGAAAACAATTCGACGCAAACGACTGTAGCTTTGGTTACCTCACTTTAATAATGTCGTTGCACTACCTTGTGAAATGCAGGTTGTTGAGTCTGCTGTTTACGAGTGGTGTCAACGTTTTCCGCTTGCTTTCGCGATGAAAAAGGACATTTTGAGCACATGCTGTAATAACAAAAAAATGTGATGTGACACGTGTGACTTTTTGAGATACAATAGTTGCCAATCGTGTTTGTCGCTTTTCATGTCATGTCATGTCATGATGTCATGTCACGTTGCCGTGCCGTCGTCGACGACGTTGGCGACAATGCGCTGCCAGATCATTCTGTCCCCTGAAGCCCTGATGAGCTCTGTTGAGCTGACTTTGTCCTTCCATGATTCTTCTAAGCTGTCAGGATACTTCAGTCTCTGACGCCCCCTCGCTTTCCTTCCATCTCTCCTTCCCGTCACCACCAAGCTCTCCAGACCATGCTTTCTCAACATGTGCCCCAGGAAAGCTAGTTGCCGTTGACGTATTTTTTCATTAGTGTCGCTTTTCAGTTAATCATTTCTGAGCCGACGCGTGCGCTATTTAGTATGAAGTCATTGTTGTAAATGACCAAACTACGACTTTTGCATTTCATAAGGTAATGTAGCAACAATGTAGCAACAGTGTTGAAGTGAGGTGGCCAAAACTACAGTCATTTGCGTCAAGTTTTTTTCTGATGTTGCGTGCCAAAAATTATCAAAATCGGCCACTGTTTCACGAAGCTATTCAAAAAATAATCGTAACACGTTTTTATGGACCAGGGAGTATTATTCCAAAGTGGAAGACTTACACGCCTCCGGCATAAAGAACGGATCGATTGAGCAACGATGAGTCGACTATTGACAGATAGCGGAAATGTCTCCGTGCTGCGGCGACTGCGGAGGCTGACGTAGCATCAGCGACGTCACTCACTCGGTCAGTGAACACGATCAGAGGTAGATTGTCTGTAAACAAAACAATGACGTAATGTAGACTATCACATAAATAGCGAAACAGCTAAGATACATGTCGGACGATCAGAAGATGTCGAGTTCGACTTCTGGTCCACTCGTTGGTACTTGGATGGGTGACTGTCTATGGACAGAGATACATAACCAACACCAAGGTCAACTCAGCCTTTCATCCCCTCTCGTAGGTAAACCGAGTGCCGACCTGCTTGGCTGGAGTTAAGGCGGGGCGCATTCACCCACATGTGTGTGATTGTAATTAGCATATGGCAGATGACGCTCCGTAGCTCTGAAATAAGTTTTCCATAAAAAGCTTTACGCTTTTTTAAACACTGTAGGATAATAATAACTAAAAAGCAGTCATAGCCCGCAGGTACCTCCGCCAAGGCAAAGCTATTCGCCAGGTGGCGTTACCATTTTCGGTTTTGCAGCGGTTTTCTTATGCCCCCTTTAACGCAATGGTAACGAAATTTTAATTTCATCCAGAATCCAGGATTCCTGCCGGATCACGCCCAAAATGGAATCACTGGTAGTTTATGCCATGCCCGACAAACCCTTAAAATTTCAGAAAAATCCGTCCATAACTTTTTGAGTTATCTTGCTAACACACAGAAAACAAACAAAACCCGGCAAAAACATTACCCCCAATTGGCGGAGGTAATAACAGCAATAGCGCACAGCGTTACTCGCAAAGCAAAAGCACAAATTCGCTAAGAAAAAAAGCTCACCAGGCGGGATGAAAACTGCAATTTTGTGTCTTCGGCCGTTCCTTCAAAGCGGAGTTTCAGTTATTTCAAGTTAAACGTTTGAATGCAGATTGTTACAGGTGAAAGGCGCAAAGTACGTGAAAAGTTGTCTATAGTGAAATACTGTGTTAGTCTTAATCGGTAGGCCTAAACGCTGCAATCAGTGATCACAGCTTGAGTTAGAGTTAGAGTTAAAGCTGTCAACCAAAAGAGAAAAGCATAAAAATATTGAATCAAAACAGCCAGAAGTATAGTGGAAAATAATAATTGACGAGTAGAGATTATAAACGGAGCGTAAAAAGAAATCATGGGTGGTGGATAGCCTTCCAAGTTTAAAAACATGTATACCTTGGCCCCCATTTTTCACCGGAATTCGCATGATTTATTAGCTGCATGTCCAGTTTCGATATCACTTCAGTCTAATTTCGTCTAATAATTTCATTCTCAAAACCTGATATCCGCTCTGATTAATCGACCAGGACGTTTGATAAAATATAAAACACCGCGACGAGCGCCATCTAGCAATATTTCGCCGGTGAGATATACGACGTGAATATTGATGCAAGGTTGCGCACAGATAGGCGGCGTGGTCCAAAGGCGTGAATTCCTGATCGTTCGTTTGCTGAATTATTCAGTGTCTTCTAACGGCAGTATTTTAGCGCAGGCTTGACAACTGATTGCAATCACGCAATGTGTCTGCGACGTGTGAAACGATTAACACCTTCGACTGCTAATGAACTGATCAGTAGGCTACTTAAGAACAGATTGACTGCTAAGCCAGACGGTATCTAATCAATAGCATTTAAACTCCCAATCACTTCGATTTGTAAACTCCATTCTGCCGTGGCGACAGCAGCACATATCTATAATCTTTACTCAGATAAAAACGAATATTATTCACATGTACTAAACGAAACTATACAATAAACAGTAATGCTGGCGTTTTATAATAACGCGTTAATTGTGATTTATACACATTAACTGTTAAGTCGGAGGCCTATACTGTTAACGTCGTTAACGAGTGGGCGTTCGTTTTTGACATTAATATTTACTACTCGGCCGTCCTAATAGGCCGTATTATGGGGCTAGCAACGAACTGATATTTATTGACCAGAATCTTATATCATAAGCCGAAACAAGCAAACGGGCGACGGTATAGAAGTCTCTCATCTGGAACTGGTTTGTTTTCTAGGTTGATGTATCAAAGCCATTTTCTTACCGTCTGTTCGAAAGCCAAGCCACTCAAGAAGCACCTGTTTACGCTGGTGCTCGAAGTGATAGAATAAACCTGTTATTTGCTGTGGCAGCGTAAAACGACCCGCCCTGGGTGGGCCGCCTAATAGCTGCTATCTCCACGCTGTGACGAGTCGACGTTTTCTTCGCGGTAATGCTATACATGTATGCCAGCACTGTCCATTAGTTACCGTTCTGTAGATTGATATAGCAGCCAGTCTTCGTTGCCAGCATCGAACTCGCTAATTCTGCTCATTGTTCTGCGGCTGCAGAATTCCGTTGCTACTATGCAGTGTGGGCCTTAAGTTCTTAAACCGTCTTTCATTTGCGTCAAGGCAGTTTAACGTATACATAATTGTTATCTAACAGCCTATATAAATTACCAGAGACGACAGTAATGTTGCACATAATAATAGCATAGACTTCGCTGACTGTTGTTTAGTCCAGTTGCGACTTGAAAAGATGTTTTGTGAACATTCAGCATTTTTTACCATTTCGGATTTTATGTCTTAATTCGGACTCGATAAACAGCTGTTCGTTCAGTCTGTTGAATAAATATTTTACTGTTTCTGGCTGCACTAGGAAGAAGAAACCCGCTCTGTTTGTGTACATTATAGCCTGGCAGTTTGTTTAGTTTTGTTCATCGTGTTTTTGATCTGCAGAAGTGTGCCACTTTGTCACGCAGACTTATACATCTACTCGCCAGTGATAGCGGCAGGCCACATGTCTTGCAGTTCTTCACGCTGCCTGTTATAATGTACCTCCGACCTACAATAGAAAACAGAAATCATGCTTTACCAGTGCTGCTTTACATCTGGCTGCCCGGAAGGCTCATTACTCAAAAAATATAAACGGATTTTAATTTTAATTTTTTTTTGCACAAATGGATCGTGGCACAAGTAAAAATTCGGGTACATTTTGGTGATCTGATTCCGAAGTCCTGGAGATTTGTGCTCTCAGGCTTTTTTAAACAGATGTTAGAATACATAGAATGAATAGAAATAAACACGACAAAAAGAGTCAGACAGGGGGGGGTAAAAATGTCTGTTTTTTCGCTGTAACATGTGAATCTACCAAGTTTTGTAATGCAAAATACAATTTCTCGATATCAATGCAAGTAAGTTTGTAGCTTTTCTAGCGTAGACAATTCGTTGCCACGAAAGACAAATGAATGCAACAGTGCGAGTACTGTTCATCGTTTATCAAACAAGCAGGCTGTAATGATCTCGCCTGTTTCAAGTATCCTAACTGCGCCAAGCCCTACATCTTGTACCAGATACATCTCAGCAAATGCTCTCAGCTCATTATAGTGGCAAACGGTGATGGATGGTACGTGGGCTGAACTGAAATGAATTGATGTATGAAGCATATAGGCCTATTATCCTGCTGATTTGCCAAAGAAGAACGTCAAATTCTGCCCTAAAGCGGTTTCCTGGAATGAAAGGTGGCGTTTGGTATTATTAATAACCGACTCAGCCATAAGACTCTTCAAGTCACATCCCAAGGTCACGCTGTGTGGTTTGCAGCCGAATCGGCCATCAGGAGTCAGCGTCACGCCCACTTTACTCCGACGCCCTGGACGCACGTGGAATAGCTAGCGGAGCGTCTTGGCACGGGTGCCTGGAGGCAATTGCGTGCCAACGACGTCACTGCGTGGTGAGGGGTGACCACACGCTGAGAGCGGTCGCCATCAGTTCTCTTTGGCACTGCCTCGAATTCACATCCATATCCATATGCCTAGTACTCACTCCGTGGCAGAAATGCGAGTCAAGTCAACAAAGTTGCTTTACGCCGGGCCCAGTTAGTATTTGGATAAGCAAGTAAGCCATCTCGGTATAAAGCCAGCCAGCTACATGTAGGTCGACTTAGCCTTCTACCCTCCGTGGGATGGCAAAAAGAGTAGCCTACTGGCAGTGGTTACGGCCATCGTTAGAGAAGAAACGGCGAGTCTTGCGTAACTGTAGGCCCTATGGCCAGAAATGCAGGACGATACAGGCTCAGTCGGTTAAAGGCGCTGACTGTTAATTTGAGCCTCCGTGCAAAAATGTGAGCGCGATAATCCCGTAGCACTGGCTTAGCCATGGGGGTACCGGGGGCACATACCCCTCCCCCTAGGAGCCTACTCAGTTACTCAAAATAGTGCCAAAAATGCTTCAAAACACATCATTTTTGCACACAAAAAAATATTCAAAAATTTTCTGGTGACTGGGCACAGCCCCCTTATCATACCCCTTTTTCGTGGGGAGGGAGCACCTCTCCCCATACCCCACCTCTAAAGTGCCTTCAGTACAACTACAGCTACTGTAGATCCTGGCTACGCTACTGTCCCGTAGTGGCCAAAAATCCGACTGTTTTTTCTTTATGTCACGTAATTTAAAAAGCCTTTAACACAATTTTCATAAGATGCCGTTTTATGATCTCAAAATTGTCAAAAAAGCGGGCTGGATTTAAGAGTTACGTCTAAACGCGTCCAAAGCATTAAAAGAAATTTTTCAAAACACTTGAGCGAAATTGTGGACGGCTCGAAGACAGAAGGCGGTTACGTGTAATTAAGATGTAACCAACGAACCTGTTGTCATGAAGATAGAGATGCAGTTTGGCAGTGGCGGATCCAGAAATTTGGAATAAGGGGGGAAGGGTAGGGGTGGGGT
>Ga0209367_1002662_pt1 | contig 23774 bp, 15 predicted proteins | sample WorMetLIZISLAND2_FD_187412 | JGI IMG/M metagenome (GOLD analysis project Ga0209367, IMG submission 187412) | Marine gutless worms symbiont microbial communities from Max Planck institute for Marine Microbiology, Germany - Olavius geniculatus... ... | reverse complement strand
CAATGACCTTGAATGACCTTGAACGCCAAAATAGGGGGTTTTATGGATTTTTTGGCGATTTCGGGCTGCGACACAAGTCTATATCATTCACAAGGTGGCGCCACGCTATTATCGTTGTGCGATCCAGATAGAGAATTTCTTATTTTTATATTAACTTTGCGTGAGCCGGAACTGCTATAGGCTTTCGCGCGTCTCGTGAGCATTAGCTCAAATTTCACAGACAAGAAATTTGAGCTAATGCTCAAATTTCTTGTCTGTCTTTGCTGCCAAGTTATAACCGGTGGAACAACCCGCCATGGGTCATCACTTCTGCTACCGTCGGTCCTTCAAGCAGCGTCTTCGGACTTTCCTGTTTCATCGCTCATACCCAGACCTACTTATTTGACGGTTGACTTATTTTATATTACGAGAAAATCCAATCACTGATTCCACGAATTGCTGTTCTCTTATACGTGCATGTGGACATAATTTTGTGTTACCTGTATGTTAGCTGTATGTTCTGTGCATAAGCAATCGTTTATGGTTAGCTATCTTCTGGATTTCATTTAGCTGCATCAATGGTTATTGTTTTCAATCGTTAATGTTTATTACACGACATATCACAAAACTAAAATTTAAAAAAAAATCCCCACTCCGTAGCTGCTTTGTCGCCAGTTGCAGCAGGAGGCAAAGAATTTTTTAAGGCTTGGTCATGTACGACTGGTTGTTGCGGTGTTTGTCGGCTACAGGTGAACAAGATGGAGCAGAAGCTGGACCAGGCACTACACATGCTAACCGTGCTCGTCCACAGACCACGAACAGTCAGCCTTACTCTGCGAGAACCGACCGATAGCGACTGCTAGCGCATGCACCACAATGTCGGCAGTGGTATTATGACTGACTGATAACTCCATCGGTGCAATCGTCACAAGTGTGACCAACCGAACGACACTGTAGGCAAGGCTATATACACGAACACGACCGTACGAGGAATCAATGTCGGCTAAACCACTGTTTGGAGTGGGCTAGTATTTTTACGCGCTAGACTGCTTTGGCGTGTCTTAGCCATCGCAATTCTGTCTGTCCGTCTGTCCGTCTGTCCGTCCGTCCGTCACACGGGTAGATCAGTCAAAAACGGTGCTAGATAAGATCACCAAATCTTCACCATCGGCTGCTTAGAAGACTCTATTTTCAGGAGCCGTAAAGCTTTTCCATAAATTCGGAAGGGATCACCCCGAACGAGGGCGCTAAATAAGTGGGGGTAGAAAAAATTTGCGACTTTTAGCCAATAAGTCGATGTATCTCAATAACGGTGCGAGATAGGGCCTAGGTTACTATTAATCACTAATAGAAAGTCGTACACTGGTTCTCGATTGCCACCGAATTCAATGACCTCGGATGACCTAGAATGCCAAAATAGAAGTTGTTATGGATTTTTTGGGCAATTTCGGGCTGCGAGACACATTTCAAGAACGAATTGCGCCGAAATCAATTGAGATAGACATGAACAAGCTGCGTATGAAATTTTCAGCATTGAACGTAGATTTCGACGGTCCAAGTCTCGATTTTTTTAGGTCCAAGGAAACCTGCGCATGAGGGCATCAAAGAGCGGCACCCCCGTAAAAGTCGTTATTTTACCGTTGTTGGCCAGTTTTTCGTGAAAACGGTTGCATATAGGCATGGGCATGCTGCCTATCATGACAAGCACTAATGACGAGCTTTTCAGTCGTATCAACATCGATGACGAGATGGCTGGAGATAGACTGACAGTTTGCGAACAGGAACTGCTATAGGCTTTCGCGCGTCTCGTGAGCATTAGCTCAAATTTATTGTAATTTTTAACGTCGCTGCTCATATCGACAATGATGAGCGACGTCGACAAATGACAATAAGGCCAACAATATAAAGTAAGCGAAATTGTTCATCAAGCACATCTTAACTAGCATTTCTGCAAAACACATATTAACTTAACATAAAACAATACAATCAAAATGTTTCTGCTCAAAATGTCATAACCAAAATACGAAGATACGTAATGCAAAATGGTCACACAAATCTAACAACACTATATTTTACGTTTACTATTAGTGTAAACTACGATGATAATGTCAGAATTTTTGAAAATAATTTCCAGCTGTGGACTGACATCTAAAGCAGAACACATATGCCGAGTGTGCTGTGGTATAAGTTCGTTTTTTAACACTACTTATACCACTCCAGACAGAGGTTTCGCATACATTAGACTTTATTGCCGTTCATAATAATTCATCAGATTTTATTTAAATTATTAATTCATCTTTTTTACCTCTGCTGCAAAGGTGATGTCACAGGGTTTGTCCGTTTATTGCTGAAAAACGTACAAACGGATTTAGATGAAATTTTGTGGAGAGGTAGGGCACGACCGAATTAGGAGAAAGTGATTTTTTGTGGATCTGGGTTATTGTCCGGCGTTCTTACCAGGACGCAGCATGCATACTTTCTATTCATTAGGTGGCAACACCATTCTTGGCGGAGGTTTGGGATCTCTAGTTGTTTGTATTTTCTTTACTCATATATGTTATTATTTTTTACTTTTACCTTTTAGACTGAAAACTGGCTCACGGTCAGCATACTTCTGCTCTAGGAACCGTTTACGACATAACACCGACTTTGTTGGCTCTAGTATGCCTTTTGTAGCCGAGTTAAGAGCCCGTACGGGACGGACGGACACAACAAGACGGACGGGCGACGCGTGTAATGTGGCCTACGAGACGGCTGCATAATGAACACTTGAGAACAGGTTGCATATCGTTGCCGTTAATTATTGCGAATATCATGCATTAGCGCACGGCACACTTTCACAGCTGATATTAAAGTTAAGTTGATTAGAAATATCCTGCGTTTACTTTCAGCAGTGTTCTTGATAATTTCTTCGAGTTTACTGCGTACAACAGCGACATCGATTTGCGCAAATGATGCTCACGTTGTTACTGTAGTGCTTGGACCTATTCACATGTATAACTTTTCAAGAATTATACGAAGAGTCTATCGAAAATATTCACGAGTTCTTCCTGAGTACGCAACTTACAATTCTGCTAGTTTTCCGTTTATTATGCTGGACCGTATGTCGTCGCCAAACTACGCTTGCATTCGCTATGTTTTGTTGCTGTGTATCGTAAGTCAACTAATAAACTTTCATAATTTTTAGCCGACCGAACTTAAGTAACGGTCGAGCTTATAGTACGGTTGTCATTGTCATTTGTCGTCTATCTGTCGTCCGTAACGGATGTATATTGTGGCTAAGCGTTAGGATGTATGTAAATTTTTTTACACAGATAATTAGCCAACTGTCCTAAGCTAGGCATGCATAATTTCAGCGGTCTAGTGCAAGGAAAATATTTTCAAAATTGGGGTTAAATGGAGGTGGGTAAGAAAAATGTGCGTTTTTCAACGGAAAACTGGCCACATCTCGGAAACATGAAAGATAGGGCCATTCATCAGCAATAGGAAATGGCATCCCTACTCTGTTTCAGACGAGATAAAATTCATCGACCTTGGATGACCTTGAATTAAGGTCAGTACGCGATATTGTCAGTACGTTGCTAAAAGGTCACTGACAGCCAGTACGGTCGGCTATCCTAGCGACAGCTGTGCTTCTTGTCTTTCGAAGTTATAGGCCTATACGTATATTGTCGTACTAGCTTCGTTTCTTACGATTGTTTTTTTGCGATTTGGTTAAGCTGCTATAGCCCAGCGTTACGATGAGTCAGTCTCGCGTGTCTAGAAACGCTTTTTTTACAATCTCCGAAGTGGCAGCTGATTGGCATGAACTAATGATACCAATTATTCCGCTTCACTGTTCGATCGTGATAAATACGACGAAGTCCAGAAATTAATTACAACAATATGTTTTACAGTACACCGCACGCGTACATCTTACATCATAGCCTGTTATCGGACAAAAATATCCTATTGTTCTACTACGATATGCAGAATATAGACGTAGGCCTATATAAAATAAAAGTTACTTTGGCTATACAGTAATTAAAAAAGCGGACATATCTGTTTCAGTTCACCATCACGCTGCTGCTGTGCTTACGACGAATAAAAAAAATGAAAAAGACCACCAAAGAACAAAAACGATCGTAACTCAATAAAATCAATAATATTATCCAGAATGGTGGAAAAGAATACTAGCTCGAAGTAGGCCTATATTTTACGAGCCGTATGACACACGATAGTGCGATATGTAGACATATATGTTAAATATCAACATAAACCATAAATTATTATTTAAATCTCGCAGAGAAACCACTGGTATAAATTAGGCACGGCGAATTTAAGCGTAGGCGTAGTATTTAACATTTTACATGTAAGCCTACAGTGCTATTGTACGTACACGCAAATAAAATTCTAAGACAGCAAAACACTCAAGAAAAAAAAATAAAAACGTAGAAACTATACAGGGTGTTAAAAGCAGGTGTCTGACTTTTTCTAGCTTCACCCTATACATGATGTCGACCACACTACAGAGTGAGTTGTCACGTGATAAAAACTTTAAAAACAGCAACACACGGAGGACGGAAACAGTCAAGCTCTTACTTCATAACATAAGCAATGTCCAGAAAAAAAGCTGATAAAATTGCGCACCAACAACGACCACTTTTCAGCCACATTTGTAAACACATCTGATTATAATTGTGCAGTGTTATCGAGAGAACATACAAAATAGGCCCCTAGTTCTGTCGCAATACTTGATGCAATTTTGTTTCAATTTTGTTTAAATGAGGCGATTTCGTTACCGTATAAAGCAGCTACTTTTCTGGACACAGTGTATATACATATAGCAAATAAATATCTGAAAATCAACACCTGGATCAACATTCCAACACCAAAATAAACTGTTTGTAGCAAAAGAGCTAAAATTATTATACATTGTGCACAGTGAATAATCGTGCACACTAAACAAGTGACTGAACAGCATTATATATGGTACAGTACACCTGCGCACAAGAATGACCATGTAGAGGCGCGTTCAGAGTGAAAGCGATGAAATTAAATGAACCCCATTGGTCACTGGTCATTTCAGTTCATTTCTGTCCCTTTGAACACGCCTTAAAAGTTACAATAATAAAGACAATAATACAACGGCGACCGATCAGACTGTTATAATGACTTCAAATATCAACTAGAAGTGACCAGAGCTCACAAACCTCCGCCGAGAATGGTGCTGCCGCCTGGCGAACACAAAGGAGTCTCAGTTTACGGCCTAACTATTAATGACAAAAATTCACGAATAATGACCCAGAATCCACAAAACGATCCCAATCGCCAACAAAATTTAACCACTTCCTTTTCGAGCCATGACCAACCTCTCCAAAAAGTGTTTTACGGAAGTCCATTTTTTCTTACACACAAACAACCCACATAATAGGTATTACTCACAATACATTAAACGAAATGTTGACTCGACATTTGTTGCAAAATATACTACTTTACTTATTTGTTATTATTTAACCACTAGTTCCACGAAATAAGACTATGGCAGTCACTATTTTTACTCGCAACAGCGTGCACTGCTTCGCCGAGGTGTCTGTCTGTCCGGCTGTCACACCCTTGAGCCCTATCAAAACAGTGCAAGCCAGAATCACGAAATCTTCACTGTTCGCTGCCACTAGGACTCTCGTTTTTCGTGACAAAATTTCGTGCCCTTGGGACGACTTTCAACTTCCAAAATAAGACATTTTGGTGAATTTTTTTGCGATTTCACGCTGCAACACATATCTTATGAGTGAACTCCGCCCAAATGGCTGAAGATAGACCAAGACAACCTGCGCATGAAATTTTCAGCATCAAACGTAGATTTTAGTAGTCTAAGTCTCAACCCCCTAAGTATAAGAACGTCTGCGCACGTGAGCATCAAAGAGGGGCATTCTTGTAAAAAGTGGTTATTTTACCGATATTGGCACGTCTAGCCTATTTTTCCCTAAAACTGCGTGACGTCATTTATGGACGACCCCTAAGTTAAAAACTGGTACAGCGAATACTACTACCCTCGGAAACGTTGACAACAACATTTTAGAGTTTATAGAAACCAATACAAGACAGACACGCAAACAGACGAACCGGACCCGTGTTACGGTCTATTACGACGGTCACACAACAATTAAAAATAAATTAAAGATATTATTATAAGACGCATATTTTGTACACAAATGTCAAATGACCCCGCCAAACAGACACAGATAACTGCAATATAAAACTATCAGTAATACTTGTGACTATATAATACCAGCACCACACAGTCGATTGCTCTGTACACCGTACACGCAAATCTGAAATGGGACACTCGTTTAGCTAAATGATAAACGAATACAACAAATATATTATGACAATTGGCTACCGAATAAATAACTCCATGATATGACAAAATTCTAGGCACCGATAAGATTCAAGTTACAACGGGATACTCCAAAAAGTTCTTTAAGAGATGTACTTATCTTCGAGAATAATAACACAGGTATAAAAATACGTGGAAGTATACACTATGAACGCATTAAACCCACATATAAAGTGCAGGACGGACCATTTGGTATAAAGTCACAGTATCCAAGGCCCACACAGTGAAGCAGATCATGCAACACATCTTAAGCAAACCACGGCATACGAGGCCTTGCTTTCATTTATCATTTTCAGTCTGTTTGGTCGCCATTCGTCCACATGCATACATCTATAATGCCAGAATTTTAAAAATATTAATGCACGATTTGGAACATTCCGAAAAATGGCCGCCATTTAAAAGGTTAAAGGTGGTGATATAGCTCTCTTTATGGAAAGCCCCTCTCAAAGCTACAGAGCGTCACCTGCCGTATGGGATCACACAGTGTTACCTGCCACCCGACACAGGTGAATAGGCCCCGCCTTAACCCCAGCCAGATAGGCTGGTACTCGATTTACCTACCCTGGAAAGATGGAGGGCTGAGTTGACCTTTGAGTCCATTTGGGTGAATCGATGTACTTTTATTAGTGCTGATAACGATTAAATATTTTAGTAGTTAACTTTACAAAACTACAAGGCGCTCGTGAGAGTGCATATCTCCGCCAAGTGAACGATTTAAACATTACTACTGTAAAATCTAGAAGTTTTCACACGAGGGCGCCACCGTTCCTGCCGGTTGTGTATGACATGTGGAGATGATGATGAGTCATCGTGTACACAAACACCAACACACACACACACACACACAGAACGACGGACAGAACGACCAATCTCTTAATCTCCTCCAACGTCCACTACGTTCACCTTGGCGGAGATAAAAACTGACAACTGATTACGGATAATCATTCATTTTGAGTAGAAGCCATGTCAGACCTTAACTGTAGTGACAGCCAAAGAAAATGCACTTTTTTGTTCAGCAACCTTTTCAGTTAGAGCTACAGGATCTCACAGATGTACAGAGACACAATTACTGCATGTTTTCTTAACTCAGTCTTGTAGACACCAAAAATGTCCACTCTGTCTGAAAAAAACGGATGACCAAGACGATGTCAGATGCTTGTCATGTTTTACTGACGTGACTTTTAATCAACGTTTTAACGATTAAAATTTTTATTAATCAAAATTAATGATTAACCAAACTAATGGCCGATTTGTGCAACTCTAATTGTTAATCCAAGGCATCAAAAGTTTTGCTGCAGCACAACCTGGTTTGCAATATAGACCTTGATAATAGCCTTATCATCTCAATATCATCAATTGACATAATTACTTCTACCGCCTACATCTGACCACTTTATTACGATAACTATACCCATAAAACTTATACTATTATGTTAACACCATAGCCGAAACAACACTAAACTACAAATTTAAGACACATATAAATGTAGCTTGGTATTTGGTAAAGTAAGATAAATAAAGCTATTGGGTGAATGCCATAAAAATGAGCAATAGTTTGATTCCAACTAAATTCCGATCAAAGGCATCAAAATGTTGGCTGCAGCACAACCTGGTTTACTACAGACAATAAGGAGTCGATATGATGGCTCGCTTAATTGCTCGCTCGAGGTTCATCCGCTGTCCAACTTGAGATACACCAAGACCAATCAGTTCCGAACGACCCAGTCCCACCAGCCTCTGTCCATCGACTGAGTGCGCTACAAAACTGTCCCGATGACAACCCATTTGTATGCTGTCCAGCCACTGCGTGACATCACCCACCGACCACGTAGACACTGGCCGGCTGCGATAGTCCGAGTTGACATGATTCGCACTGGAGTCAATATGGTTCGGACTGTCGGTAAACTCAGGCGGTGGCGGCGGCAGAATAGTATCCAGTGAGCAAAGATGATCAGTGCTCGGCAGATTTCCATCGTTGCTCTGAGCAAAGTCCGGAGGTGGAGGCAAAATAACCATTTGCGGCCCATCACTGTGAGGTTCCGAGTCCGGAAGTTCGTACTCGGAACCAGTGGAAGTTTTCCCGGAAAGAACAGGAGAAGCGATGGTAGTATGCTCGTGGACACCTGGTTTCTGTAAGAATGTCTCTGATCTGCGCTGGTTCTGATTAATTCTGCAGCCATTTTCATTTGCGACAGAATTCCGCACGTTTCTGCAACTTGCGTGAGCCACTTGGTGATAGCGATTCACCGATTCGCCGTTCACTGCCACAACCTTCTTCCTAGTTGGAATCAGACGTTCATATTCTCCACCTGTGATGGGTGGACTGCGATGACGACCGGGGAAAGGCGGCTGGGTCAGCGACTTACTGTGTTCAACCACACAGCTCTGCGGCCGTGCTCCCTGGCGACCCACCAAAGCCTGACGTCTGATGTACTCCTGTCGCGCACGCTCTGCCAAACACAAAAAACCCAACCCATCCGAGTCATCTGACGTCGTAGAATCCACATTTACTGACATGTTCACATTAGCAGCAACAGCGTTCTCGGAAAACGATCTCCTGGTTATCCGAGCCATCTGCGAATGTTCCCTCACTATCTTCAGCGGTGCTACCATCATATGCTTGTCACATTCTGACGGATTAACTTTTCGCAACATCCGATGTGGCATGCAGTCTTCAATTACTTCTGAGTTCTGGCGAACAGAAACTGGAACAGCATGGTGGGAACCGTTGCCATCTAAGTTTTTCAATCCTTCGCGTGAAAACCCCTGGAGCCTGGCACCAGCCTGTTTAGCTGCTCCTCTGCTGGGAGGCAATGGTGGCGGTTTTCTGGCTAAACCGACACCGTTAGCCAAAGGTGACAATGATGGGGGTAAGAGATGGGTGGCTGTGTTGTGAGATGCAGATGATGTGGACGTGAGTAGAACAGACAGAGAACTGTGCGATGACAGTGATGACGACGAAGATGCGTCAGAATGCACCGAGTGGCATGACGACGATGACTGATGATCAATCTCCGTTGACCCAATGCCATTCGCTGATGCCGGTAACCGGTCGGTCAAGATCGACCCTTGGTGATCATCAGTCTGCAGCTCGGTGTGGTAGTCAGCCTCAACCGATCCGTTGCCAGCAGCATCACCAGCAGCAGTAGTGAGAGACCCGGCTAGATCGGTCACATCACGTGAACCACTGGATGACAGACGAGCACTCTCTCCAGGCCGGAAACTCGACTCCACCGCAGACCTGCGCTGCACTGCTTCCGAAACGTTCGCATACGTGTGATGAACTTTCGTCACGATCGGTATCACTTCCGAACTGGTCAACAACTTTGCTGCCGCACCGAGCTGGAAGTCAAAAGGTGGCGGTGGTAACGGCGGCGGCGGCGGCGGCATGTCCCGATCATTCAGATTCTCCATCTGCATCGGTGTAGCATAGACAGATTCGGCAGCTGTCCTGCTCTGTCGTCTTAATGCACAGCCAGCTCGAGTCGATGGTATGAATGCAGAGTACTTTGTGCCAGCGGCTGGCAAACTCTGAACGCTGTCATATCGCGGCAACTGCGAATCAGAATCTTCCTTTGCTGACCTGTGAACTGAAAGCCGCGGTCGGCTACGCAGTGTGGCCACGTCTCCGACGGACAGATTCCGAATGTGCTGCGAGTAATGTGCTTTCAACGTGTTCTCTTGCTGCTGTGCTTCAACGTCGTCTGAATACTTGCCTGCAGATAAAGTACATACAAAAAATTTTGAGACTCAAGTCAAGTAAATGCTGTCGACAGAAGCAGACACAGATATATTTATGTTCATGTCTTAATGCACACTTACTATTATTACATACTCTCAGAAACTCAGCTAACAAACTTAACTAGAAATATGGGGCAAAGCCCAACGAGAATTTGCTCGACGCCCTAAGTCCGAATGGGGGTGAATTTAGGGGAGTGGAATTCCCCTCATAGCAAAGTCACGTGCCCAAACTCAAATGTATCAGCATACACAGAAAGTGCATTGTTGACTTAGGGTAAGTCAGCATTTCCAGCTGTAACTTTTTTGTTAGTTGACCAAAGTTCACCAAATTTTTTTGCCGAACCCAGCAGTGATCGCCCTTGATCACGTTTGTTTCTAATATTCTATGTGCTGATCAGTTCCTAAGATATTCGTGGTCAAAGTCGAAAGTTGTGCAAAATCGCACCAAATTTTAAGGTTATGGCCCTCCCAAATTTATGGGGTGCGAGCCCTCTGAAAATGTGTACATTAGTGATCATGCCCACTATATGGCACGTCATGCGGCAAAGTTTTATGGTCTTACTCCCTCTACACCTAGCGCAGATACGCTAAATTTTAAGCCAATTTTTAACGCCCCTTTGAAAAAAAATTGTAAGGGGACGTGGGTCCCCGGTGGGGGTGTGCTAGCAAGACTTGGTCATTCTCTAGCGCATGTAAAAATTTGGGGGCACAGCACTACTTAGCGGCGGAAATATGGTCTTCCGAATAAGTCGATTTGGGGGGTATGATTTGGCCTCTAGACCATCGAAGTTTCTGGACCAAAGTTCGCCACACTTTTTTGTGGAACACGGGAGGAATTGCGGTTGCTGACGTACTTGTCCAATTATGAATATCTTTATCCCTTCCGGAGATATTAACCGTCGAACTTTAAAGTCGTCCGAATTCGGGCCAAATTTTGCACGTTTTTGGACCCTTGAATTTTTTTTGGGAAGGGCCCCACCAAATTTCTGGGCCCAATTTTTAAAATTCAGTCTAGTACAGACCACGGTGCAAAATTTCATGCCAATTGACCAATGGAGCTCAGAGATACCATGGCAAAACAAAAAATAAATAAACATCTGCAGTAAAACATAAGTCCGCTCTAAAAACACCATTTCTGGGTGGACTAATAATCGGATAGTGTTCTTTGATTGCAGTTAAACAAGTAGTCCAACTATACAACAAATCTTGAATACTCCAATAATTATCCAAATACGACTTAAATATCTTAACATATCCAAACGCCGATATTTTTGAATATCACGAGATTTAAAAGCGTTCACCATTCAACCAACTTCACAGAATCTTGCAAAGAAGTTCTACATCTGGACTGTTATAAAAATTGTCACCCACATCTAATCGGTTGCCATATGGTCTACAGCCCACCATTTGGGGTGGTGGTATGTTTGCTGAATGCTATGTGTGTCCAACTGTTCGCTGGTACAGGAAAGGGACATAATGCATCGAAGTATCATCAGCTAGTGCCATATGATCCCATATGGCAGGTGACGCTCCGTGGCTCCGAGATGGGTTATCACTGGCAGACAAAAACTACGTCAAAACAAAATAGGACTACACTAGATAAAATCATGTTCCTTGTCTTCAATGGTGAACATAAACGTCAAATATTTAGAGCTGCCACTGCTGAAACTGCCAAGTGCTTCTGGCCATGAGTCTGACCCACGTAAGCTACACCATAGCAAGTAGCAAGTAGCAAAAACGGAAAGGAACCGACACAAGCAATACCACTGCTAAAGTGCTGTGTGTCCGCTGAAAAATTGGAATGAGAACATCTTAAGTCTCACATGTAATTTCCTTTTCACGTTAAAACTGTTCACAGTAACCCATCAGAAAGCTACAGAGCGTCACCTGTCATAAGGAATCACAGAGTGTCACCTGCCATCTGGTCTGCCTTAATACCAGCCAGACAGGCCGGTACGTGATTTACCAGACTCCTGAGGGACGAAAGGCTGAGATAACCACGGTGATGATATGTACCACCAAGATAATTCACCTGTCCACAGAGAGTCATCCATCCAAGTATGAGCACTTGATAGCAACCTAACCAAGAGTCAAGCCACGTTTCTGTCATTCCACCTTCTAAAAAAGGCAAAGTCTGGCACTTGCTATCGCGCTTCTTACACGAGATGAACTCGTGGCCAAAAGCGCTTTGACAATCTCAGAAGTGGCAGCTGACTTGCATGAGCTAATGATACCGCGGCGCACTATGCGGCCATCCATTGACCGCGTTAACGAACAAATGGACCCGCGGTTTGCAGCTAGCAGACATACTACCGCCCCAATCAGCCACACTAGGCCTTCACCTTGTAGCCCGTAAGCTACCACTCATTTCCTGTCCCACAGAGGGTAGGAGACTGAGTTGGCCAGAGCACACAGTAGGTTAGTAACTTGCTCAATGTTGCTTCCAAATGATGGCAGTGAGAATCAAACCGCAACCTGAAAGTTGCGAGTCGACACTAACCACTAGACACTTGTATCTACATGGAGGTAGGTGTGAACAACTTGCCCAAGGTTGTTACTTGGTAGTGCATCGGCTGGGCATTGAACCGTGGACCTTTCGGTCTCGTATACAACGCCCTAACCACTGAGCCACCAAGCCAGCAGCAGGGTGATTAGGGGTAGTCATAAAGACAATATATACTTTGAGCGCTGCTTTACCGTCAGTTGTGTGGCTGTTGTTGTCCGTAGTTGGCTGTTGCTGCGTTGATGTATTAACAGTTAGCACATGCAGCACAAGCTGACTGCTCGTCTCTCTGATCAGCTGCACTGCATATTCATGAGATGCACATGACACGTTCAGCCCATTTATCTGCATACATAATGACACCAATGCATATTCACACGACACGTTCAACCCATTTATCTGCATACACAAACAGTAAACCACTTTCATCAGAATGATTAATTACAACCTATAAGCAGATGTGTGAGAGTAACAATAATTCAATTTGTTTCAGATCTGTAAAGACTGAAACTGTTGGCGTGGGCATTAAGAAGAGTACATAGCCTGTAAAAATTCCGTTTCAGCTGTTCTAGACATTTTTTCAGGAAACAGAAGCACAACAACGCAATAACTACCTACAACCAGTGGCTTCTATCCCTATATCTGGTGGGCGCAGCTTGCGCCCAGTGAAAAATAAGGGGCGAGTTTTGATAAGGTTGTAAATCAAAACTTTCCCCCTATTTTTTACTTCCCTCCTATATTTCACTGGGCAATATTCACCCTTAACAAAACTTTCTCCCCATAGGGGAAAGAAGCCCAAAATGGAGGGGAAAACTTAAGACAGAACTTGGGGGGAAAACCTCAGCCCAAAACTGGGGGGAAGTTGCACCCGATTTTGATTCCAGATTTGGGGGGAGGATAGAAGCCACTGCCTACAACAAACCATTGCTGCTACTACTAATTCTGATTTTTTCTTTCCTTGGGAACTGATGCAGCAGTTTTTTTTATAAACTTGAATTTCTTCGGTCATTTGCTATCAGTTGTAATAGAGTAGCCAGAAAAAGAACTCACTGGCAAACAAAAACTACGTCAAAACAAAATAGGCCTACACTAGATAAAATCATGTTCCTTGTCTTCAATGGTGAACATAAACGTCAAATATTTAGAGAAATGTTGAACACAAGACAGTGGAGTTGGCTGTATGTTATTCCTGAATCCTGACTGCGTGTTAGTTAAGCCTAACCTACATATATACAGGTGTATATTCCACGGCAGGCAAGCTTTTCTATTTTTGTGTTACTGGCCAGGCTACCATTTTATGGCAAATAGAAGATTTTCAAAGTTTCAAACTGATCACTGGTCACATGATGCAAAAAGAACAACATGAAGTGTGCGTATTTACCTCTAGAATGAAGTCTCCAGCCAGCAGACCAGCGTCATCAGCAGCTGACCCAGCGTCCACGTGTTCAATGTATTGTAGACCCGGCAGAGTGGGCGATGGAACAAAATCATTCAGTAATCCGTCATGTAGTGCCAACTCACCTGATAGAACATTTACAGTGCTACAGTAGTAGTAGTAGTAGTAGTAGTCATCGTCGTCATCGTTGTAGTGGTACTTAGTAGTTGCAAGCCTGGCAGTCTGGGTAAAAAACAAAGTTACTCGGAAGTTCATCATGTTAGAAGACAGTGCACTAAAAAAGTTTGTTCTAGGCTGCTAATGGCTGGACTCATTGACACTATTTAAATGGGCAAATGTCTGCATGCAGCCAAATAACCAACCATTGAGGTAAACTCAGCCTTTCATCCATTCATTCCGGGTAAGCAAATTGACTACCAGCCTCACTGGCTGGGATTAAGGTAAAGCACGTTCACCTGTGTCGGATGGCGGGTAACAATGTGTGATCCCATATGGCAGGTGACGCTCCGTGGCTCCGAGATGGGTTATCACTAGGAGCTCCACACATCTTTAACCCCTTTTTGGCCTCTGAAGGTTTAAGATCTTAATCTTGTTCCGATGTTCATGAGTTATCATCTCAGATGGCTTCCCGTCAATAGCTATGCAGATCCCTTAACAGTTTAAACCTGCGAGGTAAGTAAGCTGAGCGTTCCTATAACAACAGCAATCAAACAAAGAAGTTACACTGCGCTGCAACTTTTCAATCAAACACAAACGTCTTCAGTAGACATCTGAACTGTTCTAAACTTATACCCTACTGTCTGTAAAAATTCTACTGGCAAATTATTCCAGGCAGCCAAAGACAACAGTGATTGATATACATACTTCTTGCTCCTCTCAAAATGAATCCGTATCCTTCAGTGCGTCGCTCCAGTGTAACGATTCGTGGAATATTCGACCTGCAGCAATACATATCATATAGACACACACGGATGTTACTTACAATGGTCGTGCCAAGATATGTTTCGGCAAAACTTCATCAAGCTAAGTGCAGAGGTTCGTGAGTTGTTAGGTGTTAACAGAAAAACATAAAAAACTTAGTGATGATTAGGGCCTACGGTGAACCACGGAATTTTGCAAACTGGCCCACGGAATTTGGCAAAATTTTCCGCGGAAAACTGCGGGCCCTAGTGACGATGTTCAAAGCAATACTGCTGTCACTTCTGCATGCAATAAATAATGTGAGTCAAAAAAACTGCAGAAATCATAACGAGGAAAAACTTACAGATCAAGCTGTGATTGGCACTGAAGTGAGTATGCATCAGCATCACTCGTGCCACCTGGAGTTGACACATGCACAAATGACCAGTAAAACCAACACGACATTATGGCATATACACGGTGGGCCAAAAAAATGAGCCACGTTACTTTTGTCCATATCTTCGCCAATTATTGACCGATTTTCACAATTCTTTTACTGGCACACTCTGCAGACAATTTGCGTTAATGCGATTATTATAGATCCCACCGCACTGTAAATGTGTCTCTACACTACCTTGTGAAATATCAATGAAATATGCATACATAACTATAATGACAAACAAACATTTTGGCAAAAATTGAAAAAAAACACTTCAAACCAACATTGCAGTGAATGGTCTGTATGACACTAGACTGTGTGGGTATAACACAATCTAGTGTCATACAAACCATTCATCCCAATGTTGGTCTGAAACGTTTTTTCATTTACCTAAATTTTTGTTATTATCGTTAGTTTTTCTTTACATTTCACAAGGTAGTGTAGGAATGCATTTACCGTGTGGTGAGATCTATAATAACCGCAAGTTGTAAATTGTCTGCAGAGTGTGCCAGTAAAAGAATTCTGAAAATCGGTCAATAATTAGCAAAGATATGGACAAAAGTAAAGTGGCATGTTTTTTATGGTCCACAGTGTATTTCTACTGTGGAGTACAATTTTTGTTGCAATAAAATGTCAAATATCAGAGACACACATGGAACCTGAACTCATTGCACAATGTCAACAAAATGAGTGAATGAATGAATTTAGTGGTCGACACAGATAACTATGCAGAAGACAACAGAAAAAAACACAATGTGGACAAGACATCTAGGAAGGCAAATGGTCTTCACAAGCAGATGCTGCAAATAAAAATAAACAAATTTACACAACTAAAACCAATATGGACAAAAGTACTAATACAAAAACTGACATAGATATAAATACTAATGAACACACTACTTAATTTATTTGAGCTATAACAAAAAATAACAAGAAGCACGTCTGACCTGTGTCAAATCCTCCTGCAGTAATTTTAAAAAATGTTATAGAAAGTTAGAAACCCACTCACAAATTCAAACGTAAAAAGTATTATTGTTATTACTGCAATTTACAGCTGTGATCAGTACTGAACCAAATATGAAGTTCTGTTGAGGAATAGTTTTCCTGGTTTCCAATGCCGATACTGGTACTTTGGGTAATGTTTTAGGACCGTGAGGTAGCTGTGCAAAATAATTTTTGTTACCGCGTAAAATTTTTGACAATATGACTTTCTCGGATTGCAATAATTAATTCAGTAATGCACTGGTGTGAGAGATCTAGTTACGACCGAGTGAGGTGAGCTGACCTGATAACGAGCTAGCGCAAGAAACGCTCAGCGAACGCAGCGAGTCCGTATCAAAACATCTTCGGTCCGGACCAGTGAAGTTAAACAATGGTGGCTTGTAAATGTCTGTTAGACCAGTGTTACAGCGTCGCTGCCGTAGACTGGTCATGGAAGACATCAGCGCCGCAGTTCTCATGGCACCGTTCATCACCGCCGATCGACCGTAGTACATCATTTGAGGGTTGCTGCAGCTGCGGTGTAGGAGGCTTGGTGATTGCTCGACAAGCAGCGACTGACGTCGTCGCTTGTCATTGTACGTCGGCATCTCTTGCAGTGGCACTAGTGGAAAACACGTGCACACACTGTGCATATATACCAATACTCGTGCTGCATTCTGCCAACTCAAAGACGTGTCATGAGATGGACCTACAGCAGCTACGGAGACAGATGTTTTGCAGCTGCTGGCCCACCACTGGTGTAGCCATAAGGAGAAGCACAGAGGCCACGTGCCCCCTCCCCCCTGTAGGAGCCTATTCAGTCACTGAAGTGTCAACAATGCACCGAAACACTTCATTTTCACATAAAAATCTGAAGAAAAAAAATTTCGGGAAAAAGGGAAAAATTTGAAAAATTGCTGGGGCCACAGATCTGTTAGGGAAGGGACACCCTCCTTACGCCCATCTCAAGTGCCCTCCCCCCAACATCCAGATCCTGGCTACGCCACTGTGGCCCGCAGGTAATCATGCTAAAGTAAATTAAGTAAAGTAAAGTACTTGCTATAGTGCTTCTTACATGAATCAGACTTGTGATCAGAAACGCTTTACAATCTCTGAAGTGGCAGCTGATTGGCATGAGCTAATGATACCACAACACACCATATGGCCATCCATCACTTCTTGAGTTTTTTTATTTACTTACTTATTATAATGTCTATTTATATTTCCAAATAAATGCAGGTTGGCTGATTGTCTCTGACTCTCAGTCTTCATGGATACCTATCCTGAGCATCCTCATGGGACAGGCCAAAACTCTCCATATCCACAACACAATTCCAAGAGGACTTCTTCACACATCACGTCTGTCTAGTTCCCTCAGTCTCCATCAACATACAATGCACATAACACCGATAGTTTAACCACAGTCAAACATCGAGGTCTGAGTGAACCAACCCAAGCTTACCAACATCAGCTGTTCTGAATTTATCAATCAAGTCCGCTATATGAACGTTGTCGGTGATGACGGCCACGTCGGTTGCCGTCTGATTGGCATAGTTCTTGACAGCGCGATCGGCTCCACGAAACAGCAGCATTCTAGCCGCCTCCTCCTGTCACAAAGCAACCAATCCATTGATCATTAAATCAAAAAATAACTTAGTTTTGGCTTGTCCCGTAATTTAAAAGAAAAAAAACCTATGAAAAACCTGCCCAGAGGCACAACCCTGGTGGGGGGTTAAAGGACAAAGGCCCCAATAAAGCTGAAGACCGTTTAGTACTATGAAGACAAATTCTCACAAAAATTAGCAGCAATACTTTACTTTAGTTAAATATAGTTAAAGAAATTTATTATATAGATGCCCAACATTGGTCCAGCAGATGCTGAACTTGCCGGACTGGCTGCTACGACCCTAAACAGTGATGTTTTAAAGTTTCATTTAATAGCTACAGTCATTCAATAAACGCAGTGCTAGATACTGTTGTTGAAGCAATGATAGTCATATGCGTGTTCACAGTTGAGACTGCTCCCAGACTCCGGTCATGTTCATGATGAGACACTGGCTGCCGGAAGTTTGATCACGAGACACCACTGCACCCTGAACTCCACTGGTTTTGAATTCCCGAGCAGATCACCTTCAAGCTGTCGTGCCTCATTTTCCGGTCTCTCAACGACACAGTACCTGTGTATCTTGCCGACAGCATCAACGGCGCAACTGACGTCACCATGAGGCAGAGTCTGCATTCCAGCTCATCAATGGCGGTCGTTGTTCCAGTGACTCGTTGCAGCATGATCGGGGATCGTGTTTTCCCGGTTGCTGCTGCCCACGCATGGAACAGCCTACTGTTATTCGTTATGACATCGTCATCACTGTTGACTTTCAAACGCCATTTGAAGACAAATTTGTTCGCAACATCCTACTAATGATGCTGACCCAGTTGTCTACTAGTCTTCTGTTTGCTGAACATGTTGACTATTGTAATTTTGTTACGTGTCCTTGAAGTCTATTTTAGACTAAATGCCATGCTAATCTTTTCGATCGTAATGAAAATAATAATAATAATAAAGTATGAATCGTGAAAACAAAGTAGACAGTCACCCATCCAAGCTGTTGATATTGACCAATTGTCGCTGTTAAAAGCTCACCTGGTTGTTAGCAGCACAGACGTGGAGTGGTGTATTTCCGCCAGCATTCTGCTGATTTATCTCAGCGCCGTAGAATATCAACTGTTCCACTTGTTGCACCCGCCCTCCCTTACACGACTACAGAACACAGAATATACATCATAACATGATCAAAAAGGTAGGTATGGTTACACTTGTTTTTTGTCATTTTGTCTGTAAGCAAACTGCTCAAAACATTATGGACAGATTTAAAATACTTTGTCGTTGAAAAATTGGTCTGGGATCAGAGATGTGCAGATGCTGATGCATCTGCAGATGCAAATGCATACGCGAACGGGACGCAGACATTTTCTAAACACGATCGCAAACCCAAATGCAATTTTTTTATGTCTTTGCAGATGCGGACGCTCTGTGAGAAAACTGAATTTCTTTACTGCAACATTCCTACTTTCTAGTAATAATAATACTATAAAATTCCAGTTGCATTTGCAGTTTTTTTGTACACGCCAAACTGTTAAAGGCTGGTCCTCAGTTCCAGTATATTTTAAACATTATCACTGTTGCTAGCAGTGTGAACGTTGATGTGGTCACAAATGCCTGACGGCTTAGTTTTGCAGATGCAGATGTGGATGCTACCCTGCGGATGCGGACCCAAAATTCCAGGATCCACACATCTTTGACTGGGATATAACCCAAGAAACTGTTGACTGGTACACTCGTTCAGATATCCTGGTAGTCATAGCTGCAACATCTGAATGAAGAGTCCGATATGCTAACTATACATCGCCAAACCAAAAACTAAAACTAAACAATAAATCAAAAGCTAATCCAGTCCAGCAGAGTCAATGCAATCCACAACTCAACAGCAGCACAACTGTGCAGATACTCAGACTAGTCTACACAGCATGACAAAAATGCTACACATTTGCGCTTTGTATAAACTGAAAAAAGTTCCCACCCTACGGGTGGGTCCACACTGTTATCCAGCTACTCAACCCCTCAGACTGCCCATGGAGGTGAATTGGGGGCAAGGTGAAGGTGCACGCACCTAAGGCCCAAGAACTTAAATGCTGGAGTGGGGTTCACGACTGTGCAACACAGAAGGTGCAAGAGGGGTATGAAAGACAACCAGACAAACAAACAGACAGACTTTCCACACATCATCATGGTATGATGCAAAATCACAACCGACAACGACAACAACATTCTGAGACCTGGTGCAGTTCGGTGCAACCTGCGCTGTCAACAACTCCAACCACTGCATAGTTGTACAGCAGCAGATTGACACAAGTGCCACTCATGTTGTTACTGGCGCAGAGGTACAGTGGTGTTAGACCACGACCGTCACGGTAGTTTACACCAGAACCCAGGTCCAGCAGGGTCTACAAGTAACAATACAGCACAACCAGTAGTAGTAGAATGGCAAATAAGATTTAAACTTGCCACCAAAACTTATAAGACACTGCACACTGGCCATCCACCTTACCTTACTGATCTTCTGCAGTATCATAAATCCTCAGTGTCCACGTGCTCTTCTACCAGTCAGTTACTTGCAATTCCACGGCATAACTTATCCTTTGGTTCTCGTTCTTTTCATGTCTCTGCACCGAAAATTTGGAACTCCTTAACTCCTCAAATTCGTCGATGTCAAACCTTGGCTACTTTCAGACGTCACTTAAAGACCCACTACTTTCAGTCAGCCTTTTCTGCCACCTAGCGTCCATCATCCTATGCGCCCTGATTCTTTCTGAGACTTTGGTGCTTTATAAATCATTTACTTACTTACTTACTTACTTGTTGTTGTTGTTGCCGTACTACAGTAGTAGTTTAGTAGTGGTTATGACACGGGACAGATACATCAACCGATCAAGTTTTAGGCCACAACGATCCCGGAAGTTTGCACCGAAGCCTCAGTCTAGCAGAGTTTATAGTGATTCTACATTACAGAACATAGAAGACTGATTAATAAACAAAAAAAGATGTGGGCCCAGTGACGACATGATATGCGACCAACAACCTAGCTATAAGCAGCACTGTGCAAAATAACTTCAATACCATTAACTTTTTCGGCTGAAAATTAGCACAACAGCTACTCTTACTCCAGGAAATGTTCACTTCTATTTTGTTTTCGAGTTAAAAGCACATGCAGAACAGATGGACAGACAGACGAGACATAAATATGGTTTATTAGAATGGCTGCACAATATGCTACATTTCCTGAATTTAAACTGGAGAATACATATCAGAAACAAAAACTGTCAGATACCTTGTAAGGGCCCTGTACAAAGACAGGCAAATGTATGGATGAAAAATGGATGAATAATGGATAAACAAGAACTATAATGGTTGTGTCTTTTTTGGCTTTCCAGAAAGATTTAGTGACTTGTTGCGATCTACATGTGGACCTCCCGGAACGATCGTAAAAAAGAACACGAGAAACTAGAGACAGGTGTAGCCACGCCCACAATTCGAATTGCCTATAGCGACATAAAAATCGCTTTCTGACCAACAAAATAATCCTCAACAAACAAAAGTGTCGGCTAACAAGCCGATAAATGCACACAGCTGCACAATTATCTTCACGCACAGTAAAATGCACAAAACCAAATTAATCGGTACATAACTACATAACACCATAATCTGGCACGAAACAGCCAAAGTGACTCATTTGTAAACAATGCGTTTGATTGGCTGACACAGTGTGATGCAACTCGCTCCTCCCGCGCTGCACCAGCTTAACATACTTCTGACCCGAAATGTTTTTGAATCGACAAGGGCCTTTCTGGAACGATTAAAAAACGTGAAACTTTCGTTCCAAAAACAATAAAAAACGACTTGGAATAGCCCGGACCTGCCCAGACTGAACAGACCTTCAAAAAACACAACCAATGTAGCTTCATAGCACACTACACTTTGAGTACAAAAGGGAAAAATATACACAAAAAAAAAGATAATCAGTACAAACCTTGATAGCTTCGCAACTGCCGAGTTTAGCAGCGACATGCATTGGAGTGAGTCCAGCGCGAGTTCTGAAGTCCAGCAAAGCTCCACCATCCATCAAGGAAAGAATCATGTCCTGCGGCCTTGCCAGAGTCATGGCTAATGTCAGCGGCGTCTCTGCAATACAAGTCACTACTCTTTTATCACAATTTTATTACAATTTCCTCCTAAGTCTTAGACAGTGCAGCAATGCAAACTCGGATGGAAAGGGCACATCTTCAGACATGACTCACTGCTACAAGAGATAACAGAAAGCTATATGTTAGGGAATGGAACAAAAGTATGAAAGCACTCACGGATGTCGAGTGTGGGAAAACGAGGAGCTGCCACAGGCGAGGAAAATGCGACAGTTGTGGCAGTGTACAAGAAAAAGGGCTCCAACGACAGTGGCATTAGTTTACTGTCAGTGGTCGGGAAGGTACTTTTGTCAGTCATCAGATCACTGAACAAAGATCACTGGGAAGGGTGAACAAGGGAACAGCAGGCAGGATTCCGAGGTGGTCGTGGATGTGTGGATCAGATTTTCTCTCTCCGTCAGGTCTTTGAGCGACGAATCAGAAGTGGCCAGAAGTTCGTTGCAATCTTCATTGATTTTGCGGTGGCCTTCGAAAGTGTGCATCGTGAGTCCATGTGGAAGACCATGCTGGTGGATGGAATACCAACCAAAATCGTCAACATCTTGCGCAACTATTATGAGGGTGCAGAATGCTCTGTCTGGGTGTATGGCAAATTCACTGACAGCTTCAATGTCACCATCGTGTGTTCGACAAGGCTGCATCCTGTCCCCGATGACCCTTAATATTACCATTGACTGGATCATGAATCATGCTGGTGCTTCCCCATTTGTTGTCGGCAAGAATTTGTCAGTGCAAGACCTGGACTACACCGATGACATCACACTTTTGGCGGACTCCGTCGAAGCTGGTCAAACATTCTTAGACAACGTAGCAGCTGCAGCCGCAAAGTTAGGACCTAGGATCAGCGGGCCAAAAACCAAGGTAGTGAGTTTTGGCTATGACACACAAGTGATCACTCTTAAATGATTGTCTTGATGGCACTTCGGTTGAAGTTGTGCCTACCTTTGTCTACTTGGGATTCTCCATTTCCGGCGATTCCATTACATCTTCCGATGAGTTGGAATGCCGAATAGGCAAGGTATCTGGTGTCTTTGCCAGACTGAAGGAGTGTGTCATAAGTTTGAAGACAAAGCTGAAGATCTTCAATGCTATAGTCATCACCACTTTGTTGTATGCTTCTGAGTGCTGGACGCTCTTGGCAACCGACTTGACGAAATTAAAGGTTTTCCGGATGAGCTGTCTTCACTGAATACTTGGGGTAACCCGACACGACCAGCTACAGAATGACATGATACGTCACCATTACATGGATCAGTAGGGGTGTTCAAAAAAATTTATTTCCTCCAGACTACGTCAAATTGAATTTTTTCCCATTCTAAAGCCATTGATTGATGTAAGAATCTTTTTTTCCTATTTTTAGAATGAGGGCTAGGGGTCCCTCAAAGCACCCAAACATGGTAGCATATGTAATCAAGTAAATATGCAATGGCAATGAGAACTTCTTTAAACTTAGCAATTAATTAGTTAATATTTCACCACTAAACCCTATTTAAAAGTTAGACTTAGCTTCTATGTTGCTTTCAAGTTCAAGTGCACTAATTGGATTAGCTATTCTATGTTTCTCTTCAGTTTTAGCCATTCTTTGCTCTTTGAACAGACAATTTTAGACGTGTTTGTTTGGCGTGATTTTTGAAACATAACTTTAATAATGTTGAGTCGAGTTGATAAGGTGGCTGCCGACCAACCCAGAACTGCAGAG
>Ga0209367_1002661_pt1 | contig 23776 bp, 19 predicted proteins | sample WorMetLIZISLAND2_FD_187412 | JGI IMG/M metagenome (GOLD analysis project Ga0209367, IMG submission 187412) | Marine gutless worms symbiont microbial communities from Max Planck institute for Marine Microbiology, Germany - Olavius geniculatus... ... | reverse complement strand
GATTAACTTGGGCGCTTCACGACAAGACGAAGTCCATATCAGCAAACCAGGTCGAGTTGTACGACCAATAAGGCCAATATTGAGCAAAAAAACTGGAAATGTAGGGCGAAGCTCAACGTGAGGCAGCTCGATGCCGTAAGTCCGATTGGGAAAAAATATAAGGGATTGACATTCCCCTCGTAGCAACATCACGTGGCACGAACGCAATTATTGCATTAGTCTACACAATACGCACACCGTTGATCTTGGGTGGGTCAACATGCATTTTTGTAACCTTTTTGTTAGTGGATCGTTGAGCTTCGCCCTACATTTCCAGTTTTTTTGCTCAATATTGGCCTTATTGGTCGTACAACTCGACCTGGTTTGCTGATATGGACTTCGTCTTGTCGTGAAGCGCCCAAGTTAATCAGCGCGATGTCTCTGCAGAGGTAATGGTATAGAATTTCGGCTATTAGCAATCATGCTTCGTTAACGCGTTCGAAGACAACGCGGAAGCAGCTTTTGACGATGTCATTGACTATAATTATGGCATTAACACAATTACTGATTATTACAATCAAGCACGATTATGGCTTTTTGTAACCCATATTTGCTTGATATGAATCGTTAGTCAGTACCTGCCGTCGTCATACTGCCAATTAAAGCCATTTGTCAACAGAGAAATGTCCAAGGATTTTTGGCACAACGCGGGAAAAAGGTTAAAAGAAAGTTGTTCGAATTTATAACCCATGTGATTATTTTTAACAAGTAATTTTAGCAAAGCTCAAGTGACTCGCGATAGCAGCGGTCCTGCCACTTTGGGAATCAGTGTACAGCATGCAATAAAATAATAATAATTTTATATGCAATTCACTCTTGAAATGTGTGTCGCAACTCGAAATCGCAAAAAATACTAAAAACCCTTATTTTGTGGGTTCAAGGTCATTTAATTTCATCGATGTTGACACTCCTAAGAATCTCGTCACTAGTGCTTATTATCATCAGCAGGATGTCTGTGCTTAGATCTGCAACTGTTTTCACGCTAGACGAGCTAATACCGGTAAAATAACCACTTTTTAAGAAGGTATTTCTCTCTGATGCCCGCCTGCGCAAACCTCTTTGAACCTAGAGGATCGAGACTTAAATTGCTAAAATCTGCGTTTAATGCCAAAAATTCATACACAGGTTGTCTTGGTCTATCTCCAGCCATTTAATCGCAATTCACTGTTGAAATGTGTGTTGCAGCCAAAATTGTAGAAAATTCACTATAAACACTTTTTGGGAAGGGGGTTCAAGGTCGTTCAAGGTCATCGATGTTGACAAATCTAAAAAGAGCTATCACCAGCACTTGTTATGATATGCAGCAAGTTTGTACCTATCTGCAACCTTCTATTACACTATAAGAGCCAATACCGGCAAAACATCTTTTTAGGGGGAGGTACCCCTACTTCACGCCTTAGTTCGAGGGGAACCCCCTCACCCAGGGGCATACAATTTTATCACGATAAACTGAGGTTCTTGGGGCAGCCCACAGTGAAGATCTCGTGATTCTAGCTTGCACCGTTTTGGCACAATACAGACGGACAGACAGACGGACGGACAGACAAACAGACGCCCAGGCCATGGCTAAAACGCGCGAAGCATTCTGCTATCGCGCGTAAAAACTGACCCGTTTGACCTATTAACCCATGACGCATTGACCTACTGCCTGCAACTCTGCTCTGCTAATAACTTTTGATATAGTCTTATACGACAGTTATTATTATTCTACTTTCTGTGGTGCTAAATATTTTTTAATCAAGATGATTACATTTTTCAAATGTTTAATAACTCAAAGTATTGTTCGTAATTGACACCTGGCTACAACCTGTCTTTTATAAATTCACCTGATCGGCACGGCTAAGGATTCGAGTCTGAACCATTCTCAGAGAACTGGGAATCCAAATCGGATTATCAAAAATTAGTGCATAATGAGCCGACAATGCTTCCTCGTTTGCTTGTTCTTTACATTACAGTTAGATATGTAACACAGATGAAACAATGTTACAAATTGCACAGTGTCAAGTCTTGTTTAGTATAGTTAATATTTGTCGTTAAACGTGCCAAAAACTGACCCAGTAGGCTGACGTGCACTAACCTCACTGCCAAAGCCGTACACTGTATATTTACACTGTGTCTCAAAAAACATCCCCAACATTTTTGACTGTAACTTGAAAACCAATTATCAGACATTAATAATTTTTGGTACAAATATTTCTAACACAACTTGCCATCAAATGACTGTTAAGTTTCCCACCTCATTCAATGTGTGCTTCTGCACTACCTAGTGAAAGCAGATTAAACGAAATATGCGTTGAAAGAAACAGAAAACCTGAAAAACATCCCCAACATTATCGATCGTATCTTGAATAAAGATCAGCAGATTTTAATAATATTTGGCAAAAATATTTCCGACACAACTGGCTATTAAATAAGTGTTTTAGTTTTCATCTTACCCAACGTCTGCTTTTGCACTACTTGGGGAAATCCAACCAGCCATAATACGTGTTAAAATGAATGGAAAACGTCAATAAATTCCATCTGTCCTAATTTGTGGGCCCCCAACAGCAGGTCTATTACAAGGTTTGACTGTCTTGCAGCAGTGGGTCTACCAGATGAAGTTTAGGAATGTTTGTAAAGTCAGAAGTGACTGGTAGAGCCTGTATTGGTCTGGAGCAGAACGATACTGCTGTCAAGTGAATGGAGAAAGCGTCTCCTTGCCCGTGTTCACATAGAGGGCCAACACTTCAAGTTGAAAAAATGGACAACTGAATGAAATGTCAGCCACAGTGTCAGAAATGTGAACAAAATGTGTTTCAAGCATTATGTTAATTAAGCAATCATATCGCATTGGATAAAAGTGATATTTCGCTGGTTGTGCTTTTCCCAGGTAGTGCAGAAACAAACGTTAGGTGAGTTGAGAAACTGAATGGTCATTCGATAGCAAGTTGTGTGAGAAATAATTTTACCAAAAATTATCAAAATCTGATAATTGTTTCTCAAGTTACAGTCAAAAATGTCGGGGATGTTTTTTGAGACACAGTGTAGAAACAGTAATCCACCTGTTTAAGCAATAATTTCCCACTGGTACACTGTCTACCGGTGTTCGTCTAATTTGCAAAGTATCTTACGAACATGTGCCGGGCCATTCCAGCAGGTCTGGTAGAACCGCAAAGAAGACACAATTTCGCAAACTGCATTATGTTGCATTATTTTCGTCTCGCACTCGTGTTGTACCTACGTCGTTCGTAAGTCGAGTTAACTTTTGGCCAAATTTGTAATTCGATTCGCAGGAGAAATGCTATGCAAAAAAATAAATTAACTGGTAATTAAAAGACTACTAGGCCTACATCAGTTAGCTATTTTCCAAAGCTCATGAGACGCGCGACAGCCTTAGCAGTTGCTGTTTGCAGGTTGTCCAGGACTATTTCCATGTCGGAGAAATTCACTTATGAAATGTGCACCACAGCCGAAAATTTTAAAAAACACAGTTTTTTCTTCGCTCTCATTAAATGACGAATAAAGTTGTATATATAAAATACGTCCTCGTGCCTGCAACGTCCAACAGTTAGCTAGTCTTGCAACCTGTAAGCATCTTAAATTTCTCACGCGGCTTTGTTGCTCGCTGACAAAGTGTTATACGTCAGCTGCGGATAAAGATAGATTCGCCAACTGGTGCACCTGGAGATTAGAACGAACATTTATCTTTTCGCAGTTGTACGAAGTCTCTGCGGAGACGCTGTTCATTACTTTTAATTCGGATGCCGTCGGACAAAATTAACGACGCTAACGTCTGCGTTGGTGACATTATGGATTACAGGACTCGCTGCCAGCTGGAGCACTCGTTGAGCCGTAACACGCATGAAGTGCCTATAATTATTTCATTAACGTCTAACCCGGATATCGTGTAGAGACCTAACTGTGAAGTAATATGCCGTGAACGTGCAATCTGAGCGTGACACGCCTACATTTTGGGGCTGTTTCGATACCCCTGTCAAAAAATCTAAAACGACGGGCCAATAACTAACGAAAACTGGCAAACATTATTTAAAATATAAGCACAAAATATTTATCCGGCAGCCGGATGAGTAGCCTAATAGCTATTTATCCGGTTATCGTAAAAAATATTCCACCCGGCTATTTATTCGGCAGCTGTTATGGTACCAGCACCCCAGAGACATGCCCTCACGACAGCCAGCTAACTGACGACCTCAACTTTAGTAGCTAGGGTATCACGGGTAGCGCCAGTCGGCAAGTAAATGCGTGCCTCTATACTGATATTAATGACCAATGTTACAGCTTTTATTTTTTCTATTTTTTATTTGCACCGCGGTAATGTATTGTATTCACTGTTCTATGTCGGCGACTGAGTCTGATGAAACTCTGTTGGCGTGCAGATACGCAGTGATTGTGCATCCGATGAAGTCGCGTTCATGGTGCAGCATTGGACGCACGAAGAAGATCATCTGCGGCATTTGGGTCGCGTCCGTCTTACTGTCGGCACCTCTGCTGCACTTTATGGTGAGTCCCAGAGCGTCACGCCGTCCATCGTCATCCAGTGCCATTAAAGTCATACAATGTGTCATGTATACACGCTTATGGCGACTCTTTTGCACTCTTATGGTTCACATTATAGTCTTCATAATATATTATGTTTCTGTGCACTCGCCTATACAGCGGTCCTCATTCTATTACTGAAATCTACAAGGTGGGCCAAAAATAACGTCCTTTTAGTAATTGCGTTTTTTGTTGTTGGATGCATTACGTTTGCTATTTTTGTTGGCCTACTCGCGTATCATTTTCGTTAAATGATGTTGTCGTTCCTCGTTTGCCGGTGTAAACAGGTTCTGTTTTTATGCAAATGAATTGTAATTACTTTACGATGTTTGAACAAACTAACAATAAACACCGCTTGATTCACAATCTGCACACGGAGAAACTTTGGGTTTTTGAAAAAATGGTAAAATGTTTTCAAGCAGATGAACGAATTTAAACTGTAATTAATTAATTAATAGCACATTTTGGCTTTGTCTAAATAGTATTACATATTATTAGTGTGTTTCAGTATACGGCATTATATTGACGGATTTGTTGAAAGGGGTCGGGGTAATTTTTTGGTCCACCCGTTATGGGATTTATTTATTTCATGTAACCTTTGTCTCTATTTTATGACATTACTGTGCGCTGTGCCGTTAATCATTCAGAGAACGCATCTCAGCGCCGCAAAGCATTGGACATTGCATTCTTGTGACATTTTATAGCTTTTTATATATCAGCGAGCGAGCCTGTTTAGGCTGTTTAAGACTGACGTGTCCGCGGTAATATTGCGACATGCTGCAGAAAAATAACTGTATGCTGAGTGGCGTGAGGGACTTTTTCGTCACTCATGCCGATATCCGTGAGCTCGTTGTAGTTATACAACTACCCAGTGTTGCCATTGTTGAAAGTGAAGGGTTGTGGTTTCGGCCCTGCCATGTTAGAATCGGAGTCCACATGCAGTATTCCCAACCTTAGACTTACTTTGTTTGCCGCATGTTGCATGAAATGCAAAGAAGATTTTTATACCTCAAACAGGTGTTTATTTACTGGTTAGCCAGAAAATGTTAGAAATGCTAAAGTTTGGTTTTTGTGTTTCAACTAAATTTATTACAAAGTAAAACGAGAACAAAGATATGTCGTTATAGGCACGTAAATTGGGTATTTAGATCTAAACATTTATAGACGGCACCAAAATTACAACAAAAACGTAACTGCGTCGCCGTACGATGTTCGTCACTTAAGCCGCACAAAAAGAAACGTCTTAGCTTCTGCTTCAACGTCTTTGTCACGCAGAGCAGACGGTGGACTGTTACACACGGTGGGCCCATAAACAGCCAAACTGCACTGTCCGGTTGACGTCTGCGCTCTAGCAGTTACTTTGCGGAGGCTGCAATTCCTAGGAGGCTATGATGTATTTTTCACCGGGACGCATAATATCAGACTGCCGGAAATAGACATTTCAGCCAATTTTTTGCATAACAATGCCAATTTAAGCATGAAAAAAATTCTTGTGCTTCCGTCTTTGAAAAGCTGCATCCTAGATTTTTTTTGCGAACGTTTAAAAATGTTGGCGGAGTCTTTAGTTTGCTTTCAAAATTTTGCTGTAAAAACCGTTTGCATCTAGTCTGTTGTGTTGCAGTATCTTTGCAAATCCGGCTGTGTTAAAAAGCGCAAAAATTGGATTGTTTAGAACGTTGATTCAGCTAACGATCTGGCAATAAATCAAAATGAATGCACGGGGCACTCACATACAAACAGTTCGTAAAATTTGAGAGACAAAAATTTTCAAAACGTCAGAGCATAAGACGCTGTTGTATTGCAAACTTCATATTTTCAGGTTAGGCCTACATTTTAATGTCAATAAAATTTGTGTTGTCGTGTGTTTCCTAAACATACACGCCGTTATGCTTGACTCGAATTACAGTTATTATGTTTAAAATTTTCGCGAAAAACTGATGAATTTTTCATTGAGTCATAGCTGTTTGTTTTGGGGTCCGCTTGTTATTGCGACACAGTGTAGGCCCTATTATAGACGTACGGAAGCTGGGCATCCAAGTGTGATGGCATAGAATGATAAGCTGCTGCTGCTGCTGTCAAACAGTATGCAGCCTGCGGCAATCAGGAGCCGTCGTCTTGCGTTTGCCCACTGCCGGCAATATCCTATCCGCAAGCTCAGCCTAATCTAGCATTCTTTCACACTCGTCATCTAGACCAACAGTTTCACGTTCTGATTGCCAATCAACATGCATAGTACGGCAGCAACCCCTCGACAGTGATTCGGTTCCGATTTTCAGCATAGATTCGTGACTGCTTATTCTGCCGATCAGATGCTAATATTGTTTGTTTCGCAGACGCATTGGTGTTGTAATATAGAAAAGAAACAAAGTTTTGGGCTTTTGACCGTTGATCAGGAAACCGAACCGGTAGCAAATGCATTAAAAAGAAATCGCAGGACATATCGCAGATTATAAAAGTGTGCTTTATTTTTCGTCAGTGAAATGAATATAATGTGACCGATATGCCTGACGAGTGACAAAGTGCTTGAAAGTGGTACAGGCTTAATGGCAAATTCACACCTACGACTCCGACTTAACTCAACTCAACTCATCTGTCGTGACTCAGTTTCCAATTCTGTAGCCTAACCGTTAACCGTTAACGTTGTGCTGTCAAGCCTGTCGTCCATTAACGTTGTTATCTGTGGGCGACAACACAATGACGTCATTGTGACGTCACGCTGCTGTGCACAGACTCGCGTTGTTTAATTATAAGTCTGGCTGCTTGGATGAGCACCACATCGAAAACTGGGTCACGACAGTTGAGTTGAGTTGAGTCTCGTCGGCGTCGTAATTTAACTCGTGCGTGTGAACTAGCCATAACATACGAAACACACTGCATGACGCAGGACACGTGGCAAGTGCTGTACTACAACAACGCCAGCTATGTCACAATTATGACGTGCGCTGACAGCAACTTCAGCAGCGACTTCGAGCGCATCTCGTTCGCCTGGTACCAGCTGACGGTGCTGTTTGTGTTTCCGGTGGTCGTCATGTGTTTCTGCTATTCGTTCGTCGTCGCGGTGCTCTGGGTCAGCACGAAGGAACACGCCCGCCTCACGCAGTCCAGTGAACCGGCGACCACCAGCGCACCAGCCACAGCCCACAACACCACAGGGTTGAGTCTTTCTGCAGCTTTCATTTGCCTCATGTTCAGCATCTAAATTTCAGTTTAGTGGATAGCTTATTGCGTGATCTTTATCTCCATCTCTATAATTGTGTCTTGAGATGTTTTTTGTCTTCTAATTATTTTAACTTGAGTTCTGGATAAGCGGCCAACCTTTATGGACGTTAGCTTTTTCTGGTAACCTACCACACCTAATGTTAATTTTTTTCGAGTGTTCTCTGTTCTGATTGAAGTTTGTTGGCAAATAAACATACTTACTTACTTACTTACTTTTATGCTTACAGATCACTAACCATCGCCGTGCACTGCTTTACTATCAGCAATAACAGATGTTATAAACTATATTTATATCCTATATCGTTTCTGAGAAATAACCATATATTGGCAGAAAATGGTAATTTTACTCTTCGCACGCTACGTTTATATCACTTTTATAACGTTGCGTGTGAGCAATCAGCATAATATTGAGGACCGACCGACGACCGACGACCGACGACCGATTTCGCATCCCGAAAAATTTCAGATGGCCACATCTCAGCAACTGATTATTCACCAGATCTATACTAGTGGTTCGTGGGTATTTTTGGGGGGAAGGTCGGCAAATAAAATTGCGCTACTAGGTTTTGTTTAAGCTTTCGGCGTCGGCTGATAATGTGGACAGAAGTAGGCCTGGGTCTACATTAGATTGGTCACAATCTAACATTATTTTTTGTTTCAGGTTACAAACGTGGGATTTGACGCAATTTTTAATGCTAGACTAAAATTGCTATTGTTCAATGTTCTTATATATTATATTTTATTATCAAAAATGTACAGTACACTGAATACAGAAACAAATAAAAAAGTAAGAAAAATAAAAAAAACAAGCACTTAACCGACTCAGATACAATTACGAAATGTCTGATACAGACATCATCGAATTCGGCAAATAGAATACCTTCACGAACACTAACAAGTTCAATAAAAACCCAGGTGGCACTCATAAGCTCAGGACTGTCTTGTGTTGCTGTCGTAAAGACACAGTTACAGTTGCATCTGAACGTTTGTGATTTGAGAGTCCAAATAGTTTTACGTCCACGATGATACGTTTTCTTCGTATACGCCGCGGCTAGCTATGGGATTTTTTGTGACCACTATAGCGGCTAGTGGTTCGAGCGAGATATGTCACGAAGAGATTGATGAATGACATTGATGGAGAGTAATGCTCTCGCTTGATCCTTGATGTTCGCTTGAATCACTCACTCATGTTCACAGTTTGATCTGCGCCATCACATAGGCTACTGGTAACCGCAGTAATTCCCCAGGCCTTCATCTTTACTCTCGACATGTGCCATGCAAGCACGGTTTATGCGATGACAGTTATGTCATCCGTCCGTTTCATTTTTGCACTTTGCAGAACAAATCAACTTGTCATCAATTTTATTCAATCACGCGAGATTTGGCGGGATTTTTATTGGCACAATATTGCAATATATTATACTGCTGTTCGTGTCACTGAAAAAAAATTAAAAGTCTGTAAATATTTAATAAGTTATGAAACCTGCTTCTTAACTTTATGGACTATCGGGCATTTTTGCTGTAATAAACTAATTGTGACAATGTTTATTGAAAATTTGTTACGTCGTACCTGGATAATCTAAACATATTTGCAGTTTAATTTCGTACCTACTTTATTTAACATAATATTACGTTATATAATAGGGTCAAATGAATCAAAAAAAGCCAATAGCTTGGTATTTGTTGTGCATAGCCTTCGAGTTTATGATCAAAATCGCAGTAAAGACCAGATATTGCTTCATAGTCAAACTTCAGCTAAACTCTTAAGATGTTGTAGCTATCGGTAAACGCCAATTTTCGTGTCACCGCGATAGGATGCCGTTGGCGTTAAAGAAGCGTCTCGCGAGATTGTTGCTAAATAAATTATACTGCTCATTGCTCGGCACAGAACTGTAAATATAGCTCAGTGATAGCTTGCTCATCGACGAAGGTATTGACAAGCATAATGTAAAGCCACTCTGCAAAGCACCATTTGCTGCAAGCAGACTCTGAAGCTGCCTGTGAGACGAATGATGGTAATTGCACGCCATTTTTGTCGCTGGTCGATTTCGCCGCTCGTCTGAATCACGTGTCACGTGTCACGTGAAATTACTTGACACTAACTCGAGTCGGCCATCTTAGATGAAATGAATTTTTTTGCTAGACAAATTGTGTGATAGATATCGCACCACCTTTTATATGAAACGGACCGCGTCTCTGCATACACCGGAAATAAAAACATTGACGGAAAATATAAGTGGTGTATGTGCGTAATATAGCTATTGGTTATATTTTTATCTGAACACAATGTGCATGCCATAAATTAACACGGTTGCTGATATTGCAACGATTTTACGTTGTAAAGCTTTGCAAAACTGCTCACAATTCTCTGAAACCGTGTTTGAGCGGCGACATAAAAATATTAGATTCGTTTGATCGATCGATCGATCGATCGATTGATGATCTTGATCTAGACGCTGTGGCATTTATGACCCATATGTTTCGCATTTTACGTTTGTGGTGATTTGTTTTGTTCGTGTAGCCTACTCATAATCTGTCCACAAAAGTATAGTTAACTGATAATTTTTGCCTTGTGTGTTTCAGCAGCGGCAATGAGTTGGAAATCGTGAGAATAAAGACGAGTTTTCGCGTGTCGCGGGTGAAAAGTGGACAGAATCCTGACGTCAGAGCGGCACGTAGGCAGGTTCGTCATGTCAGGAGTATTTTACTGGGATATATAAGGCAAAAAATACGAAATGTTCGTTTCGCTGATGCGGAGTACGGGCCTATCTTTGCAGTGAGTGAGATTGCTTACCTTTATCTTGTATTTGTTATCGTCATTATCATCGTAATGGCCATTATCATCTAATCACTTAGTTGGCAAGGGACGACAGTTGTGCTTTCCATTCTTTGCGGTCGTTACATTAACCGCTGTGCTGCCCACAGTCTGGTAAATTGGGTGGTCTTGAGAACGTCCGCGTAATAATGCTGCGCGTTATTGTGCTGCGCGTGAAAGTGCTGCGCGGGATCGTGAGCACCCACGTGGTCAGGCCTCCCTTGACTTCTTTTCTATACTAAGTCTGTTGTGACGCCGGAAGGTATTTCATTCCATTCTTCATCAACGCGGCCCGGCATATTTCAGCAACATAGTCATATTTAACAGTGGAGAATCTGGACGCCGTCATCTCCGTTCCTCCACAATCGACGCAGCTGTTGTCCTGAGGACACGGACCCAGTTCGGAAAACGCGCCTTTTCCGTCTGCGGTCCAACAATCTGAAACCAGAGACGCGTTTTGCACTTTTTTTCTCTGGGAATCTCACTTCTACAGCTCAGTAGTTCTCACTAGTTCTCACGAAAAGTGTGAAACGCATAAGTAAGAATTTTTCGAGAATTTTAACATAGAATTTTGGATGACGTAACTCACAAGCAAGTGGGCGAAGCTAACATAACGTAGCAAAGGAAAATCTTGCTCACGATTTCTCAGAGAAGCTCAAAGAAAAGAAAGTGCGAAACGCGAATTTTAAGTTAGAATTTCTGAGATTTTCAGAGATTCGCAGAAAAAAAGTGCGAAACGCGCCTCAGATTACTTTCTACATCAGGACTCTACTCTGGCTTTTCGCAAAGCCCTCAGGACTCATCTGTTTGCTAACTGACATTGTGATGCACTATTGGTCTAACTGTTTGTAGATAAGGCACTATAGCGTTGATTGATTGATTGACTGATTGATTTGAATGCTTAGGGTGTCATTCATAAATGACGTCACGCTCCGAGTGGTAAGAGGGGGTTAAAGACCGCGTGACGATGCGTGACGTAGAGAGGGGGGTTACGGGTATCGTGACGTCACGCACGTCACATATGCGAGAAGGCACAATGGACAGCCAAATTCACGTCGCCAACTCGCCATATGTGGGAGGTCAAGACTCAAGTAGGCTTACAAACATTTCGGAACAATGCAGTGTTTAATTTCGCACGATTTACTGTAATAGACAATTTTTAATTTTATATACACTGTATCACATCATAATTTAGATACGCTGAAACTCATCTCTGTAACTACACTACAGGCTGCCGGGGAAGGGGGGTAGACGTTGGTGACGTCATATTTGATGGGGGTTTAGAGTAGCGTGACGAAACGTGACAAAGGGGGAGGGGGTCGGTTTTTCCCTCAAATCACGTGACGTCATTTATGGATGACCGCTTAGGGTGCTAGTGGGGCCACCGTATTTCAAAAAAAATTTCTACTAATGCATTTTACATCAAGTAGTTTAGACGTCGTTACTGGTATCAAATTGGCCCAACACAATTTAAGATTAAATTTTCGGCCTTACGGCATATAGCCGTTTTAGTGACGACTGACGAAATAAACTCTACATTTTTGCAGCATATAATTTTTGGTCTGTTTTATATGCGTCAATGTTGGACGGTTGTTTCGCAGGTGATCAAAATGTTGTTGACAATAATTATCGTGTTTTTCGTCTGCTGGGGCCCTAAGCTGGTTGTAAACGTTATGAAGCGCTTCGAGCTGTCAATGCTACATTCTGAAACGGCGTTCTTCATCAAGGTAGGCTACGTCTATTCATACAGCATAGGCCCTATCTACACCACCATCATCATCATCATCATGACGCGAAGCGTTCAGTCGTAGCATCCCACCGTTGCGACTTATAGGCCTACATGGTGACACATAAAAAGTCGGACGTGCATGTTTTACGTACACTGAGCAATCATACAGTTTTTGAGCCGACCGCTAAGCTGTAAGCTTAGAAGTCACCTTTTGTCGTGGTTATCGTCTGTCCGTCTGTTGTCTGTCTGTCACGAATGTACTGTAGCTAAACGGTGCAAAATCGGGCCTAGGGTGCTATTGATCACTAATAGTAAGTCGCATACTGGCTTTCAAATGACATATTAATCAATGACTTTGGATGACCTTGAAGGGTCATAGCGCACTTCGGAATGGAATGTTTCAACCTATAAGTAACCATATCTCGGAAACGGTGCAAGATAGGGCCAAGGTTACTATTAATCACTGATAGGAAGTGACATAGGCCATTCAGATGACAAAAATTATCGACTTTAAATGACCTTCAAAGTCAATGACAACCAGTACGGTCGGTTTCATCCTAGCGATAGCTGGGCTTTTTGTTAAAACGATTAGGCCTAGCCTCTATCACTACAGTGAAAAGCGGTCATGTGAAACACAAACAACTGGTAGAAAAATGCAACTGGCCCACAGCGCTGCTGTGCTTTCTGGCGACTATTGATTTTCCATGTACAGCGTTTACATTAGTGAGCCGTAACTTCTTCACATGTATGGTACGTAGCTGGTGTAACATTTATATCGGGACTTTACATCTATCGGAAACGCATCTGCTCTCGGGCCATAAAATGAAGTTTAATGGTACGCGTGCTTCGCCTACCGGAAAATAACAGCCCAGGACAGCTGGGTTTACGAGCCCAAAACTCCGCGTGCCGTCTTGCGTAACAGATGAGGGAATTAGTGACAGTAGCGAATTTAGACCGCGTTTCACCACATTCAAAAGCGCTCCGGATTTGTCAAAATTTGCGCTACGTTTTCGTTATACATACTGTGTTAAAAATACGCATTTTTACTATAGAGGATTGTGATAATTTCGTGCCACATACTTAATTCCCTCTCAATTTCAGTTTGGAAAAATATTTTTTTCATTGGCCTATACGTTCATTTATCAACACCAAGTACACCATGTCTTACAGAACGTCCCACTATTCATGTTTAGCATGTGACGAATGCCGTTTGTTGACACGAAGAAAAGGGTTTTATCGTGTGGTTTGTACTGTTGTAGAGGTTTCTCTTCGGATTTTGTTTCCATCCTTTAACTTTACAGATAAGGTAGCTGAGCTTTATATGCACTTTGAAAGACGCTTTGCCCAGCAGGCGGGGAAATGGGCATTTGACATACCCCGTGGACATTTATCCCTATACCGCGGAAATATGCACACGAACGCCACGGTAATTTGTGTATTCTATAGGTAGCAGGGACCCGATTACGTAAACTGTATGCGCTTTCGGACACGTCTGATGCCGCTTTCTTTTCTTTTTTCCTCTCCCGTCTCTTTCCTTCTTTACTATCCGTTTAACGAGGTACGGGTGTATTACCCCCGAAAAAAATATTCAAAAAAGCTCGTAGATGAGTTGTTTTAGAGCACTTTGAACATCAAAATTAACATTTTTGCGAACCACGTATTTTGAGCGAAACTTTTAAGTTTTACTGTGGGTTTTTGGGCCCCCTGGACCTCCCTTGTCTACGCCACTGTCTGCAGGGTTATATAGTTGACAGTCGATGCACGTCGCTGGACGATATGTCGTTGACGAATAAGTGATAATTATTACGCTAGTGCCGGTGTCACTGGCACTGGTGTCACTGTTCATATAAGCCGCGCCAGGATGACAGACGGCGCCCTTTATTGCGCTCGTTATTAAGCCGTGGTCACAACTACGAATCAAGTTCTTTAGGACGACGATCTTACATTATTCTTGGCATGCAAATCATATCGCCGCGTAGCCGTGTGTCGGTCGCTTGTAAGACTTCTACTACGGAGTTGGACGTGGATCAGATTTACAGAACATAACTCAACCCCACCCACATAACGCCTGACTCTACCCGACTCATATGTTTTTAAGCTGAGTGGATGACTTGTGACCCGACCCAACCCGGCACAGTGCCACTAATCTACTATGACGGTCAGTAAAAAACAGTTACATGTTTTGACCAAAAGTGACCTGCTGCAGTTTCACTAATCTGTCGCTTTTTATTAAAAATTTTGTTGGCTCTTTGTCATAAACGGAGAGTCATTTACATTCGCTTTGATCGTACTCAGGGGGGGGGCGTTTCACGAACTAAAGCTTGAATTTAGGCTAACTGCTACCCATAAACATGACGTCTGCTTGCTCTGATTGCTGTTAATTGGCGCAGCGAACGCATTACAATTGCTGCAACGAGAACCCCGCCGTGCCTGATCCCGGCCACTTAGTATCTGATCTTCTGTTACTGGTCAGTGCTTATATATACGGTTGGCTGGATGTAGTACTCGCGGGCAGTACTTAGACTTGAGCGGGGTTTGACGATGCTGTTTTGTAGTCGGAAACGTCGATGTGTAGCGTAATGTTTTTGCTGTGTTAGTGCGAGCAATCGTCGTAACGTTTTGTTGTTGACAGCTGACCACCGACCTGCTGCCGTACGTTCAGAGCTGTGCTAATCCTGTCATCTACAGCTTCATGTCGCAGAGTTTTCGTCGTCGCGTGCGCGCTGGGTGGTCTCAGTTCCGACGCTGCTGTCGTCGTGATCGCGACGTGGGAGGTTTTCGGACCACCAACTACGTCAGCGGTGTGGAAGGACACCGACTGAAGAAAGCTGCCCCGGACGAGGCGGGAATAAATAAATAAATAGATCAACAAAGATGTCGGGAAGAGAAAAGAGTGACCCAAGAAAAACACTGGAAAGAGAAAACCGCCCAGAAGAAAGAGAGATTACAGCGAGAGAGAAGGGCACTGACTGGGTGGTTGGCGTGACTCATGTCTTAGAGCCACGAACTACGTCAGCGGGGTGGAAGGCCATAGACTGGAAGAGCTGGCTGGTAACGCCGATGCAGTCGCGTCGTCACGGCGTCGTCTTGTGTCGTTCGGCAGTCAGTCGGCCAGGCGCTGGTCGAGCACTGCCGTCGGGTCTAGGAACAGTCGTCGAAAGACTGGCGCCGCGACACACCTCTCCGTTATGACCGGCTGACTGACAGACAGAAGACTGACAGAACCTTCACCAGGTCTCGGTTTGACGTGATGGGAAACTTTTGTGTCTGTACGATTAACGTACGACAGGGTTGTCAGTGTCACTCTTGTCAAACGTGTTGTCTTCTAGACCACCCAATCCGATTCGCAAAGAGTCAGAGACCTGAAATATATACTAACAAATTTTCGGTTAATCATTATTGACAGCACTTTGCGAAGCTTGATTTAATCGAAATTAAACTCCGTGTTAGTTGTATTTAACTTATATTCGAAAACGTTAATTGCTATGTCAGAATTAGAGGAATTCGATGCGGCGAGTAAAAATGGGACATTTTAGTCTTATTCATTATGTTACCACTCAACTTTTACACTCTGCTAAGTGTGTGAGTAGAATAGTTTTTCAAAATATGCAGGCATACGCGTATTTATGTCTGGTCAAATGTTGACAAATTATAGCGTTTCTTTCCTATACTTGTGTTCTACTGAAATCCAATGAATTTTTTTATTTATGCAGTATACTTTACGCGACAAGTTTTGTAGGAAGGATATAAATTTATTTACACAGAAATTTACAAATGGTATGCAATATGGCAACGCTTCTGTGAGCAGTTTGGCATATCTTGGGCACCGCTGCGTCTGCATATGAAGGCACTGTCTGCTCAAACAGCGTCAGGAAGCGTCGTATCAGAACATTATTTTGTATCGTTCGTATGACGCCGTTTCAATGTGCTGAAGTTTCCGTTAACGTCTAGGTTTCAGTCGACGTTGTCTGACAGACATCTTTTTACCGGTAACGTTATAGGGTGTTTACACGATCGAGCAAACATCGAGCAGCTAGCTCGACGTTTTATGGTGACGTTCTATGGTAATTAGCATGCTAATTAGGAGGGCGGGCGGGTTGTAATTGGAAGGCCTATATAAAACGTGATCAGCTCTGGGCTAAGAGCCTTACAGCCTAAGCCTAGGCCTACATTTGAGCCAGAGGCGGGGTTCCAATAGACTTGCTTGAGCCAGCTCGATGTTTGCTCGATGTTTGCTCGATCGTGTAAACACCCTATTAGACTCGCATCTGCTTAGCTAATACGTTGATGTAAAGCTTTTCCGTCGCTAAATGGTCAGACGTTATTTTGTATCGTATGTGGACATCGTGCAGCCCAGCGAAATAAAATTATGCACTAATGCTTCGGCATTATCGAGCTATCGGAGTTTTGTCGACTGGCGAGAGAAAGGCAGATGGAACTTCGATGGAGTAAATGACGGTCCGCTGATTTGTTTTGCTCTGTTAACATAAATGCAACGAACGGCCGCACCTGCCGCAGCATTAACCTATATTCCTCACGTTGCATGGCGTTGCGTGGTGAAACAATTGGCGTCTTGTGAAAAACCGTAGTTACGTGTAAAATAATAATAGTGCGTAACAAATTAAGATCTTGCGAAACATTTTGGTATGTTGACATCGGCGTCGAGAGCCACAACGGTACCCGAGGAAAACATTCTCGTAAGGTCCATCTGGATAGAATTTTGTTAACGATTTTGCTGTTTGAGATGGCGCATTCTGGTGTACTTCATTTTTTGAGCAACGGTGGGGCCCCAAACGTCGCGGGGCCCATGGAAATATCCGCTCCTTTTCCCCCTCTTACGACAAGTCTGCATGTTGAACAATGTTAAAGATATGTCGCGGCTACATGTAAAAAGAAAAACATTTTTGCAAAATTTTAATTTTCATGTAACTACAAAGACGTGCGGAGAAAACATTCCGTCTCGTGATGTTTCCCAATTATCTGTCAGCTTCAGTGTCGAATGACATGGAGATGACGGAGTAGGCCTACGCGACAATACAATTATCTCCGGGACTCCGACACCTCAATGGGTGTTACTTTTGAAAGTGGCTTGAAACTCAAAGTCTCACTTGCAGCCAAGAGAATGAAGTTTTTTTTAGAGCTTTTAATTATATATATGCTTGCGTTGGGTCCACTGCCTCTCCAATGTTATTGTGTCATTTACTTCATACTTATTCTTTGCCGATTTTATTATATGGTCTTGAAGCTGTTACCATTTCTAATGTTAATCGCCAAACTCTGTATGTTACTTGGAAAACTGCTTTGTATAAAATTTTTAAATTAAACGATGAGGTTAATGTGTTGTATGTGCAATATTGTCTTGGTATTCTGCCTATATTCTATGTATTTGATTTACGCAGATTACGTTTTCTGTTTGAACAAAGTACTCATATTATTTCTGTTCACAACATTTTTGACGATGTGTTTGTTTTTTTGAGTTTATCGAATTATGTTTAGTTTATTCTGTAGGTAAGCTCTCTCATGGACATTTTGAAGCTTGTGTTTGGTATGCTTTTTATGTTTGTATAACTTAGATTTATTGTTCGTCTTATTTTCTGTCTGTCTGTTTCATTCTACACTGCTTTTGTGTGAATAAAGATTATCAATACACTCAGCCAGTTTTTCTATAAAGGCGCGTATAGAGAGCAAACGAAATAAATTAAACTGAAACAACAGAACTATCAAAAACATTTTCTCGACGACGGTACTTAAAGACGAGGTATTTTGCCGCTTGACGATAAAGAAGTTCTGTTTCTTCGTCTGTTTGTCTGTCCGATTGTTACTGTGTCAAGCGGCTAAAGGCATCGTTACACTTTTTGCCGTTTAGCAGCGCCGCGGCGCTTATTCTACGCTTAAGCCGAGAATTTCGAGAAAAATTGAACGCGAATTTCAGTAATAGATTAGTAATATTTCGTGGCGCGTGCCATAACATGCAAGAGCAGTATATGCTGCGTTAGTTTGTCCGTCCGTTTGTTTGTCCGTCTGTCACACTCGAGCAGTCTGTCAAAATGACCGAGTGCGTTATCCAGCTAGGCCTATTTGTATCACTGCCGGTCAGTTTTGCCATCGAAGTATTCTTATTTCAAAATGCTGTCGAAATGTAAATGAGAACAGTCAACTTGGAGCTAAACGTAGGACAGGAGAGTAGGCCTGTAAAGACAGTGACTTTCGAATATCTCATTTGTAAAATTGCTAGCATGAGCAATAAAACAAATACAAAAAACTTCAAACGAAACATTCATGAACAGGAACTCTACATCAGTGTTGTTTTTATTGCCCCCAAAATTCTTATTAGTTCCAGACATAGCGATAACATAACACTGCTTTGGTCAATTTGAAAAATACATTATATAAAATTATGAAAAATTATAGAGGCCTATATGACACAGCGCAATGATGGTATGACAGTCGGTGTCATTGATGTCGTGTTTGTATTTATCTGATTTTCGTGTTGTAATATATGCGTGATGTGAAATATTATTAACACGTTGTAACTTGAGTGTAATCTTGTTATACTGTATTTTACTGCGAGTGTTATGCAGAGCGGTACAGCAGGGTTTTTTTTTATCGTTCGTTTATCTGTTCTTTCGTATATATGACGAAATATATTATTTTCCTTATTGCTCCACATCGGCTTTTGTTACTAAATTAACAAAGGTGTAGATATTGTCAGTGTACTTAAAAAATTCGCTGTCGTTTTAGATAAACGTCGATCCAAATTACTGCTGATCTGACAATAGTAGAAAATTGTCTTACTCTGTAGAGATATATGCACATCCGCACTGATGTTGATGTTGGTTACGGCATTAGAAAATTCGTTTGTATCTTTGAAGCTTTGAGCTTCATTCGCAGCGGTGTTTTAGTTACTTACTCCTTTTGCTAAAACTGGTTATAGTGTTGTGACTTAAAAAAGCTAATGTCGTCATGGCTTGCGTTACGGAGGGGAGGGACAAAAGAGTGACATCATTACTTTAACATCATTACGTCAATACAATGCCATATGAACTGCAAAACATCAGATATTTATACCGTTTTGAACGATTTTAACATTTGCTGTTAATTACTCGCAGTTTAAATGTGCTTATTTATTTTAAACCTATTTTATAATTCGTTTGAACGCTAGTATTCTAAACATGCAGGTTGTTAATATGATACACGAGTAAACGAAAATTGCAAATATAATGCGATTGTATAAAATTTTGGGTGGTATTACGTCACCTAGAGACGGACACCCTGGGTGGTTTATTGGGCGGCGAGTCTTTCGTAGTAAAGGCTGACATTGATCAAAACCGAATATCAGCTGCCGACGAAAATATTCTGTAAGAAAGTTGCTTTAGCTAAAAGCGTTTTCAGAACATCGAACATTTTTTTTACTTCTCGCGCGCTACGTTCCTAACGTAGCGAAGACAAGTGTATAAGATCAGTGTAATATTGAGGACCGACCGACCGACCAATGACCGACCTCTGTTCCTGAAAGAGTCTTCCTGGAAGAACTTCAAACTACGGACCACCCATAGAAAGTTAGCCCCGGGAGTCGAATGGTCACGTGACCGATGACGTCACGTGACTGAAAAAGGTCAAACTCGTGACCCCATTATCTTTGAGGCGCCATACCTCCGTAACGGTGCTAGATAGACGCATGGTCACTATGGACAAGACCATGCGTCTATCTATCTAACACCGTTATGGAGGTGCGGCGCCTCAAAGATAATAGGGTCACGAGTTTGACCTTTTTCAGTCACGTGACGTAATGACGTCAGTTGTACGGTTGATGCTGTCGGCACCGCTATTTGCGGTGTGAAAAGAAAGGAACTGAAAAGCAGTTAAAAGAATACAGGATAAAATAATGTGCGCGAGGAGTGCATTAGATTGGTCACAATCTAAAATATTTCTTGTTAAAGTTTGTTTTTTGCTCATAACTAATTAATGACAGCAACACGGGTATAAAAGTGTTCGTGCTACTCGCCGACCACTGACGCTGTCGGTGCCATTGTGTCCACACTCAAGGAACACTATAAACCGCCCAAGCTGTCCGACTACCTATAATGCGTCTAAAATACCAAAACGGTGTCACTTTTTGGCTTACTACTTACACCTATCTGTAAACATAGACTACGACATGCTGCTGTCATAGTCGACATTCTGTGTATCCGCTGCATGGCGTTGTGCGTTGCGATCGCTGTTGTATATTATTATCTGCTCTACGCGCATTATTTGAGGACTTATTACTGATTGTCGTCTGCCAAGCACTCTGACTAACTTAGTGACGGCAGCAGTTGCACAGTTCGTAGTTTGTAATAATTATATTTGTTGGCTTTCACTACTGAATTAATATCAAATGCAAGTAAGCTATTTTGAACTAGTTTTTAAAAAATCGTCACTGCTGTACAGGAAAATATATTAATTATAATCAACGTCAGTCAGTTAAACTGAACTATGTGAAAAAATTTTCAAAAAATTTACAAATCAAACAATTACTGGTACTTCAACACGTACAACTTAAGCTCGAGTTTAATAGATACAACAGTTCAGACTACTGAATATTATTTTTAGCATATCCGTGTACGCAATAACTTAAACAGTCAAACAGTCAGAAATCGTCTGCAGATTAAACGTTATGTGAACTAAGTCGGCGACACACCGACTACAGTAAATGAACGCATTACAACATTAGCCTATTGCCTTTACAACGATACAGTGACAATATGTACATTCTGTAATTTACTCGTAGCAAGAAGAAGCTCAACAGCGATGTTCCACAGGGCCTGTTGTTATTATGGAATCTGCAAGGAAAGAAAATTGCAAGGAATGGAAATTGAAAGGAAATGGAATTTGCAAAGAATGGAATTTGCAGGGAAACCGTCTGGCAAGTAAAGGTTACATTTTTTCCACTCTGTTAATGTATGTTAATGAATGTTCAGAAATGGTTAGCTCAATATCATACTAATAGCAAAGTACATTTTCCCACACTGGTTATGTAAGTAACTTAAAAATAAATATGCAGACATTTGACATCATCAGCTGATTTAGAACGTTTAAATCACTCTGTGGTCTAAGTGTATACAGTTGATTTTGGCAGGCGTAAACTTTACCTCCACACTTACAAAGTTTGGTATACTCCATTAAAATTAAGCACACTTTACCTTAGTCTAGATGTTTAAAACAAGATACAATCACTCTCGCATGATATATACAGGTAGCCTATAGCAGGCTAAATAATGCCGCCAACGAAACTGTGAAAGATACAACATAGTCCGTCTATAGGCTATAGGTATTTCTCGCAGAGTCCATTCCTTGCAAATTCCGCCCTCTTCCCTCCGCAAATTTCTTTTCTTGTAAATTTTCTGCTGTGCAAATTTTAATTATTAATTTCCTTGCAGATTCCGTTTTTTTGCAAATTCATACGGATGCGAATTTTTGGGCCTATCCTTGAATTTTCCTTTTCTTGCAAATTCGGCGTCCCTGTTTGTGACACAGTTTTCGAAAACTGCCATAATGTTGGTGCAAAAAAACTTAAAACAATAATAGCATCACCGGGTTAGCAAAAAATGATAAATGTTTTGCACACGGAAAGACAGACAAAGAAACAAAAATAATCGCCGTATAGTACATAAATGCATCGCTTGATAATCATAAAACATTGTTTTTTTTAAAAAACTTTCTACACGGTCACATTAAAGAATTAATTTTTTGCATAATAAAATATCGCACAGAGTCATTTACTATAATATTTGTTAAACGACTGACGAACATTTGTTAGTTGCATGCCATTTGACGTTACAACACTTCATTTTTGTACACAAATAGAAAAAAACTTCAAGCAACAGGCAGGCACAGGTTTAATTTATGAGCAAAAAATGCAAACACGATCCGACAGATTAAAACACATTATGCGTACGTCTGGAGCGCTTTATACAAACGTGTAATGTTACAATCTACATACATTGAGTTTTAAGGAACAGAACAGACGAGGTCGATTACACCTTTTTAGCAGGAGCCCCCATTAATTCAGCTACAGTATCTAATGGGGAGGATGAGTCCGAAACAAGGCCCAAGCGCAAACGCATTTTGTGCATTTTGAGCGTAAAATCGCATCTGTTTGTCACACTTTTGGTTATTTTTATGCAGAATTTTGGCTGAAAAGGGGGTTTGGTCAAATCCAGTTAACCCCCTTGACTTGCATACAACTGTACGCATAGCTTGCATAGCATGAAACTGCGTGGCAACGTTATCAAACTAATGACTGTATATCAATTTACAATCTAAAAGTTCCGAAAGACAACGTCTCAAACGCTTTGAGACCGGAAAATCCGATGCATCAAGCGGGTTTTATTTACATCAAGTCTAATGTACATTAATATACAATTATATATGTGCATATATATATGAATTGGAATAGTCTAGAATTGCTAATATTGATTAAAATTTTAAAACATGCCTCCGAAGACTGTCCCGCGGATACAGTGTGCTGACTGTTGTCGTCCGGGCAGGCGCGTTGCTGCTGTGCCAACGCCATTATTTATTTCTTCAATGTATACTAAAGTTTTAATTAAATAATCAACTAAAGCTCATTTTTTAAAAATATATTTTTAGTAGTATCGGCCTATCATCAGTCGAGTTACAAGGAAATGTTTAGAAGAGAGTCTAAATCGTGGTAGTTTTTAAGTTAAATACGGATGTAAAGCTTTTGGAAATTTTGAACTACCGTCAGATAAACTGCATCTGCACGCAACGACATATGTCGTTATTGCCGACACATAAAAATGCACCTTTAGTTTGAATATTGTTATTAAACGGACTATTTTACGGGATAAATCACCGTTAAATAGCGTAGATCGATTTTGTAAAATTTCGTAAGCTATAATTTTATGCAAACCATATTCTCACGTAAAAATCTGATTTGGATTGAGGCCTGCAATATTGGAGTTTTAATTTACTTGCCACACAATGGCAACAGTGAATCAAAAACAGTAAAATTAATCATTATCACAGTGATAACGGTAATAACTGAGTTTAAGTGCCGAGTCGTTAATGCTTAAGTAAGTAAGTAAGTAAGTAAGTAAGTAAATGATTTATAAAGCGCCAAAGTCTCAGAAAGAATCAGGGCGCATAGGATGATGGACGCTAGGTGGCAGAAAAGGCTGACTGAAAGTAGTGGGTCTTTAAGTGACATCTGAATGTAGCCAAGGTTTGACATTGACGAATTTGAGGAGTTAAAGAGTTCCAAATTCTCGGAGCAGAAACACGAAAGGAACGAGAACCAAAGGATAAGTTATGCCGTGGAATTGCAAGTAACTGACTGGTAGAAGAGCGCGTGGACACTGAGGATTTATGATATTGCAGAAGATCAGTAAGGTAAGGTGGATGGCCAGTGTGCAGTGCCTTATAAGTTGAGGTGG
>Ga0209367_1002660_pt1 | contig 23789 bp, 14 predicted proteins | sample WorMetLIZISLAND2_FD_187412 | JGI IMG/M metagenome (GOLD analysis project Ga0209367, IMG submission 187412) | Marine gutless worms symbiont microbial communities from Max Planck institute for Marine Microbiology, Germany - Olavius geniculatus... ... | reverse complement strand
CACTGCTGCACTGACGTTGCCCACTTTCTTCGGATCAGTATCATGTCAATCATGTTTCTTGTTTTCCCGTCATTAGATCGCCATGTCCACTTCCTGCAATCCTTTTGTTGGAACTTCGTGTTGCAGGTGGGAGAGAGTCATGGGTAACTTTGGATATGGAGACAAGAACGATCGAGGAGAACGGCTGCTAGAATTTGCGCTAGAACACGACATGATGATGACGCAGTCACAGCAGGCGTGAAAAGCGGACCATCGTATAGACCAGATGCCGCCATCGACAGTTCAGGGTTGACAAAATGTAAGCGCGCACGCGCAACTGAAAAAAACAGGGGCGGTCCTAACATATCCCCCGCCAAAATTAGCGCGAACCCCTAGCGAGCGCAAAAAGGTAACAGGATCGGAATGAATAAGAGTTAGGAAAAATTGAAAATACTATAACAAACTGAATAGCAAAAGCACATTTATACAACAGTGTGCAGGCAAGCGTAACTGAAAGAAACAGGGGCGGTCCTAACAATATGTATTGCAAACCATGGTAAGCGCCCAGTGAGAGCACGAAAGACAAGCTGGGGCACCGCATGACTGCGTCGTCACTGTTGTCAATGTACAGTGACACAGTGCTAAGACGATGTCAGACAAAACGAAAATCTGTTTCGTGTGACTAAATGACACCTACGTTAGTGGAAAGCGGCGACTGCTTGCTGTCGATAAAAATTGTTGTGTCTGGCATCACCTTTACACATCTCAATGACATCAAAACCTGCAGTGTTAGCGGTGTTACATTTTCTGTATAGATATTTAGCAGATAACAGCAGTGTTATGTATCTGACTAGCGGTTGAGTTGTTTGCAAGCCAATTACCACTTTAAGGTAATGTGCAAATGCTGTTTTAATATCAAAATTACTTTTAAATAGTTATCAAGCAGTGAATAAGCAAAGTGTGTGACTGATAAAATAACATTTTTGTTGTTTAGATTTCGATCAAGGCATCATGGAAACATACGTAAACGCATTAATGCTTACTGCAGTCACTTTGACGTATTTACCGGCCCACACACACGCTACAAAAATCCTGCTCGTTCCTGGGAACTTGGATTCGCACATAATGCTTTTCAGTCGTCTCGCTATCGACCTGGCCAAACTCGGCAACATGGCCACCGTCATAGCGCCGTCCAACGCTCGTATACCGGACTTTGTCACAGACGACGCCGTCGACAACTTTACCTATGTCAAGTACCCGGTGGACGAAACTACTTGGTTTCCAAGCTCCGCTGAGATGACGGAGTTGGTGGTAACGATGGCAACGACGACATCGCCTCTTCAGATAATGAGAGCGTTCGCAAACGGAAACGCCGAATTAACTCATGCCGGGGAGAAAGACTGTGTACGGTTGCTGGATAACGTCGAATTGATGCGTCAAATACGCGAGACACGATATGACTTCGCGATCATGGATCTGTTTGGTGCCATTGCTTGCTACTATACAATCCCATACTCGCTCGGTATGCCGTATGCAACAATGTCGCTAGATCTGTCTTCAGCTTATCTCTTTCGTGTTCCACGCCTGTCCTCGTTCCCAAATGCTGTCAGTCTCAGCGATCGACCAAGCTTTCTTGATCGACTTACCGTTTTTATCATAGATAGATTAGATAACGGCGTTATAAGTGATAACAGACACTATATGAAAAAATACGCTCCGGATCGTCCCTATCTGGATACGGTGGAGCTTTTCCAACGTCAGTCGCTGTGGTTCTTTGTCGAAGATTTGTCAGTTCACTATCCGCTACCACAAATGCCCAACACTATTGCCGTTGGCGATATCATAACCGGGACAAAGGTACGTCCTCTTTCCGGTGAGATTAAAGAGTTTGTTTCAAGGTCAAAACATGGAGTGATTTTAGTAGCGTTCGGCAGTTGGTTTAGCGACGTGTTTCCGCCGGCGGTAATTCGACGACTTTGCGACGCGTTTATAGAAGCAGCGAAACGCTTTGGACTGTCGTTTGTTTGGAAGTTAAAAGGTAAAGTGTCCTGTTCGAACAACAACATATTGATATTACCTTGGATCCCACAGATTGACTTGCTGGCCGATACTAGAGTTAGATTGTTTATCAGCCACGGTGGATATAACAGTATCATTGAATCAGTATATCATGCAAAACCTCTTATCCTATTTCCCATAGGAGTGGATCAACCGGCTAACGCGGCAGCTGGTGAATCTAAAGGCTATGCTATACAGATGAAGATACTGGATTTCAGTGCGGAGTCGCTGGTGTCAAACATCCACAAGTTGCTCACAGACCCGACTTATAAACGTAACGCAAACCTGGCGTCAGGCATCTTGCGTGATCGACGCGACACCGCGGCACAGCGAGTGTCCGCCATGATTGATCACGTGATCAAATATGGCGACCGACATCTGCGCACCGGCGCGTTCGAACTGTCAACTTTTCAGTTTATGATGTTCGACATCTTTGCCGCTTTAGTTGCTGCAGCTGTTATTGTTTTATCTGTTGTGGCGCTGCTTTGCTGTTGTCTTTATCGCGTCTGCTGCAGTCGTAGAAATTATACCCGAGAAAAATCTAAATCACAGTAGAATTCTATTACGTGTATAGCACTGTAATTTGTTGTAACCAAAAGCTGACGCTCTTGGGAAATTTGCACTTTAATATTGCTTTTGTTTATAATATGCTATAAATTTGATGTAAATACGTACTTAGTAGCATTATTAATGTATCAGTAAACTTTAATTTAGTTGAATACTTACAATAGGATATACGATATCAGTGGTTTTCTGTATGGTATACTGCTTGGTGATGAGTCTAATAAATGTCAAAAATTTGTTGGTTTGAAGTTGAAAATTTACTGTAAGTTGTTGTTTCTGAGACCTGCAGGGAACAAGTGTTTTTCCAGGCGGTTTTGAAACAAATGAGTTCGTAGACTTATTACAAAAACTGTGATGTTGCCTTTAAAACATTGTGAGTTTGATCTGCTTTTATGCTGCACTGTGTAATGTCGCATTCACACTGACACATCTAGTAACAAGTACGAGTCTTATTACCCAAGAGCAGGTAGTTAGTTCTATGTATTCCAGTAGCAACCGTTTACACGGTGCTGCAGATACAAGTTTTTACAAGTAAAAGTTGGAATCGAATTACACTCCTACCAGTACTTTCCGCGCTGGTTTAGTTTTAAGGCAAACCGTCAACAAGATATGCTAATTAATTAAAATCCACTGATGACGTTATAAAACACAACATAATTGTGTGACGTAAAAATTACGTTACAACAAAAAATTTATTAGAGGAAGACTTATGTAACAACATTCTGAAAGAAAAAAAACACTTTTACAAAGCATTCGTTCGGATTGTCGGTTGACACGAATCAGTAACTGATTTTGTTTAACAATAAATTCATAAATTTTACACAGGCTGATCTGCTGCGAATGGATAATTTCTTTGCCCATCAAATATTGTTACTGTCCGCATGCTATAAGACTAACTATCACAATGCGTATCTTTGCTAAACAATAAAATTTGTTAAGCAGTTCTACTGCACATTAGTGGCGATCGAATTACAAGTTCTCTGCTTGTGTGTTTTTGTGACAGCAGACGACGAGGTTTATGAACGCACAAATTAACCACACCGGAAAAAATAATCTTGCTGAAATCGATTAACGCAGACTTTTACACACGTTGATGTGGAAAAATACGCCGTTGGCCAATACAAAACGTGGCACTTAACTTTTGTTTTTATTTTCGCCAATTATTGATCGATTTTCAAAATCCTTTCACTGGCACACTCTGCAAACAATTTGCAATAATGTGATTATTATACATCCCACTACACAGTAAATGCGTTTCTTGTGAAATATAAATGTAAGAAAAAACTAACGATAATAACAAACATTTGGGCAAATGAAAAAAAACACTTCAGACCAACATTGCGGTGAATGATTCGTATGACACTTGATTGTGTCGAACCCACACAGTTTAGTGTCATTTGCAGAGTGTACCAGTGAAAAAATTTTGAAAGTCGGACAATAACTGGTGAAGGTATGGATAAAATTAAAGTGCCACGTTTTTATTGGTCCACCCTGTATATGCTTTAATATGTTTTAACGCATTAAAGCATATATACGTATACATACATCGTACTGTGTTTTGTTGTCGCATGATTTCTGCTTCACATTTTCTACGTAGCAGTATGATGCCGTCGCCCCGTTCAAAGTTTAGTCAACCACTGCAAAGTTGTTTTATGATACACGTGTGCTACGAGGATGTCTACATTCATTTTAGCGAAGTGCAGTTTAGCATGCATGCAGAAGGCTGTCGATGGTAAACGCTGTGAATCTCTGGCCAGGAAGTGTCAGTGAATTACACATTTGACGGGATAGTTGATCAGGTGTAGACAAACTGGAGTGATCATTGCCGGCGTCGACTCCAGTAAGTTCTGCCTCGATGCTGCTAGACTGTGGAATCGTCATCACAGAATGACGTTTGTCGCCGTCAACTGAACTCTGCCGACTTTCATCGCCGTGCATTGGCTCACCTAGCAGCGCGGTGTCTCGTTCGCGTGGTACCACCTGATGCGGGTTAATAAGCTGGTTCTCAGCGACGCATGCGTAATGCTGCCGGCGGATGTTGTTGTCCTCCAGTGGCTGTGCCTCTACGTTGAGTCGGCAGGCGGCAGTGTGAGTGGAGCGAAGTGGTCGACGCACGCGATCAGTGAGTCCAGTGGCCCTACGTCGCTTCAACATTCGCGCATTCTCTCGTCGCTCGAGCTCATCCGCTGGGATGGGCACGCCGCTACATGACCGGTCCGCCTGCATCACAGCTGCTTGTGTCGGTCGACCGGGTCTTTTTCTCGTGTTCTCGTGCTTGCGCCACTTCGCACGGCGGTTCTGGAACCAAATCTTCTCCCAAACATCACAGAGTCATCATTATTATCATCAATAAACAAGAAATTTGAGTTAAGGCTCACGAGACGCGCGAAAGCCTATAGCAGTTCCTGTTCGCAAACTGTCAGTCTATCATCTCCAGCTGTTTTCACGAAAGACTGGCCAACAACGGTAAAATAGCGACTTTTACGGGGGTACCGTTCTTTGATGCCCTCGTTTGCAGGTTTCCTTAAACCTAAAAAATCGAAACTCAGACCGTCAAAATCTATGTTCAATGCTAAAAATTTCATATGCAACTTGTCTATGTCTATCTCAATTGGTTTCAGCGCAATTCGCTCTTGAAAAGTGTCTCGCAGCCCAAAATCGCTAAAAAATCCATAAAACCTTTTATTTAAGCGTCCAAGGTCATCCAAAATCATTGAAATTGGTGGCAATCGAAAGCCAGTGTACGACTTTCTATTAGTGATTATTAGTAACCTAGGCCCTATCCCACGCCGTTACTGAGATACAGCGACTTATTGGCCCAAAATCGCAAATTTTGCCCACCCTCCTCTCATTTAGCGCCTTCGTTCGGGGTGACCTTCTCGAATTTATGGAAAAGCTTTACGGTTTCTGAAACTAGAGTCTTCCGGGCAGCGATGGCGAAAATTTGGTGATCCTAGCTTGCACCGTTTTTGACTGGTCTACCCGTGTGACAGACGGACGGACAGACAGACAGAATTGCGATGGCTAAGACGCGCTGAAAGCAGTAGCTGCTTTCGCGCGTAAAAACGGGGACGCAATGTGAGTCCGTGAAAGTTTGCTTACAGATAAAGTTTCGCTCTCCCATCTAAATATGGATTCACGCCGCTGATTATCACCAAACAAGAAGCACGTTATTGTTAAGCGCGTATAACGCTATATAGATCCTAGCTGTAGCGTCAATGGGCTAACAGTCACAGAGAGACTATATAGAACAGCGCCGAAGCCTATCCAAGAACTCCAATGAATGCGTAAAGAACAATTTCAAAATAATTATTTTGTTTACATGCGTCGTTGTCATCGTCGTCGTCTTATTACTGATGTACATAATTTATTGCAGCAATCACCGCAATCGCTCGAGTTGTGCAAAAGTAAACTTAAAAGTTGTATAACTGAGCAAAACATTAAAAGTTTCACAAAACATCGCAAATAATGTTAAGACGTATCGTGGCTACGCTAGATTATTCAGTAAGTAATTACACAAATTAGCTTAAAATCTTCGCTATTCGAAAAAACCAAAACATCGAGAAAACTGCTCAAATTTTAGGTAGAATACTTCAGCTGTGGCCTTATTCGGTTATTAATCACCACTGCACACTAGTTTGCGTAACGCGTATATACACTGTATGTAGTCTGACCCAGAAGGCGTTAAGTTAAAAGTGAATATGAACCTAGCGCGGTGTAACTGTGGCGGTGTTACCTGTATTCGTGGCTCGGAGATGCGGAGCTGATAAGACAGTTCGCTGACTTTGGCGGAGTCGGGATAGTGGCCGGCGCTGAATTCTCGCTCCAGTTTGTTGAGCTGGTAGCCGGTGAAGTTGGATCTCGCGCGGCGTCGCCACTGACCACGCAGCTCCAGCTGCTGCTGCTGCTGCTGCTGAGTGCTTGGATGACAGGGATGATAAACCGACGGCGGCCGAGCATGATGTTTCAGACTTTTGCGTAGAGCAGATAGCGAGAACCTTACGCTTTCACCTGAACAATAATTACACGAAACACAACTGAAGTAACGAAACTGTAACGCCGAGTGGTCGTCTATTTTTAGTTTAGTATATTTACGTTTCTATTGCAGCAATAAAGTTTTTTTCTGACACATTTTGTATTATAGGTAGATTTTTCTCTACTGATGCAAAATAGTACGAGCGAGATAAACAACATATTTTTGGTTTAATTAAGTATGTTTTATTTAAAATATATAATAAAACGCGTAAAATAACAATGATAAAAAACCAAGCTGCGTAATTTCTGACTTATACTGATATTCAACGCTAAAGCGATATAACTTACATTTAAGAACAACAAGATTAGATTGCTCCGTCTATCTCAACACGTTCATAATGACTATCGGAGGTTGCATTGCATCGGATTCTGCCTGCGAATTCATAAGCGTACTTATTAATTTACTTCCGTTTCATCAGCGAGGAAATCGACCCTGTGGCGTGGACGGCTGTGCGCCTGTGTGACAACTGACGAACAAGATTTCAAACGATTGCTCTGCTAATATGAATGTTACTTGATAGTTATCTGATGTGAAAAATTGACTTTTATGCGAATATTTCATATTTGACGTTGCTGGCCTTCAGCATGTCGTAAAGTCAGTCGTTGCTAGATTTTACGACATCAATACGAACAAACGAAACATTATGCGGTGGCCTGTGCATTTATGTTTGCTTCAAATTGAACTTCCTGGGGTACGTTTCTGCTAAGAATTGGTAAAATTGGATGAGATCAAACTAAATAATAACAAATATATAAAGTGTGACGTTTTTTCTGAGACACATAGCCGAGATCGTGTGGCGTGTAATTAAATTATCTTGCATAACGGGTTAATGAGAAAGTTAACTGTGATTTCGATTAATTCTGCCGACGGTGTGCATAAAAACGCATAACAAGTTGACGCGATGTTTGTTAGCTGTGCTCGATGCTAGCGGTAAATTGCATCTTATCAATATTATTGACCTTGCCGGCGACACCTTCATACGGGCAACAGCCGCCGTCGACGGACACTTTAATAGTGTATCACGCTGCGGGCAGGCAGGCAACTTGCTTAGGTCGTCATTAGCTGTGACAAGTTTGACGACACAGGGCTGCACAGCTCCGTAGCAAGTGCGACAGATGGCTCTCATGTAATTCAGTTGTCATCACCCACCTCTAGAAACATCGCCTCGCGTGGCGAACATGGGCGTAATGAACTTTAAAGAATTGAGACAAACGTTGAAAAGCGTTTTACAAAAAAATAATACAGTTTGTGATCGTTGAATTAAAACGTGATTGTCTTCCGTTTAATCGACGTATCGACTAAGTTTAAGACTAAGAGTTTGGAATGGTTGCATTTAGACGGGCAATAGAAGATTACGTTTGCAGACAATATTCAATAAGTCGTGAACAGTACACGAATTTGTCTCAAGTATTTCTACTGACTAGTGATTATGGCAGCAATATATAACGAAATACCACACTGTAGACGGGTCCATTTAGAGTAATACAAGATCGATACTACATTTTGATCCTTATGACTATCATAAAGCACATAATTATGTAGCGCTTAGTGATCGAAATACTGTAAAGCAAAATTGATAAATAATTCGTACGGTTTTACAAAAGCGACTTCAGCACAATGTCGGCAGCACATTGTGTGTATTATAATCCCTGACAGTTTGACAGTTCGAAATCCGTTATCATCGATCGCGAATGCATCGCGATGAAATGCGTACGACAGTGTGACGATAAATTTATGTACACGCCGCCCGACCGCGATGAATAGAGCCGCCTGCAATTATTCCGCAAATACCAATATTTTTACCAGTATTTATCTAGTAAATTTCGACTATGTGCCGTCGCTGTGCAGCAGCTGTACGCTATTATTATGAGCTGTAATTTTCAAACTGTTGCCATTGGAGAAATATTATAATCCAACGTCATTTATTTAGCTTATTACACAGCTGTGGCCAACACGCGTCACAAACAAAAAGTCTAAATTTCACGACTTTAATTAATTGTGGTTGTACAGCATCTTGTGTGGATTTTGTTTTACAGCTTTTGCAGCATTCTGCCTAACAAACCACAACGAATTAAAGTAAATCGAGGTTAGGCTAAAACTTCTAATGCGATAAAAACGTTGCTTTGCTTCGTCACGCACTAATTGAATAGTCTTACCAAAGACGATGTAAGATGTTTTTATTTAACATCTTTGTACCGTGTAATGTTTTTCCATTGTTCACGCACCATATTCGTGTCAAATCGTCGGCAGATGCACTCGTAATCGTGCATCGCCAACACTTTTATGGTTTTCAATTATTGAAATGGTCGTCATATTTTTCGCGTTCTCGATTTTTGCAGCTTTCTTCATTTTTTGTGTTTTTAAAAAGATTCAAAGTCATCATCTGCCAAAATGTACGTACGTCGTAAAGTTAGAATGCACGTAAATTGCATGTCTGACTAGATATTTGTGTAGTAGTCCAAAAAACTCTGCCACCAAGTTCCATAACGGTATCAATGTCAGCAAAGTATGTAGTGATTAATTAAGATCCAACCACATCTCACATATTTCCCTATGTTACGGTTTATAAATGTTTAATTTTACTTTTTACACGATGTCATACCGAAAATAATTTATTGCTTTTAGGAACGTTTGTCTCTTTTTGAATTTGTGATGCTCACTGATGTATTTTTTATATTTCATATATTTTACCTTAATTTCGCAGTTTAATTCCATTTTATGTTTGCATTATTGTTCTATTGTTGCCGTTGTCTTTTATTGGGCCGTATAGGCTTAATGAATGCCGCTAGAACTCTGTGCAATGTGAACGCCGTGACATTTCATATACCTTTGTATGCAATCCCAAATAAAAAAAATATATTATGCTATTGACCACAAAGTTGTCATCCAGTTAGCAATATTATTGACCAATTTATAAAACTGTTTTATGGACATGCTTTTAAAATTAAATTTTAATTGATCTGAAACATGTCGCTTTACTAAAATGCAAATTTTGGTTTTTATTAGGCTAGCATGGCATCCATGTTAACATTCAAAGCACTCAGAACGCAAATTAGAAAAGCTGATTTTACACCAAAGCATAGATTTCTTTATACCAAAGGGTGGCTGTAATGTCTGTTGCTCAAGGCTATATCGCGAACTTTGTCGACGTATCAAAGGAACTGGTGATCTGCTGACTGGATGACAACCGGAAGTAGTTTCAGACGGGGGTACGTTCAGCGGAAACGTCGACTGCGTTTCAGGCGACGGAGAAGTTGTCGCACTGCTGTTCAGAGCGTCTGCGGCTAGCAATGCTGATAGGAAGCTGTTATACAGGCGCAGGTTACGGCAAGCCAACATTTCGTCGAACCAGGTACCAGCCGTGTAAATACTTCCAGTTCCATGCAAACGATCCTCCACTCGATGACAGCGAGGTCGACGTTCTGCACTGATGTCTTGTAAATTATTGTTATCGACACCAAATGAAGCCAGATAACTGTACCAGCCCGAGCCTGTTGGCGGCAACATTTCGATCACTTCTGCATTGCAAACATCAACCACAATAATGTGTTTATGCTTTTTTTCAATAGATGTAGAAACCCAAGTGAGACCCATACATTAAAACCGGCCACAGGCCAGTGTTCTAATGCTCATAGAAATTAGCGGGTTAATACGTGTGTCGTAACATAACTTGCTAAAAAATGCTGTGTACGAGACAAATAAAAATGCATTGACGACTTACCAATATTATGTGACTGTAAGAAAGAACAACGAATTACATTAGTACAATAAGAAGAGCCGCTATAGTTTTACCAAATGCAGAGATCTCGAAAACCTTCGTGACACAATAAAACTAAATTAAGCAAAATTAAGATGTATTTTATGAACAATCCCTTTGCAGTATCAGATAAGTCAAGAGGCGTATCTTCGCGCAATAAAGTTATTGACTCAATGTACTTCTAGTCAATAGGACTCGCTACGTAATCAGTGATTCGTTATTTTTTATCGATGAAGCAGACGTATCAATCAGACTGCATCGTGTGAAGTCTCCGCCCACCGTGTAGTATCGGTGCTGATAGGGTGATTGCTTGCGTACGTCGGGTCAAATTTGACAAATCAATCGAATCAGCAGCAGCTAAGCACCAGTCGTTCCAGGTTGTTCGTAAGCCTAATCGTCGCCAATGATACTTATACGGTCCGCAAAGTTAGCGGCGCTGTCGCAACTGATGCGTGTTTGTGTTGTCCGAACAGCGCTTCCATGCCAAGCGATGTCAGTCGCACTTCGGTTTCTACGTGTAAATAATATTTTAAATAACTGTTTTTTGCATTATATTATCTGTCTAATATTTATTGAAAATTAAAAACCCGATAGAACAAAAACTTCGAAAAACGTTTATCAAAAAAATAAAAAAAACACACAATTACAAAACTTTATTACATCTATGATAGTTATAGTATTTACAACATTTTTATTATGAGACCGAAATAAAAGCCACATTACAGGTATTGCCCGTCCGTCTTTCTGTTCATACTCCAACCATCTAAGAATTGAAACTTACACGCGTTTCGTTATGGGGTGGTCTGGGGCTAAGACACGACAACAGTACATTTGGGTAGGCAGGGCACGAACATTGTCTCTTGGTTTTATTGGGATATCGCAGTATGACTGCGACTGAAGTGAGAATGTGAGATGCTGCCGGTTGCTGATGCTGACGCTGCCAGGACAACGACGCTGGCGACGTCTGTCGAGTGCCAATGATAAATTTTATCATTAATGTTATTATCATGTCTGCAATGAGTGACTACGGTACGTACGCCATTTACGGAACAGTAACTTAGCGTTCTAAAAGTCCTTCCAGAGTCTCAAGACCCATGGGGAGTAGGAATAGACGCGTGCATAGTGTGCTTTTTACGCTCCAGCTTTCGTTGGTAGTCTACTCTTTGGACATGGGGATGGTTTACCCGTGTCTACCAGAGTACCGTTGGCCACCCAACAATTACCAACCGGGCCTGGAATTTCATCGATTGAAAACATTATGTTAAGCTGTACACTGAACCGTTATCTTTATAAAATTACATCAAATTGATGATGATCGTAGCTATGACGAGACCTCCCATGCTAATGTCCGGGAATAGGGTTTTTTTATACGCGTATAGGCCTATTAGCTATTCTGTTTGTCGGTCTGTCTGTCCGTCTGTACTGGTGTCACATCCCGGTACCGTTCCAAGCCCAGGTGAGATAAAGGGTGTAGGGCATTTTTTTCCAAACATGTTCCCCCCGGATGTTTCCCCCTAGTCGGTGGTACCCTGGACGTTTCCCTTTTTCCTATACTGTTACATGATGATCGAGCGTTAGATATTGGCATAATTTCCGATGTCAAAATACTAAAAAACGCAGCAAACATCAAATACACTTATGTTCTTGTATTGTATTATTATTATTAACAGAGTATGTAAGTATCAATAGGTTTTAATAACGCGTCAAACAAAGCGCAACTCTCAAAAAGTCGCAAGTCTCAACTTTCCAAGAAACAGCCGCAGACGGCGACGTCAAAGTGCCACTCAAAGCGCAGTGTGTTTGCCGTAGCAAGAAAAATGTAGGCAATCCATCGAATTTTACCTGCTTCATGTACGTAAGAAATAGACATGCGTTAATTAGGCCTACTTCTACTGTCCTGGTTCAGTCTGTATCGAGTCGAGTTCAATCGTTTCGTGGACGCGTAGGCCTAGATCCCTAATTGCTGTTAATTGACGTGCCTATTAAAATTCATTGTGTTTCAAAAATACTTAACGGCGACGAGACTTTAAAATCGGAGTTGCTTTTGACGTTGCAAAGAATTTTTGCTTAAGCTTGGCGCTGATTTTGATATGTTGTTCCTGGCCTAAAAGGAAGAAATGTCGTAGGCACTCGAAAAACAGGGAGAAAACGTCCGGGCGGGGGAAATGTTTGAGGGCGAAAACGTTTGCGGTTTACAAGCCCAGGGGGATGTCCGTCTCCCGAGATAGAGAGTTCGGGTCTTTATTATATGATAGCTGAGAGACCCTCGTATTTTGAGACAAAATTTTATTTTGCTGAGTAAAAGGAGTCTCCACGAACGAAAGGGCGAAATAGAGCCACCTCCGCTAAAGAGACGTTATTTTACCGTTATTGGCTCGTCTAGCGTGAAAATGGTTGCGGATAAGCACAGACGTGCTGCTTATCATAACAAACACTTGCAAGGAGCTTCTTGAAAATGTCAACATCGATGACCTTAAATGACCTTAAACTTTTACTCAAAATAGGGGTTTTAGTGATTTTTTTGCGATTTTGGGCTAAAACACATTTCAATAGTAAATTGCGCCGAAATGGCTGGAGATAGATCACGGCAACTTGCATATGAAAATTTTGCCACCGAATTTAGATTTTAACAGTCTAAGTCCCGATTCTTTACGTTCAAGATGGCTTGCGCACGCGGGTGTCAAAAAGAGGTACCTCACTAAAAGTAGTTTTTCCCGCTATTAGCTTGTCTTGCGTGAAAATGGTTGCGGATAGGCACAGACATGCTGCTTATCATGACACGCACTGATGACGTGCTTTTTAGTGGTATTAACATCGATGACTTTAAATAATTTTGAACTTTAAAATCGAGATTTTTAGTATATTTTGTGCAATTTTCGGCTGCAGAAGAGTGGATTGCGACGAAATAAATGGCGATAGACCAAGACTACATGCAAACAAAAATGCTATAGGCTCTCAGACTCTCCCGCGTCTCATAAACATTAGCTCAGATATTTTGTATGGTTAAATTTGAGCCTGCACAGAAAAGCAAAGCATTATCTTCATGAATTTTTTTTACACGATATTCTGTTGTCGATTTCCCCTCTGCAGTTTGGATAACACCCTACCCTCACCCACCTCATTTTGGGAGGGCGGTAAAATTCTGATTTTTTGACTTTGCCATTTCTAGCTACCTCACGTCGAAACTTAGCACTGATGTCTTGTACCTGTTTTTTGTTTGAGGTCGGCGTTATCCCCCCCCCCGACTCCGAACACGCTGAGTGTATATAATTATGTAGGCTATAGGCATATTATACATCTATAGATCCACTGGTGTAATAGCAGCAGTTGTGATACAAAGAAAAGTTTTTGTAGAATGTTTAGCTTTGTTACATTTGTTTATCGTCCGTTGTGCTTCAATGGCTTTATTCTGTTCTCTCATCTTACATTTGCGTTACTAGCAATTAGTTTTCACATCAAGTCGCTACGATAATTGCTGAAAGAATGACTGCGATACTTAGTGGTTAGACTCATTTTTGTGCTTCTTTTAACAAGTCTTATGTCTTATGTTATTCGTGTGTAATTCGTGCATAAATATAATTAAGCTGATGAACTGAGCGCTGCGTAAATATAAAAGAATTAAACTTACAACAACTACAACATTGTTTCATGAATACGCCCCGAAGTTGTGAAGTGGTAGCGCTAGCTTTTTGTCACAGTGAATAAATTGGGAAATAGCCAAATCGTTTGCTTTGGTAAATAGGACACCTTTCCTGTACTGGACTTGGAAACTGACTCAAACAAACCTCAGGCCTAAAAGGCGAAGTCTAATACCCCCTCAGCTTATGTGACTTTGCTACGTCAAGGCATAATAAAATTTACGCGTTCTACTCTTTATTCTGCGACACGGTGTCGATCGTTACGTAGGAGCGGACGAGGCGATCGGGACCTGTTGTTTCACGCATCAGAGTCCTAGCGGCATTCATTAAGCCCACATAGCGCAGTGCGGGCAAATCAATTGAAGGACGACAACGACGACAATAGAACAGTAATGCAGGCACACTGATGGCTTGTCGCACTGGATGGCTGTAAGGCGGCTTCAGCGGCTGAGCCGCCATCGATCCACGACTGACGTCAAACACGCGTCATGTTTACAGTACACAGCTCGAAGTCGTCATAGCAGCGACACTGCATGACGACGATTTTACGGCTCACGTGCAGCCGTAGACAATAATCATTGACAGTTGTTGTCGTTCTTCATAATTATTGCCGCTGCTACAAGAATTAATATTAATACAGCGTTACTAGCTAAGTCATACCGGCGCTCGGTTGCCGACACGTCGACGACAATGATAATTTTTTTAAAATTATATTTTGTTAATTTTTATAGCTTATATGTCCGTTTTTCGGATACTTTTCTTACTTTTGCTATGATCTACGCCCGATTATTTGAAACTTTTTTTACTGTAACGCGTAATATTACTGCAACTACAACTCGTAGAACATAACTCATCACTAAAATTTAGTCTTAATAACCTTTCTTTACAAAGATTTTAATTTTTAAAATTTACAGCAGAAACGTCATCAATAAAAAGTTCTAATTTTGCGTTGAGACGCCATACAAGTCCGATTCTGGTGAATGAAACTGTATGAACATTCGTCGCAACTATTTAACCAATGGTATGCAGATCAGCGTTATCCTTTTGCTTTGGATTCGACATGTACCTTAACTAATGATGAAGTTCGTGTCAAGGCGGATAGCTCAAAGATCAATAGGACCAGTGGCGTATTTAGGATTTGGCAAAGGGGGGCCATGGCGAGCGCGCCGAGCGCGAGCCTATAACGGGGTCTGGGGGCTGAGCCCCCAGCGGGGCCCAGGGGCAGAGCCCCTGGTCGGAAACGGCAAAAAACGCACCTTTTCATATAAAGTCGCCTGTAAAAAATTTTCATGGTCGGACAAAAGGGGGGGCATCGCACCATGCCCCCCCCTAAATACGCCACTGAATACGACGACGCCTGATGGTGATTGGTCGCAACGGCGTCGTCTGTGGGCAGTGCGCATGCGCTGCGCGTGCGTATAAAAATCGAATGATCATCGAGGTGTGACGTCACTTGCTGCGTGTCTTGTTGCAGACAGTGACGCCAGATTCTCCCACCGAGAACAACCGCACAGTCACCATCACCGTTATCGTCGTCATCATCAGCAGCAACAATGCAGCGTCCGCCGAGTTCGCAGTCTCGTCGAGCCTGGGGCTCCGTCGACCAGGGTGGAGTCGTCAACCCAGCCTTGGATGATGACGACTTCGCACCGGCCGCCATGGAGAGCGAGATCTTTGGTATAAAACAACAGCAACCTTAGCCGTAATTCTGACCCAGGTCGAGCGATGGAGAGCGAGATTTACTCGGCGAAACACCAGCCACCCCCACCGCCACGCCCCGCGCAGCAGCCGACGGGATGCTGGGCCACCTTCATGCGTGGAGTTCGCTGTAAGTATACACGGACTTTCACTCGCTACCTCCCTGTACTTACTTCTCGCGTTTAAACGTCACTGATTGATTTTTTTCTCAACTTTACACGCAATTATTATTCTGTCGTTGCAGTGATATTTTATACGCAAGTAGTCTCTAACACTGATTGTATGCGTATTTAACTTTATTTTCTTAGTTCTCGCGTATGTTTTGATTGTGTATAGGCTCCCTACTGTAGTTCTATTACTGATTTGTGCGAACTTTATTGCCAGTTGTTTTACATGACACTTTCTTGGATAACGTAATATAAAAGTTTATTTGACTTTTTTAAAAAAACTTTTTGTGCTACCACTAAAGCACTGAGAGCACTAACTGTTTATGCAGCAACATTTTCAGTCAAAAGTTTTGAAGAAATGTAGAAAATTTCAATAAAAACAATGAAATTAAGAATTAAAAATGATATGACACTCGCTAAGTTGCTCGTCGACTGCATCAGTACGTAGGAAATGTGTTCATTCGAACGACACGTACATAGTGTATGTGCTGTGTGCAGCAATCTGGGCGACGAAACAGACGGAAGACACGACCGGAAACAAAGAACTGACGATCAAGACAACTCTTCGTGAACTCATCATTTACATCATTTTTCTGCTGATCCTCTGCATCAGTGAGTTCGATTCGCGCTCATCTCATCCACTTGCTGTTTAGTCGATCACTCAGATCAACCAATTTAATACATCAGACCTACTTACAAATAATTGTAGGGCTACATTAAGAAATGCCAAGCTGGTTTAGAACATGACGTCCGGTGGTGATTATCTGAACTTTTGAAGAATCAGATCCAAACTGACTGTTTTCAATTTAAACTCAGTAAGCATAACTATACGTGCGAAACAGGAAGCCAGTAAGTAAGTAAACGTGTATAATATCGATGTTGAAATTATTGCTCGGGTGTCGTGCGACGCTCATCAATATGGCACTATGCTAGTCGCTGAGCCATTGTTTCTTCTTTGTAATGTTGTCATGGTTGCATTTTTGTCTAATTATTAATGAAGACATTGGCCGCCTGCTGGCGTTACACACAACAGGTGCGTCTCCTTCAGCGACATATCTAGGCCTACCGACGCTTGAGCACAGCCCGTTGTCATGGACGCTTCGTTGACAGACAGCCGTTGCTAAGATGACAAACAACTCACCTGAACACACATACAGCGTCACGAACTTTTAGCGCCATTATGGATAGAATATAATATTTCTTCCAGATCAATTTTTTATTGCTTCCAATAATCAACACAGAATCAATGCTTGTTATGCATATAGTGTCAGAAAAGATTGTTGCTTTGTCGTCGTTTTGAGAAGTCGTAACTCGTGAGAGATGATTGCTTGAAAATCTTGAATGCACACGTAATGTTAGCATCTTACAAACTGTCATAGCGTCGAGTAAGCTTTTGTTTAACATACAGCCAAGCAAACGACGATTTATTTAAATGTTTATTTTTTTTAAATAGAAAATGATTGCAGAGCAGCAGGAGAAAATATATAAGCATAGATTTCGATAGTAGTCACAAACAAATATTTCTTATTAAGTTCGGCACAGTCAGCTTAGATTTAAAACCAGTTTTTAAAGCTGTCAAAAACACACGCACGCCAGATAAGTAAGATATGGGTTTATTAACCGACTGAGAAGTTAGCCAATATGTTGACCGATGCTACAGACGAGCATAGTGAATTGGTTTGTGTAGTAACATTCGGCATGACGAGCTCGACTATGTTCTACTACACGACCGTGATGACCAACCTCTTCACACTGTCACCCTGGGACTCTTCAAACGTCAACGCCAACTTCCGCGGAATCTCGTCTCTTGTCGACTGGTTCTCCGTAAGCATCGCTTAGTTAATTAACTAATTAATTAGTCAGTTAATTAGTACATTTATCGGTTGATTTTTTCTGATAAGTGTAATTTGAAGAATGTTGCGAAATTGTCAATTTGACTGAAAGTGTGAACGTTGTTGCGATTAAAGTCATAATTGTGTCGACTGTTATTCGGTTGATAAATGCAATTTTTACTTAAGAGCACGGTGTTCAGCGTGTTCTGTTAATAATTTTTTCTAACGTAAACACGTTGTTTTATTCGCTCGTGCAATCCACCAATGAGTAAACGAACACAAAGATGGCGTGGGACTGTCGTCTCAAACGTTTTATTTACTACGACGTGATGTTAATAATAATCTGTCTGGGACTGACTTTCTGTTGCAGTTTGCGGCTGGAGTGCAAAGCGGCGGCGATGCAACACCCAACACCGGACCGCTGTTGTCCAGCCTGTTCTGGGAGTCGTGGTACAACGGACGCAACCTGACCAAGGACGACCGCGGCTACATCTTCTACGAAAACAAACTGCAGGGTCTACCGCGCATCCGCCAGCTGCGTGTGCGCAACGACTCATGCGAGATCCACGACGACTTCAAGGTCGTTCAAGGTCATCCAAGGTCATTCACGATGACTTCAAGGACACAATTCACGGCTGCTTCGCCGAATTCTCGTCGATATCCGAGTCCGAGGAATCATATGGACTCAGAAACGGAACCGCGTAGGACAATCACTTTATTCTTTATTGTTGGCTCCCTGTTCTGCCCTTGTTTAAAGTCTTCAGCTTATTAACACATGAGGCCAATCAGTAAGTATCATATGCTTCTCTGGTCGCATTACGAGAGTCTTCCGATAAGTAAGTTACAAAACGACGTCGTTCTGTTAATTTCTAAAATACGAAAAATTCCAGATGTACGTTTTATAAGGAATTTATTTGTCTCTCAGTCATATGGAAGTTATACATAGATATACACTATTATCATCATTATCACATGTTTGTGCTGTGTACAGCTGGGTGTACCAGTCGTCGGACGAGCTGGACGGTACGAGTCACTATGGTCAGCTCGGTTCGTACGGTGGAGGCGGATATGTGCAGGATCTGGCGTCGACGATGGAAGAATCGTTCGCTTTAATCAAGCCGCTGTTTGACAACCTCTGGCTTGATCGCGCCACTCGTGCCGTCTTCGTGTCACGATGAAATCACTGCTGCTGCTGCTGCTGATGATGATGATGGATAGAACCACTCGTGCCGTGTTCGTCGACTTCACCGTCTACAACGCCAACATCAACCTATTCTGCGTCATCAAGTATGCTATGTCATTCGCATTCATCACATCATATTATGCGATTTTTTGGATTTTTGATCCGTCTTTATTTCGCTACAACTTTTTACTTTATAAAGGACGTAAATATTTATATTTAGCTACAAAATGACAAAGTTTGCAAATTCGAGAATTAATGTATTTTAAAGCCAAACATTTCACAATTTTACGGACTAGCTAAGTGGTGATAGTAGTGAAATAAGAAAAATACAAAAAAGCAAAAATTGAAACAGTAGGCCAAAATTGCAGAAAAGACAAGAAAAAAACAAAACCGTAGAACAAAACAATAAACTTGAGACAACATTGGGCGCTTTAGTTTCACTAAAACTCAATTTGTTCTTGTACAGTTGGTGTTAATTATAAGCCTACAAATGATAGAAAAAAGACGATAGCTGCGTAATTGTTGCAATGGTGATAGCTGTCATTGTGCAGGCTTCTGGTTGAGTTCCCGCCAACTGGAGGAGCAATCCCGACATACACCGTGCGTACGGTCAAACTGCTACGTTACGTATCGTCGCTGGATTTCTTCATCCTTGCTTGCGAGTGCATCTTCTGCCTTTTCATAGCCTACTACATCGTCGAGGAGATTCTGGAGGTCTATAATTAATTCCCAGTTTCTTTATCATCAGTAACATTTTATTATCATCGTCGTCGTCGTCATTGTCATTTATTTACCAGATAGGCTACCATGTTATACCGCCATTAGCTTTCCGTCCGTGGTTGCCAGACCGGGCTGAGAGCGCGGACTAAGAACTTGATTATAAAGCCCCGAATTTGCCAGCAAGTGGCGATCGAGTTTCTGTTGATCATATTTAGTTACGCCTCTTAGTTGCAATAGTTATGTGCACAACTTGTTAGTTAAAGTAAGCAAACACTTTATGTCAACAAGCTTCTCAGATTTGTCCGCCGCTGCAGTCTGCAGTCTGCGTTGTTTGTTTGTGAGAACAGATCAAGAACCTGAAGCTGGCGTATCTCAAGTCGTTCTGGAACATTCTCGACATCGTCGTAATTCTGATGGCGATTTGCTGCATCATCTTCAACATCTACCGCACGGTTGAAGTCAACAACATTCTGGAGAAGCTGCTCGGTAACCCGGACCAGTACAGCAACTTTGAGACGCTGAGCTACTGGGAAATGGTCTTTAACTCGACACTGGCTATCATGGTCTTCTTCGCTTGGGTCAAGGTCGGTCATTTCACGCGCTGTCACGTGAAACGATTCTGGATATTTCGTATTTATACACAGACGCAACATTATGCTACCTGTCGTCAAGTCAGTGTTATCACCAGTCACAAAGCAAATGGAAAAAATAACGCCAAGAAGTCAGGATTGGTCGCAATTATTGGACACATCTCTGTGTTTTACTAGATACACAAGTTTGACAGGATCTACTTTAATACCTCTGGGTAAAGTATGGTGTGCACTGTTGACGCACGTGTAGATATGATTATCTTCAAACTGTCGCTTGATCGTGTAGTTTTACCACTTTATGCCTCGTAAAGTTAAATATATTATCACCGAGTCATCTACTGGCTGTGGTAGATCTTCAAGTACATCAGCTTCAACAAAACTATGACTCAGCTGTCCTCAACGCTCGGGGCTTGTGCCAAGGATTTAGCAGGATTCGCTGTCATGTTCTTCATTATTTTCCTTGCATTCGCACAGCTCGGATACCTCATCTTTGGCACTCAAGTCGCTGACTTCTCCAGCTTTGCATCTGCAATGTAAGAGCAGTAAACGCTGCTGAATGACTTCTTCCGTTGCAGTATAACTGTTGTCGTTTATCCACCAAACACAATGCTGATATCTTAATGCTTGTAAAACGGATGCTTAAAATATTAATTTGCAATGCATTTTTTTGGTTCTGGGTTTTTAAAGAATTTTCTTAATCATCAACGGGGTCTTAAGTATCAGACATCGCGTGCGTACGGCAATGCTAATTATGTTTGTTATTTTGCCACATTATGGTGCCAACAAAATGATTATAGTATCAGCTAAAATTAAAGAAATAAAATTGCAACATCATAAAGCACAGACATTCGATATTGACATGCTAGAATAACTGACCAGTGATCTGTTGTCGTGTTTTCGATAGCTTCACGCTGTTTCGCATCATTCTCGGTGACTTCAACTTCCAGGCTCTGCAGCAGGCAAACCGCATCCTCGGGCCGGCGTTCTTTATCCTGTACGTCTTCTTCGTCTTCTTCATCCTGCTCAACATGTTCCTGGCCATCATCAACGACACTTACTCCGAGGTCAAAGCCGACATCTCCACGCAGAAAAGCGAATTCGAGATGTCCGACTACCTGAAACAGGTATGAATTATTTTACTGTTTTTAGATTTCTGGCGATTCTGCACCTTTTTGCACGGCTTTTTTCCACAGATCGGCTTTTTCCAAACGCCGCTATAAAGGAGCTTATAACGCTGCCCCGCAGACACTATAGAGAAAATGATCGCTACCCTATCTTCGAAAACTATACTTTGTTTTCTGCCTTTGGCTTCGATTTTTGGCTCTTCGGGTCTCGGTCGTTGTGCATTTTTGAACCAATCTTTTAAAACCATCGGACAATGAGAATGTTGTGTGCGATTGTGTTGTTGATGTTAGCGTTATAACAGTCTGCTGAGCAAGCTCAACATCAAACGCGACAAAATCGTCAGCATCCAGAGCGCTCTTACCACAGCCGACATCAACAGTGATCAGAGAATTGACTTCGAGGAGTGGCGACACGATCTGAAAATGTGAGATTTTTAAACCATTTGTTGCAATTAGGCCTACATAACATATTTTTCACTGCTGTGTAATTTATCGACCGAACGGGTTTTTTGTCTAAAATTCTCCAATAAGTAAAGTTAAACGTTAAGCAGCATTTTTTTTCTAAAAAGATGTACACGTTTTATTGTAGACTAAAGTGCTATAATGTAGATGTTACATATACTTTGTACTAACTGTAAAATATTTTTGCTAATTTTATTTGTTCGTAAAATTGCGAATGTTAAACGAAGGCAATAAAAACAAACATAATTGTTGTTATAAAACTAATTGTAGGCGCGGTTACGCTGAAGCGGAAATTGAAGCAGTGTTTGCGAAGTATGATGTCAACGGGGACCGCGCTTTGGACGACGCCGAGTTACGTCAGATGACAAACGACCTCGAGAATCAGAAGGTAACATCATCATCATCGTTGTCATGTTTATACGCCAATACTTTTTTTCAAACAATTTGGGATCGTACATAATTAGTGGACAGTGCATTAGTAATTCACAATCAACCAGTGTTAATTTTAGTTCGTTTTTAGCATTCAAGCGATGCATTGAGCAAGTGAACTTTGATTGTGTAGGTTTGATTTTTAGATAATGTGTTCCTGTTTTTATGGTAGTTTTTATTGTCTCTAAATAGTTTGTATGTTGATGTATTATGGTTGGTGACATGTGTGTGCCTTGACAGTTTATGGGCCGCAGTGAGTGCATTTTTATGCCTTGTGTGCTCCAGTTCTACTGAACATTGTTACTGTTTTATTAAATGTTTCTTTGAACAAATAAACAAACAAACAAACAAACAAACAATCAACCATTGGGCCTACTGTAAACTGCATGGTATCTGGCTTTTTTAAAGACGACGGAACTGGTAAGTTAATAAATTAATTTAAGTAAGTTAATTCACAGAACGCACAATGTATGATGGGCTAAACCCAATGATATATGGGCAGTAATAATGTTGATGACGACAATGATGATGCCATTTACTGCGTGCAGGTGGCTCTGGGCAAAGAGTACAATGAGATCGAAGGAGCACGTGCTAAGGCAGGTCTGAATGCAGACGACGACGCCGAAGCGCTCGAAGGTCTCGGCGCATCTAGTGAAGAGTTCATCCTGCTGCAGCGTCGTGTCGACCGCATGGAACACTCCATCGGAAGCATTGTGAGCAAGATTGACGCGGTGCTGGTCAAACTGGAAGCGATGGAGCGAGCGAAGACCAGACGTCGTGAAACGATGAGCAAACTGCTCGACAGCATCAGTCAGGTCTCCTCTGTATAATTATGATCCTTGCCATTGTGTTGTGATCTTGCGCCATTGTCGTTCTAATAGGCCGCATTACGGACCTGGTCTGTCCGTTTGTTTATCCTATGTACAAGCTTTTTTTGGTGTTAGTTTTTGTTTGGCCGGGTGCTGTAAACTGAGCTGGTCATTTTACTTTGATTAGGATCCTGCCAAAATAAAATCATATGCAAAGGAATGCGTTTCGTCGTATTGTGACGCTGTATGCTTGGTGAATGGTTGTCAGTCGGAAGGTGCGTCTGACGAGGTGAAGCGTCAACAGATGGAGCGACTACTGCGAGACGAACTCGACAAATGGGACAACGACTCAGCTGACTCACCTGGCAGAGCGTCTGCCCCCGGTTCAGCCAAGGTTTTTAGCTCATCATTTTAGCCAGCCGACGTAAAAGTAAAACTTTAAAAAAAATAATAAGAGCAAGAACTTCAATGGCTGCTTAATTGCACAGTTGCTGTAAGCTTTCCGGTTAAAGACATTTGATAATTGATCACACTCACACGGTAGTGTGAGTGTTGTAAGGACGACCTTCAAAGTATATGGGAAAATGCAAACTTTGACCCTCAGCCAACCAAAAACCCCTGAACCGATCGTCACCAAATTTTAATGGCGTGATTACGTCATGGACGCCTACCACCAAACAAAATTTGGGCTCAATCCGCCCAGGGGTTTTTGCTCCCCATATAGGTGAAATATACACCCCTCC